>FUIF01022462.1_pt1 | contig 44342 bp, 41 predicted proteins | sample 1003461 | NCBI WGS metagenome assembly FUIF01 (sample SAMEA80401918, study PRJEB19352) | marine metagenome
TGCCATGCCCCAGTGAACTCGCCGTTCATAGATTTATCGTGCTTCATGTTATCTCCTGCTCAATGTTAAAGGTCCACCGCCCGTTTGTTTTCTTTGTTTCATTCAACACCAGCTGCACCGTGCCGCCTGACCAATGCACCGCTACACTAAACATATCGTGCAATTTTAGCATGTCACGCGGAAACATTCTGTCCCCACTGACAGGCCACGTTGGCTTGCCCTGCATCCGGGCGTGAATGTCAGACAGCTTGCTGTGCTTACCGTAGCCCAGCGCAGCGCCTAGTTCCTCTGCCATCTCACTGGCCACTAGCTTATCCACGTCAGCGTTCAACAACACGTTAGCCGCGTCTGCCTCACTGCGCAGCGTACAGACACCAATGTCAGAGCCTTCACCTTCAGCCATCTCTTGCCCGGTCAGTTCGTAAACAATCGGGGCCAACGGTGCGCCTTCCCTTATCTTGCCTGTATCCAACACAACCCAGCGCCCAAGGTTTAGGTCTAGCGTTTTGTTGCGCCATGCCTTCCGCTCTTCACTGTTCTTTGGCATCCAAGGTGACAGCGTATAGCCACAGTCCAATGCAGAATAGATCGCCCCGGACCCACGCCATGCGCCACTGTCTGCCCTGTACCAATCGCCGTCTTTACTTCTGTCCTTTGGCGTGTGGTGCGCGTGAAGCACAGCCGCCCCGGTCATCGACGCAATCATAATAAACGCACGGGTCAGCGTCCCGGCGCTCACTGCGCTGTTTTCATCCATCGCATCAGACAACGTGACATACGGGTCGAAGATAATTAATTTTGCTTTGATGCGCCGGGCCTGCTTCACAATCTGCGTCACGTTGGCCATGTCTATCTCAGCGTTGCCAATCTCATTGAGCGCGACCAGCCGCATCATGCCAGTGTCTTTGCCACGCACCACCATAGGCAGGCTGTCGCTGTCTGCGTTCTGCAACACCACAGCTTTGATGCGCCGCTCAATGTCAGCTGCGCGTTCCTCATTCGCAAACCACAGTGATGGTATGGCAGCTGCGCAACCGGGCAGTCCCATGCGTGGGGTGTCACCCACAGCCAGCGCCGTCACCAATGACGCCAGCCAACGTGTCTTTCCCACGTTAGATGTCCCGCCCAATGACACAGTAGATTGCTCCGGGATCATGCCGTCTACAATCCACCTGATCGGCTCCAACGTTTTTGCGCGGGTGCTTTGCGCAGTGATGACGTGATAGTCCGGGTCAGGTGCGTCATCTTCATCGTCTGCCAACAGCTGTTCGATCTGCTTGACCGTCACCTCTGCTTGCGGACCAACCGGGCGCACACTGGCAGCAATTATCTTTTGTGTCTCAATGAATGCGTCCCCGGCGTTTATCGTTTCAAGCGCCCTGTCGCTGACCTCGACGGTGGTGTCGTTCTTTTTGTTTGCGCTGTCCACCAGCGTCTGCACCTTATCCAATCTGTCTAGCCAATCGCCATGCCGGGGATGCTCACGCGCTGCAGCCTTGCTGTCATGCATGATGTTGACCAGCACCGACACCTGTTCTTTTATAGAGAAGAACTTACCGTCAGGCTTGCGTCTAGTCGGAAGCCGAAAGCTGAGTGTACGCAGCGCAGGGTACAGTTCATCGGCCTCGCGTACCCTAGCGATAAGATCAGCGTCTGACGCGTCATTAAACGAGCCTGCAACGCCGGGCGTATTTTTGCTGGTGTACTGATGCGCTGCTTTAAACTCTGCGATAGGTAATTCAATGGGCAATTTTTTATTCCAAAGGCTATAGCCTTCAGTCGGTGGCCAGCACACAAAACCTGTCCCGCCTGCCTTTAGGTCAACGCCCGGTGCAATCGTTGCTGGAAACCGCTCACCTGACACATGCTTAAATATGTAATGGACACCACCGCTGCGCGTCTTATGTGCGCGGGTTTTGCCAAGCCAGTGTTGGTTCGCAGCCATCCATTCTGCCGTGCCTTCACCTTTGTATAAATCAACGTCCACACATAGCAGCCCGGACATTGTCCCCATTGGCACAGCAATCTCGGTTGCGTTTTTGTGTGAGAATAGCCGCCTGATTTCATCCGGGTCTTGCGTTGCTATCTTGTAGCCGCCCTGCCCTGCCTCAACGCCTAGTTCTTTATTCGACCAACACGGTACTTTCTGGTTGGTTGGAAAGACCGGGTATCTTGTGCCTACAATGAGCGCGTGTTTGATTAGTTCATAATTTTTTACTTTAGCCATTATTGTTTCTCCGCTGATGCCATTGCAAAGCGCGTATTGCGTTTGCCTTGGCTTGATATGTTGTCCTTTCAGTCCAGACAAGATCAACGTTGAAACCACTGCCATCATTGTTCAAACAATGCGACATGCCTGCAGACCGCATCAGCGCCCGGTCCCACTTAGCGTGGTATTGGCGCTCATATCTGGCCCGTGCAGAAAAATAGTTTTTCATAGTCTCGCTCCCTCTCCGCTGGAAGACGCACATTGCGCCACAAAAAATAATTTGTCAAACACTGATATAATACTTGTATCAGGCACTGATAGGTGTATAATCATCTATAGAGGCAGAGGCGCTGGGCCGCTGCACAGTTTAGGAGACACACATGTCTGGAGCAACCGCCGAAGAATTTACCAAGTGGGAAGCCCACGCCAAAACCGTAGATGACGCGGCGCTGCACTACATCATCCAAGATTGCCGCGATGCGCGGGACGCAATGAAGGGTTGGAACCCGGAGCGTGAAAACTATTATGCCGACCAAGGCATGACCTACAGCGACGAATTGCGGAAGCGCATTGCCAAGCAGATACGCCCCAAGCAGTTGTTCACTTTCAGTTAATCACCGGGGCAACAGCCCCACAACAACGGAGACTACACTATGCCAAAATCTTTTAAAATCCGCCCCGTCAACCACGGTCACTCTCCTCGCGAGAGAAACCGTTATTGCGGTCCATCGGTTATCAGCGCCATCACTGGCATCTGTACCGGGGACGCCGCCCGGCGCATCCGCGAAAACACTGGCCGCAAAATGATCACCGGGACGCACCCGCGTGAAGTTATCCAAGTACTAAACCAGTACGACATAACGGCAACCCCGCACACTATCGGGTTTAATCTGAACCGCACCACTGGTCCGACACTGGCTGCTTGGCTCAAAGCCACGGTCAAAGAACGCACAGCTGACCGCGTGTTCCTGATCGTGTCTGGCTGGCACTGGCAGCTGGTGCAGGGTCGCAGATATGTGTGCGGCATCACCGGGGACGTTGTCAGCATTAAACACAAAGCCGTCAAGCGCCGGGCGCGTGTTGCAAACGTTTACGAACTGACCGCCAACTGGCGCTAACAAAAAAGCCTGACACAAGTTAAAATTAACACTTGTGTCAGGCACTGATACCTGTATAATCATAGACAGAGACAGGGGCAGTGGCCCATTAACCAACGGAGAATGTATCATGGCTAAACTTACCGCAAACGATATCAAGACCAACGTCACCAACGCAATCATCGCGCAGCTGGAAGACAGCACATCGCTTGGTGCGTGGGTTTGCCCATGGAACCGTGCTGGTCTGGGCGGTATGCCCACCCGGTCCAATGGCGAATATTACAAAGGCGTCAATGTAATCATCCTGATGATGGCAGGCTTTGGCAATCCAAACTGGATGACATACAAGCAGGCAGAGGCATTGGGCGGTCAGGTGCGCAAAGGCGAAAAAGGCACAATGATCGTTTTCTACAAGCCGCTCACTATTAAAGACAAAGCCACTGGTGATGAAAAGCGCATCCCAATGCTCAAGACGTACAACGTTTTTAATGCTGACCAGATCGACAACCTGCCTGCTAAGTTCCACCCTACCCCGGCCACTAAGGTTGAAGGCAAGCAGCGCATTGCGCATGTCGATGACTTTGTAGTCAACACTGGCGCGACCATCAACGTTGCAGGCCAGAGCGCGTTTTACCGCCCGGCCACTGATGAGATCACCATGCCTGATTTTGATTTGTTCCACACCACTGAGGATTACTACTCTACTGAATTGCACGAACTGGTACACTGGACAAAAGCAAAGGCCCGGTGTGACCGTGACCTTGGCCGCGACCAGACAGGTTACGCCAAAGAAGAATTGGTTGCTGAATTGGGCAGCGCATTCTTGATGGCCATGCTTGGTCTGGAAAGCCAGCCGCGTCAGGACCACGCGCAATATTTGGCCAGCTGGTTGCAGGTTTTAAAATCTGACAACGATGCGATTTTTAAAGCCGCATCCAAAGCCAGCGCCGCCGCTCAGTACCTGCAGGACTTGCAGGTCACTGACGCTCAAGAAATTGCCGCTTGACTTGATGTCAGTAGCTGACGTACAACCTGCCTTGCAGATGTTGAACAACGGTCCTAGTAGCCAATCAATACTTCACAGTGTTGGGTCACCCGGCGAAGATACCTTGGGTCAACATCTGCACCACAACGGAGAACAGACTATGCAATTGATGCCACATCAAATTGAAGACGCCGCCTTTCTAGCCAGCAAACAGTTCGCTGGTTGTTTCTCAGGCATGGGGTCAGGCAAAACCCTTACCGCATTAGAGGCCGTCAACCTTGTAGGGTTGCAAGGCGATACACTGAGCGAAGAAGGCAGAGTGCTAATTATTGCGCCGCCTATCGCGTTGCACATGTGGGCAGAGGAATTTAACAGACACTGCAAGTTCCGCGCTCAAGTTGTCAAAACAGGCAAGGTCGATCTAGACCCACTGTCTCACTGCCACGTCATGTCATATGAGATTGCTACTAAACGGGCGCTGGAACTGCGCACATGGCAATACAAGATTATGATCTGTGATGAGAGCCACGCGCTCAAATCTACTAAGGCCAAGCGCACCAAAGCTATACTGGGCCAGAACGGTCTGTGTTCTTATGTGGCCCACAGCTGGATGCTGACCGGGACACCACAGACGCGTTGGAATGACGATCTGTTTCCTTTTATTATTCGCGCCGGGGCAGACAAACTGCGCCGCCAGATCGGCCAGCTGACACTCAACAAATTTCAATTGCGGTACTGCAACACCCGGCAGCAAAAGTTCCCCGGCGCACGTTTCCCTTCCACCATTGTGATTGGCAACCGCAACACTGATGAACTCAATTACATGATGTTTAAGGAAGGCATGGCCGTGCGCCGCGAACTGGCTGACGTATGGGCTGCAATGCCTGCCCTGACAAAAAGCCGTCTGGTTGTTGATCTGGACCCCAACGCGGAACTGCGCCAGATGCTGCGCAACGCAGACAAAAAGGGTGACCAGTGGGTTGAAGAAAACCGCCACAGTGATGCGCTGGCTACTATGCGCCGTTTGATTGGCGCTGCTAAAGTTAAACACAGCGTAGCAGAAATCGTGGACCGCCTAGACGCAGGCTATGGTCCTCTGTTAGTGGGGGCATGGCACACTGACGTGATCGACGCTTTGACACTGCAGCTGGCAGGCAAGAAGTACGTCACGCATTCACTGGATGGTCGCACCGGGGCTAACAAAAAGGTCTGGTTGCAAGAGCAATTTAATGACAAAAAACTCGACGTTCTGGTTGGCCAGATCAGCGCCATGGGCGTCAGCCTTAACCTGCAGCGCGGTGGTAACCGCATTATTGTAATTGAAGAAGATTGGTCACCATCTGTGATGGATCAGTTCTATGCCCGGCTACACCGCATGGGCCAATCCAAGCCAGTACACGTTGACACTTTCGTCAGCGACACTAAACTCGACAAAGCCATCGCTCGGATCAGCGGCACAAAACGTGCTGAACATGTCCGGGTGTTAGCCAACAACGGAGATACACTATGATTAAAGAAAACATTTTAGCTGGCGCAAACGCTATTGACGCGCTCAAGAAATTTAACGTGGACCGTTCAAAGTTTATGAACGCCTCAGAAGCAGACAGCTGCATCAGACGCCAGTGGTTTAGCAAACAACCTGACATCGAAGGTGAGCCGCAAGATTGGGGATATGCCCGGCGCGGTAATCACATGGAAGACTACTTTGTAAAATGTATGGCTGCTGCCAACATGCCGCTGGCACTGGCCGGGGATGACCAGCATAGCTTTGCTGACCCGGACACAAAGATCAGCGCGACACCTGACGGGGTGCTGGAGTATGAAGGTGAAAACCCAATTGCAATAGAATTTAAAAGTATCGACCCGCGTACAAACAAAACTAATTTGCCGCGCAGCAACCACGTCACGCAGTTAAAGTTGGCCATGTGCCTGATGAACAAGCAGCGGTACTTTGACCAAACTATCACTGAAGGTAAAAAAATCGAGCATGGCATCATAATTTACATGGACGCCAGCAACTATAACATTGTCCACGAATACCGTGTGGACTGTGACCATTCGTTTTTGGATAAAATGGCTGGCCGGGCTAGCAAGATATTGCGCACCCGGAATGTTGATAACCTTGACCGTGAAGGCAAGACCACCAAGGAATGCACACGTTGCCCATTTAAGGCAGACTGTGGTGTAGCAGTCGAAGGCGGCGGCGGCGGTGACAAACGTGGGAACCGGGGCAGCAATCTGCATGACGCTGTCCAACAGTTTCTGGACGTTAAGGTACAAGAGGGTGAACTGAAGCAAGCCAAGCTGCAGTTGACTGAAGAGATTAAGCAGGAAGTGTTGTCACGCAACGCGGATCGCTTAGTAGTCGGCGGTGTTCAAGTGACACTAAAGGCTGTGAAGGGTCGATCTAGTCTTGATCGCAAAGCAATTGCGCAAGCTGGAATTGACCTGTCGATGTTTGAAACAATAGGCGCATCATCTGAGCGTTTAGAGGTCAAACAAATATAACCTGTACAATGTAAAACGTACTAACTTAGGAGCCGTAAACATGGCAAACGAACTGACAAGCTATTTACAATCTGGCCAACTGGCAGATGTATCCGATCAAGACCTCGCAGGCTCACTGCAGGGGCTTACACAAGACGATGAAGGCACTGGCCCACTGGGCTTTGACTTCATGTCCTTTAGCGGCAAGACAGGCCGTTATTCGGTAGGCAGGGACAAAGAGGAAGTTGACCCCGGCCAGCTGTTTATCTTGGAACCCAAGGCAACCGTCGAAGGGTGGACGTGCTGGAAAGCACAGCGACCTGTAGACCGTGTCGAGTGGGCGGTGTTCAATCGCAGCACAGACGCTGTCAGTCAGCACGACCTGACTGACCACGGCCCGTACCGGGACAACATGGGCGAAGGATGGAAGAAGACCCTTGGTCTGGGCGTCAGCGAAATCTCAGCTGATGAGGGACGCCAGCAAATCAAATTTACAACGAACTCTGCGAGTGGCAACAACGCAGTTAAAGATTTGCTGACCAAAATCGTGGAGCGGGTGACCGCTAAAGAACCCCACATCCCGCTGGTTTTCTTCGACAAGGAAACGTTCACCGCGCAGGACCAAACAAACTACAAACCAAAACTTGTAGTGGACAGCTGGGTTACCCGTGAAGCGGTCACCGCGTTCTTTGCCGGGGATATATCTGAAGATGAGATGATCGAAGGCTTGCCTAAAAAGAAGCGCCGTGTTCGCGGCAAATAAATAAAATTAAGGCCCGGCTAATCACCGGGCCTTAGTTTTTCAACAAGGTAAGTACTACATCATGCAAGCCAACGGAGATTGACTATGACCAGAATAATACAGAAATACACGATGGTGTCAACGTTAAGCGAACTGAAGCGGACGCTAGCGAACTGCAAAGAACATGGCCCCACCGCCCTCGATTTTGAAACCACATCATTAGCGCCGCGTGAAGGCAGGGTGCGTCTGGTCAGTTTGTGCAACAAACGGGTGCAGGCGCTGGTAGATTTTGACGCCATTGGCCGGGACAGTTTTCGGAAGCATGCCCGGCTGTTTGAAGGCGGCGAGTGGGTTGTCTTTAATGTCGGCTTTGAAGGCCGCTGGTTTATGGACGGCCATGCTTACCCTACGCTGTGGGATGTCGGCAATATGCGCCGGGCGATACTAGGCGGCGGCAGCTTTAGGCTAGCCCAGCTGGTGCTGTGGGATTTAGACATTGAAATGTCAAAGGAACAACAGGCCAGCGATTGGTCCGCGCCTGATCTGTCGCAGGAGCAGCTAGACTACGCGTACCTTGACGCCGACCTAACCTACAAACTGTGGCAGCATTGGTCTGAGCAAGCCGACGATGGCCGCTGGGGCGGGTTCAGCATTCTTAACGACATGTGGCCTGCAGTGGTCGAGATGGAAGACAGCGGGATGCTGCTAGACCACAAGGCCCATGTCAGTCTGGTAGACAAGTGGTACAAGGTAAAGGCAGAGCGCACAGCTGACCTACGCCAGCTGGTGAGCGAAGATGAGGTGTCGAACATTAACAGTGACCGACAGTGGTCAGACTACCTTTCCCGGTCCCTGCCTGAGAACTTCACAAAGGCGTGGCCTAAGACAGAGCGTACTGGGCAGCTGGCCATGACCAATGAAAGCCTGCGCACAATGTCTACAAAATGTATCGGCACACCGTTGGCGATATTTATGGACACCTTGGCCGAATACAAAACCATCAGTAAATACATCAACAGTTTTGGTGACAGTTTAATTAACGCCAGCAAGTTGTCACCAGACAAGCGCATCCGCGCCCGGTTCAACATAGGGTACGCCAAGACAGGGCGGTTCAGTTCATCCGGGCCAAACCTGCAGCAAGTGCCGCGTGACCGTGAACTACTGGGCGAACCTGTATCTGTCCGCACCAGCTTTGTCGCTGGGCTAGGCCGCAAGCTGGTCAGCCTTGATTACAGCGGCATAGAACTGCGAGTGCTGGCGTTGCTGTCCAATGACGCGCAATTGCTAGAGGACGTGGTGTATGGGGACGTACATGCAGAGGTAGCGGCAAAGATGGCCGGGCGTAAGATCGACAAGACCGTGGCCTCTGACAAGGCGCTGCGCTCCAAAGCAAAGGGCGTCAGTTTTGGGATTATATATGGGTCCGGGGCGTTGGGTCTGGCAGGCACTATGAAAACCACAGAAGAGGCTGCGCAGGCGTACATTGACTTCTGGTCTACGCGATACCCGGACGCGTTTAATTACAGATGGAAGATGATGCAGGAAGCAGAGAAAAGCAGGTTCATTCGCACGGTGGATGGCGGGACAATCTACATGGGGCGCAAGCCTGATCTGCCCAAGTGTGCAAACTACCCCGTGCAACGTGCTGCGTTGTCGGTAATGGCCAGAGCCATTGTACGCCATAAGCAGTCGCTGGACGCCCTGCGCCATGACGGCAGGCATCGCCTCACTAGAATGCTGGCCACTATCCATGACGCCATTATAACAGAGGCGTCTAGTCGGGACTGTCAGGAAGTGTTAGAGGTAATGGAAGACGATATGCTGGAAGGCTACAAAGACCTGTTTCCGGGTGCGCCACTGGACGGTCTGGTAGAGGGGGGCATAGGACAAAACTGGAGCGCATTGGGGTGACGCCATCGAAGCAGTCATTGTGTTCTTGTTAGTCTGTTACGCAGACGGCAAAATTATAAATCAATCGCAGCGGTTTGCAGACGTGAACCACTGCACCTACATATCCCACGCTTTAAATACACAAGCGCCCGTGCCGTTGGGCATTACTAAACGCACCGATATCCACTGCATATGTAAACCTGTAGATAAATTAAAATAATTAAAATCAGTGCTTGTGTCATGCGCTGATAACTGTATAATCATTAGCAGAAGCAGATGCAGAGCGCGTGTGCAACAACGGAGATTTTAACATGACTGCAGTAGTTCCTTTTGAGACAGCCCAAGACGCCACCACTTTTATCAAAGGTGGTCGCGCAATGTTTACACTCAAGTCTTTGGCTAGCGGCACACACTACACTTACAAAGTGCAGCAAAAGAAAAACAAAGAAACAGGCGAATTTGACGGCCTGTATTTTGTCAACGTGTTGGTCGGCAACGACAACACAGACTACACGCATTTTATGTACATCGGTTTTGTTCCAGAAAACGATCTTAAATTGGTCGCTGGCAAAAAAGGCCGTTCCGAATTGCCATCGTTCCAAGCATTGTCTTGGGCGCTGGGCCACTTATCGCAGGATAACATGCCTGCCCAATTATCTGTACAGCACGAAGGTCGTTGCTGCAGATGCAACCGCACCCTGACCCACCCCGACAGCTTGACTGACGGCATTGGGCCAGAGTGCAAAAAACGCTAAACCCTACACGGTAATTTAAGTTCGCTTAAATTACCGTGCCAACCGCAACGGAGATTGCACATGAATGCTAAAAGAACAAAGTGGACGGTAGCGGATGAAACCACGCTGCGCGAAATGTATCTGGCAGGTAATAGGCCAGCGGCAATAGCAGACGCGCTGGGACGCACCTCTAAAGCCGTGTCTATTCGGCTGACCCTTATGCGCCGGGACGCTACCTTGATGGCCCCTGCGCCCTCTGTGGCGGTCCCTGACCCGGTGTTCGATCTGCCCACACCTATACCCCTATCGTTTGAACCTCGCGAAGAGGATGCGCCTGATGGGTTCCTGATCCCTACCCGCGCCCTATTGTTTGCCGGGTTCTTTCTTTCTTTAATTGTAGCTTATTATCTAGGGAGCCTTTCCAATGTACCAGCCAACTGAACTGAACCATCTGTCAGAGCGGTCTGACCATCTTCCCGTGCGGGACAATGACCTGTTGAACATACAGCTGATGCCTAACCAGCCTGCGTGGCTAACCCCTCTGTTGGAAGAACTGCAGGGACTGCGCACCGACAAGGCAGCGTTTGCTGATCGCATCACTGCGAACTATCGCAATCGCGAAGAATGGGCCGATCTGTATGATGAAGCAGAAGACCTTATAAGGACGGCCAAACGCCAGATTGATGAAGGATACAAGTCAATTGAAGCGGCGCACGAAATACTACAGCGTGAAACGCCCCGTCTTGATGACTGATTTTGACCAGACTATCACTGACATTGTTACTGAGCGGGGGGCCGATTATGGCCATCCGCTTGATGACTTTGAACGTGCCGCTGCGCTTAAAGCCGTTCTGGCAGAGTGCAACGACCCCGTGCTGCGCCACGCTATGGAGATGATCTGCGTGAAACTGGCGCGGTTAATTCACAACCCCACCCACATTGATACCATCAATGATATTGCCGGGTACGCCCGGACAATGTTGATGGTCATAGAAAAGAGAAAAGACAATGACACCTAAGTTCCGCGTATCAAAAGACGCCATCGAAAAAGGCCAGCAAACGCTTGACCTTAATTTTAATGAACGCCACGCACAGTCCCAGAAGGCATACACAGAACGCAAAAAGATAGACAGCGACAGGCGCTGTGTCTGGGTTCCAAAAGACCGCTCAGTAGAATTTACATTAATGTTTAAAAATTGGTTGTCATCAGGCACTGACTAGTTCATAGTGTGACTAGTCGCAACACAGCCAACGGAGAAACCTGATGACTATCTTTAAGAAAACATGTGATGAGTGCGCAGAAGAATTTACTAGCAAAAAGCGTGAAGCCCGGTTTTGCTGCACTGCTTGCCGTAAGACATACAACAACCGCCGGGCAGTTCGCGGCGCAGAACTGTATGACCTGATGATGGCCTGCCGTTATGACCGGGACTTTGCGTACAGCCACAAACTGCCGTCTTTGATGGCGCGTAGGTGTTCAGAATGGCGTGACGCAGATGTAGCGCGTGACAACGGCACACGCAGCTGGCAGCGCCCTATCGAATGGATGCGCGACAACGGTGCGCGGTTGCGCTCTATTGTCTGCCGTATCCGCTAACGTTTGGCGATTGCGGTTGCGCCGAAATAGGCCGCTACCAGCCCTGACAGCGCAAGAAACGCCATGTCAAATGCTGGTAGTGAGCCGTACCGCTCTGGCGATACAATGATCGCCGCGACCATAAACGATAGCATGGTCAAACACACCCAACACATTTTGCGCCTGTTTGACTGATACGCCGCTTTGTCTGGTATCTGATCTGTCATGCATCACCCTCTATCATTTTCTGGGCCGTCACAGCCACTTCCGTGTTGCGCCGCGTCCATCCTTTTCCAAATTGCTTAAAATGTTTTAAGCCTTCGTAAAAATCCTGTCGGACCCAATGCAGCTTTTGTACAGTGTCTATATCGTCGGCTTCTTTAATTGCCTCCAAAGTCATTGGTCCCAGCTGCCCATCTTGTGTAGCGCCCACCGCCTTTTGCAGCATCTTAACTGCCCGGCCCGGACCACTGTTGATGGCAATGTCACAAACTGAGTAATCAACTCCAACAGGCAGTTCATCCCCGCGCACCGCATCAAAGTACCACTGTTTGTAAATGGGATTAACATCCTCTTTTGTCAGTCCGCGCATCTCTGCTTCAGTAGCGTTGCGACCTATCCAACGTGAATACACCGCTTGCGTCACACCTAAATTTGTCTGGCCACCGGGGTCGGACGGGTGGTCTACATAACCGCCCTCTGATTTTATGACGCCGTCAAAAATTTTATTCCAGCTTTCCTTCGCCATGTTATTTTCCTTTTGGTATCTTTCCTTGGAAGCGTTCAAACGTCCGCATCGAACCTAGCCCTAACATGCCCAATAAAATTGGTAGCAATTCGTAGGTGGCCAATGTCGGCAACGGTGGTAGGTCCACACCAAACGCTAGCAGCGCAAACGTTAGGAACGGCTGCACGATGTAGGTGTACGCTAGAGCAAGGCTACACACCCAGCCACAGCATGGACGCCAGCCGCCTTTAAATAGTGACCCGCTGGCCGCTTCTGCTTCATTAACTTTTAATTGCGCCATCACCTGTTGGTGGGCTTGCTGATCTGCCAGTGTCGCAATCTGGTGCGCCATCTTTGCAGCTTCATCTTTATCGGTCACAGTCTTAGATATTATGTCTGTCACTGGACCCACCAGTGCCGTCAGTAGTCCTATCATTAAATTATCCCCTTTAGTCTCAATATCCACAGCACCCCAAACAACGAACCAAACAGCGCCACTGCGCCCAGTGTCCATACAGATGCTTGAATAAGTGTTTCAATTAACTCTGCGCGGTTTCGTATCCTTTCCTCTTCCGCTGCCTTGCGGCGTTTTCTAGCCTCTACTTGAAACCTAACCCAATCCCCGTGCAGCCCCGGACGGCCACAAAATATCATCAACTGTTCTAGTTCTTTACGCTTTTCTTTAAGTTCTTCCAGAGCAAAGAACTCTTCAAGGTCACTGCCGTCACCCGTTTGCCCACCGACTTTACCCCAGAAGCTATTCTTCTTTTTATTAAGGTTTTTGCGTAAAGCATCCTCGCCGTTAATAAAAGCGCCGATCTGCGTAGCGCACCTTGTAAGGTCCGCACCGTTCTTGACAGTCGCTCTAATAACTTGGAAAGCTGCATTACACGCGGCCAGTTCTGCTAACATATTTACACCTGTCCGGGATCACTTTAGCATATCCCTTATTTTGTTCGTAAACTCCCACAACATTTGTCTTTGCTCCTTTTCAACGTCTACTTCAGCCCGTAGTTTAACCAACGCCTCTTGCTGATCCTGCGTCCAACGCAGCACCCGATCAACTTGTTTGTGCAACATTGCTAAATCTTTTTGCGCTTCAGATAGTTGTTCTCTGGCTCTGACGGCATTCACAATAATGACACCAAAGAAAAGTATTTGATGCCAGTATTCCGACAGCCAATCCAAGCATCCCCCCTATGACACGTCCAACAACGCATCGCGCTCTGCCATCACAGACGCTACTATGTTACCAACATTTGTTAATACAGCCGTATCGTTAGTGCGGTGGGCTTTTAGTTCTTCATATATTGTGTAAGTCTCCGCGACTTTTGCTACACATTGCTCGTCATAGTAAGCCTTTGACATGGCCTTTACAGCGGCAACGCCGTCCGCGTTTGATTTTGTAAACGCGTTTTCGTTTAGCGGATTAAGCAGCGCGGCCATGTCAGTGTCCATGGAAACGTAGCCTTCCTGCCACCAGTGAAGAAACAACCCAGACTGCATCTTGTTTGGGTAGTTAAAATCTGTGGCCGCTTTGTAATTGCTGGCGTTGTATTGATATAATTTAATAGCCATTATGCTGCTCCTAACCGTTTCCAATGGACGTTATCATAAAGACCGCCCGTGTTTCCTGATGGCGTAGCTGTCATTACTGGCCCCGTAATTCCATCGTTTGCCTCGCCTAAATACCAAAGGCTATTGTCGCTGCCTAAGATAACCCAGATGGCATGCATGGCAGTTGCATCATGCCCTATAAAGTAATCTAAAACTGTGACCTGAGAATTGCCGTTGTAGTGTGTGCCGCTAGACAGCGAGTGTGACCAAGGGCTTGGGTACATAAACGGTAAGTTCACAACCTCAGTTCCTGTGTGGTTAGCAAAGCCGTACATTCTGTACCAGTTACCCGTGTACCAAAAACGCGCTTGGCTATCCGTGTAACAAATAAGCCCAGTGGCTTCGTTCATTGAAGCATCATAAATATCTACAACACTTGTGCGCGGAAACGCCATGTTCGATGAACTGTTGATTGTCCCGTCTGCGCTAGTCACAGTTTTTAAATAGCTTGTGCCATAGCTAGTGGCACTGGGCTGTATCCAAGATGTGCTATCTGTGGTGTTGCCTTGCCCTAGCTGCCCGTAATTGTTTTCGCCACAGACGTATACCGTCTTTCCAGTTGTGTCGAACAAATCGCCCGGAACACCCTCTAAAGCTACTGACGATCTATTAGTGCTACCACCAACAAGAACAACGTGACAAAAATTAATGGACCCACCCGTTTGCGTCCACGCAGATCGGTTTGTAGCATCACCCACACCTAGTGAGCCTACGACATTGTATCCAAGAGCGTACATATCGCCGTCTGTCTGGATGGCCATCGCTGCACAATACGAAGTTTCAAGGTTTGCTTGCAGGACTACAACATTGTCAATGCCGCCCATTTTAACTGGGGCAGTTCTTGCTGACCCCAAATTGATACCCGTTGTGTCTGCGCCTGTAGACCACACGTCACCCGCACTATCTAAGAAAAGAGTAGCGTTGTATCCTGATCGAATAGTAACAATGTCTACACCTGACAGATTGCTAATTAACTCTGGCGTGTTTGTTTGAACAGCATCGCCTAACCCTAATGACCCGCTAGCGTTCTCGCCCCATGCCAGCACTCTGCCGTCATGCAAAATAGCAAACGCATTAATCTTATCATTGGAAGACGCGATTGTATTACCCGCAATTACAAGCGTGGACACCTCACAAGTTATACTGTTGTTTGTAGCTTGCGGCCCAAGAAATGGATTACGCACCCACTGGTGTCGGTCAACAATATCGCCCAGACCCAAGCAACCATCACCATTATCACCACGAACAAATACGTTGCCTTTGTTTGTTAGTGCGTACATGCTGCGATACTTGTACCAAACCCTTACAAAATACTCGCCAGCTAATAGCCCACCAAACTCACTGTGGATTGCCATACTTGCACCACTTGATGTAGCAATACCGCTCTGAGTAGCACCGCTACCTTGAAAACTATAGCCCCGCGTAACAAATTCGTGGTTGGTGTTTAAATAAAAGAACTGCGTAAAAGATACGCCGCCACAATAGTCTCCATTGTTCCCGCGCCTTGCTGGGCTGCAGTCAGTGTTAGGCATCCCAGAGTAGGGGATGTAATCCGCGCTTGCGCCAGACTTGCCAGCGTACCGGGCCAGCCATGGGCGGGATACCGTAACGTCACTGTCTGTTGTGTGGGCATGTTTGGGAATGTTAGTGCCTAGCGGCCCCCAACCTTCTAGCCCGTCTGTAGTACCCCAGCCAACCGCTGTGCCGCTGGTAGCTTTAAGTACAGAGCCAGATGCTCCAATTGGAAGCCGGGTTGCCGTACCACTTGAGCCGCCAAAGATCATATCCCCAGCGGTGGTCATTGGATTAGCGCCGTCAGCCATAAGGTTCCAGCTTGAGCCTTCTACGGGAGTTACACCACTCATTCCCCCAGTGTTAACTGCAACCCACGAAGAGCCTCCGTATGATACAACATCATCTGCAGTGTAAACTGTACTGGCATTGTACGCGCCACGCCAAACAAACTTAATTTTACCAACGTCAATAGTAGCCATATTTTATCTCCTGTTTGCCTTACGGCGTTGTGACCAATAAATGGCCAGCCGCCGTTAATGAAAACGTGAGGCCAATAGATGCAAACTGACTGTCATCATAATCAGTTAAGGTGAAGGCTTCCGACCCGCCTGCAGTGGTTTGATCCACTTGCAAAACGCCGCTGGTCTTTTTAAAGCCGTAAAATGCGGCGTTTGATACATTACTTGCGTTGGCAGTGATTGCCTCTTTTACTCGCAAAGGCGTCATACCTTTAACGTTATTTGTGCCTGTTATAGCGTCATTGTTAGTCGCTATTGCACTAAATATACCGTTTTGACCTGCAGCGCCTGTCGCGCCTGTTGCCCCGGTAGGCACACCAATTGCAATATCAAGGTTTCCAGATGATGACGAAAACGTCACCGCTACAGTTGGCGTTGCCCCCGGCGCTAAACTAGAACCTGACCCGCTGCCAGACAGCACTCTTCCTGTAGTAGCTTCTGGTTCACCAGACGCGTTAAAACCAAATAGTTTGTTGGCGCGTAAAGTAGCCACGGGCAGCGTTTTGCTTAAACTAGTTGCGTCTGTGGCAGGTACTACAATAGCCCGGTCACTAGTTGCGCCGCTGTCCTGCACCATCATAGTCAGCTTGTCGTAGCCGCCTTCCAAAACAGTAGGTTGCAGCGACCCCAAATTTTCCAAATTAATTAATTGGGTTTGTGAAGTGATCCGACTAATTGTCAGGGTTTGCCCAGACGTTGGGGCTGTCCCAAACGTTACCGTGCCGCCTGTCCCCACCACCGCAACAGTGTACAAAGACGGGTTTACCACGGTGTTAGCCCCGGTGCTTGTGTTAGTCAGGGTCACTACAATGTCTGTTGTTGCGTCCACTTGAAAAGTGTAATCAAACGCATCCACTGTGCCGTTGCAGGTAAATGGTCCTGACTGATTGGTCGTTGTGCTTACTGTCATATTTATCTCCGACTAGTCGTAGAGTACAAGGTTTTTGGTTTTTAGTCTAGTCATCTGTTCTCCGTCTTATCTCTGCCAAACAAATATCCAGATATTATGTCGGACGTGTCACGACCTGCAACCATGCCACGGTCAGTCTTCATCTGGTATTCAACACCTTTTGCAAACCAGTTGGTCGGCAGTTTTAATGCTAGGCCCAGCAGTTTAAGATACGCTTTTACTTCCCGCACCTCTTCTTCATCGGTGTCAATTTCTCCTGTTACTCTTGCGCCAGCTGATTTCAAAAAGTTCATGCCGTAACCCTCTGCAATACTAATCACTGGGGACAGGCTCATTTTGTCATCATACGTTTGATCTGTTAACAAGCCCAGACCAGCGGTTACAGGCAGTCCTAGTACAGGGACCATCGCTGTAGCCATTTTAGCTTGTGACATAAACAACAGGTCAAACATCAATGTGTCTAGTTCTTCCTCATCGTCATCGAACCTGCCTTTAGCCATCATCACAATACCCTCTGCAATTATAGCAGGCATCGCAAAGCCGATCATGTAGATGTAGAATGCACGGGTAGGCTTGCCTTTCCAGCCAATGCGCCGGGCGTTTAGTTTCCACTCTGTGCGGTTCAGATTGTACATGTTGTTAAAGTAACGATAAAACTTAGTGAACAGCCGCATAATAGCGCCGCCAGCTTCAAACTTAGATATGTCTTGCGCACCCATAGGGGATTGCGTGTCGCGCACCACACGGTCAGCATACTGCGCCACAGCGTCTTCAGCTGCAGCTAGCGCCACGTCACGGCCCCGTGATAGGTTCGCGCTGTACACTTTTTCGTATATGCCGTTTGTCCGGGCTTGGCTTTCTGCAGCGGACCAGACAATTGGATCGACAAAGTTCTGCATAATTTGCTGCGTGATATACGCGTACTTGCTGGCCTTACCCTGCAACTTTTTAAGAGGGTTGGTAGCGCGTAATGTTTCTTCAATACCTTGCATCATGTCGTTGACGCTGTCTTGCATACGCACTTGCATAAACGGGCTGCGTGACGCCACATATGATTTTAACCCTTGGCCATCCTGTCTAAACCTGACGGCAGCGTGGGATAGTTTCAGTGGGCTAACCAGTAAAGACGCCGTCACCAACCCTGTTGATTGCTGCAGCGTGTTGACAATATTTAATGTCATTGTGTTCATGCCGACAGCTTGGTTCAGCCACGTTGCCGCCCGGTCAAACGGCTTGAGGTTTCCGCTACCTTGCGGGTCGGTAGTTTCCTGCCTGACGGCACGGCTTAAAAATGGAATGATGGTGTTTTCAATTACCATCGGTTCAATTTGACTTAGCGCCGCTCTAATCTTTTTATTGCGTAAGAACCGTGACGCCGTCTGCACCGCCGGGTTGATGTACGAAAACTTCATTACCTTATCTAGGTGCTGGGGCAACCCGGCCAAATCTAAATCTAACGGCTCGTTGTATTCGACGCGTTGTTTAGTAAACCCTCTTTCTGCAGCCGGGAACATCGTGTTGCTGCGCATCTGAGACACGTCATCTTGTGCAGCTTGTTTTGCTGCGTCAGTGTTCATTGACCTATCAGTTATAGCAGGGACGTAGCCGCCTCGTAGGACGCCAAACGGGGTCGATACAGGCTCGGCAGGCACTTCCGGGAAATAGTACCCGTACAGTTCTTTGTGTGCCGCCTGCGCCGGGCCTTTGGTTTGTTCAAACAAATCCCAGATTTCTTGCACTAGCTGAAAATCTTCTTGCGTCAGGACGCCGTCATTTACCATTCGCATGATAAACGCGTCCCACTTGCTGGTGTCTAGTGTGCCGTCTGGGTTTTCCTTGCCAAACATATATGAAACGCCATCAGCTTTCTGACCGCCAAGCAACAGCTTGCGGAAGTTGCTGGCGTTACCAGTGTGTAGCAGCGCGTGGATAATCTCGCCTTTTGTGAGGAATGACCACGGGTTGCCTTCAGCGTCTGTAAACTCTGACGCCGTGACGTTTATCTTTACGTTTAACGGGGACGCCTGACCGCGCAGCATATCGACTAATTTTTTAAGCGGCACAGCGCGGTTGATGTTGTAGTTTGTAATCGCCTTCATCACCGGGCGTACAATGTTGCTAGTGATAGGACCGTCTGCGTTGTTGTTATCTGCAAACCGCGCCCACAGTTCTGTGGTCAGAAGAGAGGATCGAAAACTCTGCCAGAACGTTTGGCGTCCCCGCTGAGATTGCGTACCTCGATTGGCAATTGGGACACCTTTTTTCTTTTTGCGTTCCCGGACTAAATCTACTGTGCCTGATGCAATTTCATCAGCTACCTCGTCAATGTTAACCTCGCGGCCTTCTACCGTTAATTGTACGCGCTCTCTGGCCATCTTTTTAAGTTCTGTGGCAACTTCAAGCAGCGATTGAATGTCTATAACAGACATGTCTTTGTATGTCGGCATATTGCCGTCTTGCTGCATGTTGCGCAGGGCTACTTCAATGTCTGCGACTTGCGCAGCGACAGCGGTCAGATTTTCGTCAAGTTCTTGATCAGTGTCCTGCAGCACAGATAACGCTTGGCCGGGAGCCATGTTTTTGCTGTTAGCTTTGCCAATGCCGACAGTGTGCAGCATTGCCCTCATAACGTTTACAACATCAACATCGTAGCTAGTAGCCAGCTTTTTATCAGTGCGGTTGCCAAATTCCTGTAGCGATTTTACGTCTTTTGAAATAATCCCTTGCACCCGCGCCGCTTCTTTAGACATTGCAGTGTTTAGCATAATCAAATTAAGCAGACCCTCTGCCTCTACATAATCGCGTTTAACTAACGCCCGTGCGTATTTTTTAGTCAGGCGCTCTGCAGTGGTGCGGTACTTCCCGGCGTGTATCCTGTTCAATGGCAGCTTACTAATGTGATCCACAGCCGCTGCTTTAATTGCAGACAGGCTGACGTTGCGCAGTATTTCACTTAGTTTGACAGACGCTTTTCTCTGCGCCCGGCGCTGCCCTACGTTAGACTGCCGCTGTTGCTCCGCTGTGACTGTGTCTATTGTAGCGTCCGCTGCGTCAGCTTGTGTGGTGTCCTCTGTCACGGCAGCTGTCTCTGTAGCCTTGGCCGCTTTAGCGGCGGCAATGTCTTGCCGTGCTGTGCTGGTCACGCCGTAGTCTGTAGCTTTACGGTCTGTCTGTTTACGGGCGTTCTGAGCAATTACCCGGCGCAGTATTCTGGCCTGCGCGGCTAGAACGTCTAGCTGTTTGTCGTTGTTGACAGCTTCGTCTGCCATCTCAGTGATCTGTTCGTCACTTAATATTTCGCCAAGTTCATTATTAATTGCCGCTATTGTTTCATCCCGGATAGCGTCAGCTTGTTTAGGATAATTGCCAGCCGCGAGTGCAGCTACCATTTGGTCTGGACCTTCAAACCCTAAACTAGACGCCACGTCTTCTGGAACTGTGCCATCTTTTGCGCGTTTGTTTGTAAACAGCCCCGGCGCAGCTGCAGCTATTCTGCGCATGGTTTCCAAACCGTACCGCTTTTTAAATTCGGCGTAGTTCAGTTTTAAATTTTTATCTGATTTTGTGCCGTCAGGCAGTATGCCCCGGCGCAGCATATTAATGGCAGCGTAAACAGGACGGGCCTTCACCTCTTCCGTGACCCGCTCTTTTATTTTTGCCTCGGCCTCTTTACGCGTCTTTGCCTGTTCGCGTTTAATTTCCTTCTGGACCTTTGCTTTTACTTGCTCCCGCGCTTCGTTTTGCGCGTCAGTTGCTAAATCGTTTAGCGCCTCTGTCTCGGCCTCTGACGCCAGCGCAGTCAATTCGGGTGGCACAGTGTAAGTTGCGCTCTCAGTTGCGTCAGTGAGCGCGTCATCTATTGCGACTAGTCGGCTAAACACTTGTGTGATTTCTGGGTCGATGTTGACGTTAAGGCGGGACAGGTTACGGTAAATCTTAGTTAACCATGCGCTGTAGTTTTCAAACAGCTTGCGTAGTTTAGGTGTCGGGGCTTCACCGTTAGAAAAGTATTTTTCTGTTCCCCGCGCCCACAGTTCGTGGAAACCTATTTCTAATTCTGTGCCGTAGTTCATTTTGCCGTTCATAAAGTTGTCGGCAATGTCGCGCATGTACATCACACCACCGTGGTCGTTTGCGTAAACGACAGCGGCCTCTATGCGGTCAGCGCGTTCCTGCTTGGCAAAGTTCGATGGGTCAGCGTCAGCCGCTTTGCGTGTGCTGTGCATCATGTCCTGCATTTCCTGCCAGACCTGATCTGCGTTTTTGCGGAACCATTCTGTAGTGGTCTGCGCGTCCGCGTTTAGCTGCTTGCGGCCATCTTCTGTAAGACGGCTGTCTTCCAGCATTTGCTTTTGCTGGAACAAAAAGAAATGCCCGGCCTCATGTAGGAACGTTGACTTGTCGGCGTTTTTGGTCATTTCAATAATATTAGACACGTTGCCGTACACGTCTTTTTCTTGGAAGAACCTGCCACGCGGACCAACCGGGCCAGTGTCAGTCTGGGTTAAATAGTTTGGCTCTAGCCGGGGCAGAACGTTTTCCTGCCAGAAACCTTTGCGCCCGTAACGCCTACTGTCGAGGTTACCTAATGCCTGCCATGTGCGTGAACGCAGCCTGCTTTCAACGTAATTAAACCCGGTGTAGCCGGGACGTACAAACAACCACTTGTGGTGGTAGATTGTTTTGTTGGCGTCTTCTACTGGCGCTTTGTGTAATTTAACTGTGCCGTCAGGTTTTAAAATTAAACTGTTACCCACAGTAGGTTCGTGCGAGGTGTCCCAATCGTAGCTTTCGATCAGCGATATCTGGCCCGTTTTCTTGTTGTATTTAACAATTGCCCATTCGTGTCCCGGCGGCAGTTCAGCTTCTGCTATACGCGCCTGCACGTCCGCTGGCAGCACATCCATCGCTGACTTGTGCAGGTAGGTTTCGTTGCCCATCTTTTTGCCAACGCCATACTGCTTGTCTACTTTTTCCAGCTTGTTCTCAGGTAACAGGTTTACCTCTGCAGGCTGGTACATAGTCATGCCCTTGTACAACCCAGTGTGGGTTGTCTCTATGCCTTTGGCACGATCCCACAGCCAATGGTGCATCACATGCATGTACGCTTTGGGGTCCATGCCCGGTGGTACTTTAACCTGTCCAGTGGCGCGTAGGTTTTCCAACCGTGCCATCACCATGTCGCGCAGTAGTATTTTACCTTTTGCACTTTTGGCTACTGCCTGCGCCAATGCTTTTTCTTCTGCCTTTAACCGACCAACGTCTGCCTTGCCTGTCAGCCAAAAATTAATCTCTACTGCGTCCATAGTGACCGTTTCGCCCATGCCTAGCAGATGCGAGATGAACGGCCCTTTAGCAGCTGCGATACCACCCAGCCGCTGCAGTTCAGTGTTTATGTCATCAGCAACGTTCTGGCCCCGGCCAGCGCGTTTGCCTAGTTCGTTTAGATTAGCGACAACGTCTGGAAGCAGAGCGATACCTTTGTCACTTAACAGCCCCATGTTGCCAAGGCGGTCATCGCCCCATGCCTTGCGCCATTCAATTAGTTCCTGCCACAGCGCCGGGTCAGTGTTGCCTTTAGACACTGCGTCTAACGCAGCCTGCCCATTAGGCGTACCAAACCACATGGCCATGGCCTCTTCTGGTCGGATCATGCCGCGTTCTACAAAATCAGGTGACGGCTGGAACCCGGTCTTGGCAAGGAAAGTTGACACCTTCATTGCGCCTGCGCCTTGTGATCCAACAGTGATGGCGTATGCCTTGGCCACATCCCGTGGCGTCATCTTGCCTTGCACTAGTTTCTGGCGCTGCGTTCCCATGAACGAAGCCACAGCGTTTAGGTAGTTTGGAAAGCCGCCCAACATACCAAGCACGTCCGCGTCAGACGGCAGTGTAGTGGCCGTCAGCCTAGCTTCAATTTCTTTCGCGGGTATCTTAGGTGCTTCTTCTTGATACAGCGGCAACGGGTTGGATATAATCCTCGACACTGACGCCCGTGCTTGCAGCGGTAGTTTTAAGTTGCGGAGGGCGTTGTCTGGGAGTTTTGCAATGGTGAGCGCAATCTCCCTAGCGCGGGATTGGAGTGTACCTTCTCGAAACGGCTTCGCAAGCGGGTCATATCCGTATTGCTTAACTGCCTGTTCGCTACTAGCTGGTTGCGCACTATCGTCAACAATCCGTTCAGTGATTGCCGCGACATCTGGGTCAACTCGTCCATTCTGTATGCCTTCAAAGCCGTATCTAAAATATCTTTCTGTGTAGGTTTCGCCATTTGCTTGTGCCTCTCCGTTAAATTCTAGTTCGCCGTATGAGTTCGGCGCAAAACCAAAATCAATAAGTAGATTATACACTGGATTTCTAGGATCAGCAACTGATAATGTTGCTCCCTGATCAAGTGCGTCTAGTATTAAACCTGTCTCTGCAATACCCTGTGTGTTCTGTTCTAGGTTAAACAGGCTGACAATCTTTTTGCCGCGCGGAGTTATTTCGATCAGGGACCACGCTTGCGTTTTTCCTAACTGGCTCAAAAGCAGACCGCCAACTTTTCCTTCCCGGCCCATTTTTAACTTGGCGTTAAAACCAGTGCCTTTGATAGAGCGGGTTCCTTCTGTGCCGTCTTTCTTAGTGTATGTCTCTTGGGTAGCTTCTAGCGACCCCGGCTTTTGCGCCATGCCTTCTTGGCTAGCCCTGACGCGCTCTACAGCGTCTGCGTAGTCAATCGGCTTAACGCCGCCGTTTCCAACGTTGGCATCCCCCCAGTGCTTATTGGTAGCCCTAGTGTCGATCATAGACATGACCATACGCGCCTGCATTTCACCATCAATACCCGGCGCGTTGTGGTCACCTATGCGGTCCACCAAGTCTTGCGTCAGCGTTACAGGCGGCGCTTTCAGTGTCCACGCCCGGTACTCTTGCGGACCTTTACGCGGTGAGCCTGTCTTAGCAATCTCTGCCGCCTTCTCAGCGGCAACGTGATCTTGCCACAACAACTCCCACGATATAGGCGTATCAAATACCCCAACTACCTTACCCATCATGGCGCTGGGAAAATCAGGGTGCTGTATTGGTTGGGAGCCTTTAGCCCAAGACGCCGTGTCTATTTCTAGTAGGACCACACCCGCGCCTAAACCTTGCGTGTTTAACGTAGGTTCACGGGTAGTGTCCAAAATCTTTTGCATGTCGATGCCCAGCTTGCCAGCGATTTCCTTAGACCCCATTTTGTCTAGCCAAATCTTCCGGGCGTCAAAACTCAGGTTCTGCAGCCATTGGTTTAGCTTGGCTCCACCAGTGCCGTCAGACAAACTGTCAAAACCCACATTTGCAAAAGACATAACTTCTTCCATAACCACTTTGGTTTTGGCGTAGCTTTTACTGTCCGGGTTACCCTTAAACTCCATGTTCTCAAAAAACTGCATCACCTCTGCTAGTTTTTCTTTAGTGATCGGGTTGGGGTTATTAGTTCCGGGTCTTAGGTCAGACTGTAACTTCATGGCCAAATCTTGGACGTACACTTGCGTTACTGTAGTGTTCGATTGGTGCATGTTGTTTGTGCCAAGGGTGACCAGCATATGGGTCACGCCTTTCTTCATAGTCTTGTCGCGTTTTGCAGCCTCAACGCCAGCGCCCCGGTCAGCCCAAATAAACCCGCCTGCAATGTTCTGCATTGTCAGTGGGAAGAACGGCCCACCTAACGCAGGGATGCCCATGTACTGTTGGCCGTCCGCGCCATAGAAATTCGTACCAGCGGCGGTCCTGTCAGCAATTGTTGGGATGATTGTAATTTCGCCCGTCTTGTCTAACAGTTCCTGCAAAGATTTAATACGCGGCACTACTTTGCTATCGACTAATTTGTTTTGTAAATCTTGTGTTTCAGTTACGGTAATGACTTTACCATCGCGGCCTGTAACCTGAGAAACAATGCGCTCCTGCGTTTCTTCCACCGTTTCGTTAACATCAATCGTGTCTTGGTTTAGTGGCATCATTGTGACGCCGCTGTCTTCCGGGGCGTTCTTTCTGATCAGTACGCCGCGTTTGCCGACACCAGATATCTTTACTGCCGTGTAACCTATGGGCAACCGCGCAGTGATGTAGTCTAAAAGTTCGTTGCCGTCCCAGCCTTTTTGGTAAACCTTCTTGTCTTTTTTATTTACCCACACGGCTTTGTCTTCAACAGCCATGTCCACATTCTTTGCAGTGGCAATGTCCCCGGTCCAACCGCGTGTGCCGATCACAGCTGCGCCGCCGTCATCTATCTTAGAAATAATATCTGCCAGAACTACATCACGCAGCTTGGGTTCCAGAACGTTCAACACGTTTAGGTTCATCACTAGATCATATTTTTTAGTGACCTTGGTGCTGTCTGAATATGTAGGCACGTTGCCTGCAGCAATGGCGCGGTCAGGGTTGGGTTCGTAGCTTTCAACGTCCCGGCCTTCTTCGCGCATCAACTGCGTACCAAAGCCTAGCCCGGAACCATAATCTAAAATTGTAGTGACCGGGCGTTCTAAAAACTGGCTTTCTACCCGCGCCACCACTTTAGGGTATGCGGTTGCAGTAGTGGCAATCTGTGTAGACATGCTGCCTTGCTGGCCTTCAATCACTGCTTGCGATTGCTCCAGTTCCAGCGTCTGTTCTGTAGTCAACGGCGGCTGTGGTGCGCTCTGTTCTAAAAACCCTGATTTAATTCTGTCAGTCAAATCGTTAACAGACGGCAGTTCGCCTGCAGGACGCTCTGCAACAGGTGTTGCAGGCGCAGTAACGTCTGCAGCGGGATCAACTGCAGTAACGTCTGGAGCGGCCTCTGTGACCGCCTCTGGGGCTACAGCGGCCGTCTCTACTGTCGGGGCAGCTTCCAACGGGTCAGGTGTTACAGGAAGCGCCGGGGCTGTCCCCACTTTTGGGAGTGTACCCACGTCAGGCGCTACAGCGTTGGCCGATACCTGCGTGTTAAGTTCTGGGTCAGCTGACGGCGCAGCGGCGTCTGGTACAGCAATTACAGGTGGCGGCACTAGCATCTCTGGTGACAGTACCAAAGCCTCTGGCGGTGAAGGTGCGTCCGTGTCTACAGACGCCAGCGCCTCTGTTGCCGGGGGAGCAAGGTCAGTTGATGAAACAGTCGGACCACCCGGCGCTTGCAGGGTAACGTTCTGTTCAGCAAACAATTGCTCCGGGCTAACCATGCTACCGTCTGGGTTTTTTAACAACGCAGATTGGGTAACGTAAAACTCTTGGATCAGCTGGCCTCTGGTGTCTGCCTCAATAGCCGACACTCCGCTGTCAATCGCTTGTTGCTGGACTAGGTCATAGATGGCTGCGCCGGGCGCGGCCTCACCTTCCATAGCGGCTTGGTTTTCTTGCAGGGCAGCTGTAACGGCAGCAACATCCTCTGCCTGTTGAACTTGTGCGGCTTCGTGTTCGCGCACCGTATACGAACCAATGCTTTCGCGAATGTCTAACGATAACGTTTTAAATTGTTCTGGTGACAACGTGACTAGCTTGGATGTTTTAATAACAACCTCGCCGCCCTCTAATGCGGTTGCCTTTATCTCTTCAAAGTTAACGCCTAACGCCTCTGCCACGGGAGATGACATTGCGTCTACAGGAACGCTGTCTTGCCACTCCTGCGTCTGCACAGTGTCTTGATGTAGATCAAGCAGCTTCTGCGCGTCTACTAGTACTGTGCCGTCCTTTTCTGGATCGGCTAACGCTTCATCCACCAGTTCCTGCACCGCTGTTGGTGCAGTGGTCATCAGGTCAAGATTGTTTGCAGCCTCATTTACGGCCTGCAGCGTGTCTAAGTAATCCTGCGATTGCTTACCAAACGCTTTGTCCTTTAGCATGTTTACGCCAGACACGGTCAACTTCATCTGCCCACCAACGGCAAAGCCAATAATGCCAGCTTCAATTAGTCTTTGGACGCCTTCTTCAAGCCCAATGTTTTCATCTAAAATCCCGTTAGCGTATGCAATGTCTACGGCTTGCACAAACATCTCTTGTGCGCCTTCAGCAACGCCCACTTTTAAGAACGTAGCCACTGCACTTTGCTGCGCCGCGTCTGCTACAGCGCCGCCTGTTTTCTTAGGAAATAAATAGCGCAGCGGCAAAAGCCGCTCACTAACCATTTCAACCGCCGCTTTAAAAGTAGCCTCACCAAGCGCCTGTTCGTGCGTCCATCCCTCTCTGTGGGACGCTGTGTCGTAAGTGCGACCAAACACTTGCAGGAACGTCACCGCGCTAGGTGCGGCTAAACTACCACCAGACAATAGCCCGGCGGCAACCGTAGGAGCCATTTGAACAACTGCACCTTCTATGGTGCGGACCCAGTACGCAAGACCACCGTCTGGTAACCGGGCTTTTAGGATGCGCAAATCACGTTGGTCGTTTTCCCTGCCGCCCCACATATCGTCGGTGAACTCTTGCACGTCTTCAAAGACCTGTATCTTGCTGGCCTCTAGGGCTTTTAAGTACAGTTCACTTTGCTTGGTCTGTCCTTCTACAGTAGTACCGTCCGCTGCGTCATACTCTGTCAGTTCATCCTCAGTTAAAATAGATTTAATCCATGGACGCTGGGTGCGAATTGCTGTTTCGTTTAATGTCGCTTCAATCTCTCGGCTGCTATCGCCAGTAATTTTACCTACCAGCGCCTGCGTACCCATAAGCTGCGCTTCATTAGCGCGCATCTGCGCTGCACCAGATGAATACAGTAGCTTCCCGCCTGCCGACAAAAGTCCCCGGCCTGTATCCCTAAAAAATATGCCTTGCTCTTGCCAGAAGTTTTCAAAGTTCTGGTCCCACCAGCCCGTAGCTTTGTTCTTTTTAGAAATTAAATCTACGTTCCTAATAAACCGCTGCATCCTGCCGTCAGCTAAATCTCGCTGCGACAGCTTGTTGTTTACTGGGTCAGCAAAGAATGATTTTAAACGCGGGTTGCCATCTAGCCACTCCTTGTTCTGTTTAAACAGGCGTAAGGCAAATTCCTCTTGAACCTGCGCCTGCACCTCGCCGTTGTTCCGCGCAAAAAATTCCATGCCGGGACGTTGTAAAATCTCAGTAGTTAATTTCTCTCTAATCTCTTTGGGAATGTCAGATGTTTCCATCTCTGCATTCACAAAGTTAAGCGCAATTTTTGCGTTTAAATCGCCTTCGTCAGCATCTAATATGTCCGTGATAGACGTGTCTGCAACAGGTGGTACGACACCTAGTTCCCTGCCAGTAGCGTCACGGTTGCCGTTAACAACGGGCTGCATAAACGGCAGCACACCGGGGCGTGGGGATGCAACGTTTTCCTCTTCGTCTTGAAGAATGCCAGCGGCCAATTGTGAACCAGATAATTCGCTCATTGCACAACCCACCCTTTTGCTGCGTTAAATATGTATTGCTGCGCAGACTGCACCCCACTTTGCGTAGGAGCCAGTAAGGACGGTCCATAGCGGGACAGCGTACTTATAGGCATGTTTTGCTGGCCTACAACATTCGCAGACAGCATCTGCCCTGTAGGCGCAATGTACCGTGTTCGCTCTGCACTAGTAGGCGCGACAGTAGCGTTTATAACCTTGTAAATATATTTACGTTTCACATGGTCGGGCTGGTTATTAAAACTGCCCGGCTGGGCGCGTTCAAAGTATGTGGCAATGGAGCTGTTGTTTGCCACCTGAGTTTCCACCCAACTGTGCATGTTGTTTGTAAATAACTGCAGGCCTTCAATACTAGCCTTCTGTGTAGTGACACCAGCTGTTTGTGCCGTCTGTGCGTACAGGGACGCAACCTCAAAGTAAGAACTTGGTGGAGTAACTGCCTGCACACCGTATGACCCCGGTCCCCGCCAATCTCCAAAAGCAGTGATCTGCGCAGCCTTAATTGTCTCCCTGTCTTCAGCGGTCATGGATACAACACCTTGGTCATCAATAGGCGCGACCAGCTGAGATATGCCGTATTGCCCTTCTCCCAAAGAACCAAAATCTTGGAAGAGGCCGAAAACACCGCCTTGATCTGCAGTTAAACTAGTGTCGAACTTACGCCGTGCCGCCGCAATTAGCGCATCAACGTCTCTGTTATCCATCGTTAAGCTACCTGACGGGCCTCTGGCCTCGCGCTCTGCGTACTCGCTGTCTACTAGGGCGGAAAACAACGATACAGCCATATTAGCGCGTTTTGTTGCGTTTTCGCCACTCCCCATAGCGTCAATGTAGCTGCTTCTAATAGCCTCGACTGCCGCCTCTTTTTTATTTGTAAAATGGGCGCTGGCGCTAGAAATTGTTTCAGAAAAAATATCTAATTGCACTTTTTCTTTCCCCAACGCTGCTTTTAACTGCGCCTCTGCAAGTAAAGCGGGGGCAGTGACCTGAACCTCGCCCCACTGCTTCCAATAGGCGGCGCGTTGGCCGGGCATACTGGCAGGGATGTTGTTATTAATTAAATCCATCATAGTAGCCGCTGGCACAGCGGATTTTGCTTGTATTGGTAACACTCCCCAACTTGTAGCCAACGCGGCGCTATTCATTACCGTTGGGCCTTTAGCGCCGATTTCACCGCCGTTTAACATCTGCCAATGTTTTTGCGCCAGCATTTGGTTTTGCAAGTCCAGCTTTTGATACGCGGGGTATGTCTCCGGGCGCGGGTATTGCGCTGCACCGCCTGCGCTGCTTTGCATGTGTGTCTGTGTAATGTTTTCGTAGGTATCAATAAGCCCCTCTAGTTCATTTGTTTGCACGGCAGCGTCTTCGCGTTTTCGTGCGGCATATTTCTGTTTTATTCTAGTCTTAATGTTATCAATATCTGCTTGCGTCATCTTTGTAGGAGCGCGGCCACTAGCCGACACAGTTTGCTCTACCCAGTTTCCGTTGCCATCGTCTATTAGCAGTGTGTCCCCTAGAGACAACTGTGCGCTGGCCAACGCGTCTTCTTCCGCTGTAGGGCCAGTAAAATTAGTAAATTGGCTTTGAGCAACGCTTTCAAAATACCCAGCCTTTTCTGCGTCGATTAGTTTTGCTTCCACAAACTCTTGAATGTACAGCGGAACCGTTACTTTGCTTTCTTCCGGGTGGGAATTAGACAAACTGTAGGAACCGTAAGTGTTTAAAAACTCCCTTGCTCCAGCAAAATCATTATTGTGAAGCAACGCGTTAATCTTGTTTTGAAACTCCTCAATGTACAGCCCGGTCACTTTCACCATGTTAGGTGCGCTGAACAAGTTCTTAGGGGATGTGTCAGTAATAATGCCACGCGTACTTGCGTCACCTTCCGCACTAGCGTCGCTACCGCGTACGCCACTTGCAGATTTAATAGTGCCGCCGCTGGCGCTGCCTACTATACCGTCTGCCTGATTAACTGCGTTAATGGTGTCCAAGTAAGACCACATCGCAGAACCAAATTCTGACGGTGGAGCCATCTTTAAACGTAATGCCGCCTGATCCGATTTTATTTTTAACTGTTGCTGCAGCGCGGCCTCTGCCTGCGATATTTGATAGCGGGTGACGTTTGCGCCCCACGCAGTCGTTTGCTGGCCAATGAATTGTTGCAGCGCCACTTTACTCTCTGGACGCAGTGTCTTTAACGCTCCGTTAAGATCGTTGAGCCGTTGGGTCCACGCAGCTTGATCTGTACCCGGCGGCGCTTTTAAATTGACGTTGCCGTCAAGAAACATCGCCAGCTGGTCTTTGTTTGTGTTGATGCTGCCTTGCGCCCAGTTCTTACTAGCGCCAAAGCCTCTGACACTGTTTTTGTAGTCCATCTCTTTCATTAAAGAAAACTCTGACCACAGCGTTTCTGCGTCAATTAACGCAGCTTTGTCGCGTAATTTAGATGCGCGTATGTCTGCGTCTGACAGCGCCTTGCCCATTTTAAACCCGGCGTCTGCCAGCTGCATTAAGCCCTTGCCCACGTTTTCAACGTTGGGCCGTCCGGGGTTTAGATAACCGCCGCCAATGTTAGTCTGCAGCTGTATGTTTCCTATCGGGCCTTGCGGACCAAATTCAGGTACTTGTCCTCTTGCCATAGTGCGCTCCTAAACCGTCTTAATATAACCCATTTGCGTTGCCGGGCCGACCATACTAGATGCGCCTGATAACAGCGTAGAGGCCGCGTTAAACGTTGGGTTAATTGTTGAACTTTCAAACGAGGCAAGCGCACTTTTAGCGTCAAAGTTTGTGCCTTCAATTTCTGCCTGCCGGGCGCGTAACGCCGCGTCATCGTGTATTTTTGCTATGTCATACTCGCCGTACTGCGCAGCATCCTGCAAAATAAAATCAATAGAACTGTCCACGTCATCTACTAAAACGCCACGGGATGCAGTCACAGCAATAGCCGTGCCTTTCTGCCGGGCTATCTTTGTGCGGTGTTCATCTTCCGCAACCTCTGCCCTGTCCCTAATCGCCTGCGCGTTCTGCCGTGCTGCAGTCGCGTTGTTTGCATTAACTTGCGCTTGGTAATCTAGAGAGGCTTGTTGCGCTTTACTTTGTTGATACGCACCGTAAGCGGACATTGCTGTGCTTGCGGCCATTATTACTAGTGCGGTCATGCACATGCTATATCTCCTTCACATGCAGCGTACCTGCGTCTGCGTATCGTAGTGTGGATAGCAGAGCGCCTGTCCGCGCATTAGCAACGCCTGCAAAAACTGACAGCCTGATCATGTCGCACTCAACGTCTTCTGACATACACCATGCTTCAAAGTTTTTAATTAAACGTATCCCCCATGTACCTTTGCGGTATTCTGGGTCAATGTAAAAGCCAAGATCAGATGCCACATGGCATTGCACAAATTCGTGTGTAACAACCTGACCTGCAAAAAAGCCCCTGACAACGCCGTCTACTACAAAACATTGTGTAAAGACCCCGTCCTGCCCCAGTATTGCTTCGATTACATACTGAGAGCGCCCATGATTTAATTCATAATTGTAATAAACGCCTTCGTTTGTCATCGCTTCAAGTAAAAGCAGTATGTCCGGGATATCCTCTTCACGCATGTCTCGTATTTCGCGCACCATTAATTCCCCCCAACAATTGCGTCAGGGATAACGCTTAAAATAGTCAGCGGCGCAGGATCAGACTGCACAACGAAAAATTGCCCATCCTTGGCCCAGTTAGGCTTTAGCGTGGTGTCTTTATCGCCGTCAAATAAAACGCGGGGCTGTCCAAATTTACCCGCCACACCAAATTTAACTTGGCGCAGTGTGGCTTCATCAGGGCCAACTTGCATGCCCATAGTTTTCTCAGTGCGAACAGTTAAGCGCGATATCTTTTTGTCTCTTGCTTGTATTGTTGTGCCATCACCAGAAGGCACATTAAGACGCAGCGTCTTCATGGTTGCGGTATATGGCAAACCTAAGTGAACGCGGCTTACTTTATTGGGAAGTGTTACGCTACCGTTGGTCACCGTCAGCGGGTCAAGTACGTCACCATTAGCCAGACCAGTGACGCTCTGCCCTTCTAAGTGCCACAAACCGCTTATGTTAGTAATAGCTTTTCTAGCGTTGCCGCCGCTACTATACGCTGACAGTGCTGTGCCGTTAACGTCTACGCCATTAGCTTTAAGAGAAAACGTATTTGTAGTGACGTTGGCTACAGTATAACCGTTGACGTTTAAATCCGCTTGTAAAGACGCGCCTTTAGTCACTGAGGTGTCCACCTTCAATATTCCAGATAAATCGACTGTATCACCATTTGATAGCCCGTGACTAGTCGCAGTAATTACTACCGGGTTTGCCTGCGTGTAACCGCTTATTGGGATAGGGACATCGTAAGTTAACCCGGCGTCTACATAGAACGCGTCTTCTAGCTGAGTGTATGTGCGTTCTTGCTGGCGCTCTATATACTTTACACTGCTGCCATTTATTACGCGCTCTGTAATAACGTATAAGATGTTTTGGTTGTTTTCTTCAACCGTAGCGCAAGAAGAAAAATCCCCACGCGTTTCACTGGTAGTCCATCCAAAAATCTCTTGCTCTTTTAAATAGGTCAAGTGCAGCAACCTGCCATCGTTGCGCACACAATGCGCAGTGCTGTCAGGCGCTTGTGCAAACGCCCAATCTGTTAAAGTAAAGCCCTCAAACAAATGCCGGGCTAAAATAGAAATGTCGTTGCCAGTGTAACTGTCTGTTTCGTAGCGGTAACCTAAATCTCGGATAACCTGCCCCGGCTCAATAAAAAGTACGTTTGCGCCAGACACTAACGGCTGGACGTTAGTAGAGCCGTAGTACGTTTGGGGTATAACCTCGACAGAAGACGGTGTGAGGGCCGCGCCGCCAGCGCCTGCTAGTTCCCACTCGCCGCCACTAGTCAAAACAATTAGTTCAGCTAAAGGGACCATGTGCCGAATTTCGTTAACTTGCATACTGGCGATTGTTAGAATAATCGCATCGTCATCTTTCACCGGGCTAGATGTAGCCATGTTAGAGATGTTGGCAGTCTGCGTCATCCAAATGCGCTGTGGATATTTATTAGAGTTAGCAAAAACGCGGCGCTGATTGTAAAACGCAACTGTTGAAGGATAGGTGTCTACTTGAAGAAACGGGTTGCGCACACGCGGGGGTGTGTCAGTTAACTCGCTGTCAATGTTGTTGTCTTTAAATGTGGTTACTTCTGTAGACCCGATAAAGCCAAACTGCCCGTTATCGTCGCGGTATACATGATACAAGCTGACGCCGTCTGCAGCGGTCCATGAAATGGTGTTGTTGGGGTCAGCCGCCCCGTTTGTAATTTTAATAAACGCCGTGCCAACGTTACCGCCGCTGTCGTAACCGCTGTAAGCTGTGCTGTTGACCGCCACCATACTAGTATCGTTTAACGTAAACGTGGTGCTAGTAGGCGCGGTCCCTACTCTGTACCGCCTGTCGTTTAGTTCAGTCATGCCAACCACGCCAGAAATGTCTACTTCATCACCAATAACCAAACTGTGGGCGCTAGCCGTAGTAACAACACACGGGTTGGCTTGACTAGCAAATGTCATTGCCACGCTGTTACCAGTGCCGCGCAGGCTCTCTTCATCAGTGTCAGCGTTGACAGCTGTGACAGCGTACTTAGTTGTCTCTGACCCAGTTGTGCCTACACTTATCGACAACCCAGTAGGAAACGGCTGTGTAGGGTAAAAAACAATTGGGCCTATAGACCACGCGTCATGGTCAGTTCGGGTTAACTCTTGCGGGGGGTAACTGGGGTGACACAGCGTCATTACATCAGCTGACTGCACATACTTAATATCACGCAACACGCTTGCGGGATAAGGTGTTGCGAGTTCAAATATGCGACTAACGCTACCGCCAGAAGTAAATGTTGTGTAGCCAGTGCTGTCAATGTCTACGCCTGTCGCGCCGTTTAATGTCTGCAGGCTAAATGTAGTGGTGCTTAGAACAGTGATGTTAAACGTGCGCCCGTTTAATTGGGTCATGCCGCCTACGCCTGCCATGTACACTTGATCGCCACTAGCCAAGCCGTGTGCGCCGCTTGTAGTAATTACGCAGGGGTCGGCTTTAGTCGCGCCGCTGACAGTGTCAATGCCGCTACTCTCTAAAACTTGTCCCCCGTCCTTCACTACGCGCACATAGTAATCGCCAAACTCCAAAATGTACGTTTGCTCTGTGTTAAAAGCAAACGGGATCAGCCTCACATCTTTGGTGCTGTCTTTAACTTGCGCGACATACTTAAAACCAGTGCGGTTAGACATACCGCCGTGAACGCGCACAAGCATGTTAGTCGCTTGCGCCACGCTGCTTTTGTATTTTGCTATATCAACACGCGCTGCAACCGCCGGGGATATCTCGCCGCCACTTAGGCTTGTCTGTATCAGCTTTGGCATTACGGCCCCTTATGTATTAAAAACGGTTTTCTTATTAACGTCCGTTCCCACCCGTGCTGTGATCCAACTAGCCTCTGGAAAAGACGGCTCTATGCCTTCGCTACTGTCACCTTCCAAGGCGCTGTTAAGTGTTAACTGTGCTTGCTGCTCTAATTTTGCGGCAATGTTGCTGTCACCCGTAAGCGCCATAGCCACGCTGGATGCAAGCGCGTAACTAAACGCGACAGTAAACTCTGTGTCGAACTCTTCTGGGTTAGTTACTCGGCTAACGTAAACAATTTCTGCGTCTTCTGCGTCAGTAAAAACGCAATACTGGTCAGCCGCATTGCGCCCCGTTTCGTATTGGAGTGGAGGCGCTTCGCGCCCGGCGGGGTTCGTGATCCCAAGAACGCGCAATGCGTCTGCAGGGTACAAATACATGTACGTCCACAGCCCCGGAACTGTGCCAGACAAAGCGGCAGGGCTAATGTATTTTTTAGCAAAGTTCCATGGGTGAGAGCGCAATAACTTGTCTCTGACATGCTCAAACATCAGGTTGACTTGTTCAGCTTCTGTACTGGCCTCGTTCAGCGCAGAAATGTCAAATCTGTCCCCAACGTGCGCCAACGCCATACGCGCAATTTGAATGTCAGATGCCATACGCTACTCCAGTTCTAGTTCTTCTGGTTCGTTTAACTCATCCACCAGCTTTTTGGCTTCAGCTTTCTTTAGATTATCTCCTACCAGATCGCCCATATTGAAAACGTCATAACGCCCGTGACCCTTGTGGATCATTGTAGCCATGGTTTCCGGGTCGGGTTCTGGTGCGCTTTCAGCAACGCCCTCAATAATAATAGCGTCAGACGGCAACATACCAGCGTCTAGGTAGGTGTCAGGCAGTTCATGCGTGGCATCAGGCAGGTACAAAACCCCGTTGGCTGCAAAGAACCCCTGTTTAAATTTTACTTTCATCTCTCACTCCCGCAAAAAAGGGTGGGGTGAAGGTGAGCAGTAACCTTCACCCCTAGTTTACTAGTTAGTCGCGTCAGGATACGCGGTCCAACCAGCTGGGTCATACGTCAGGAAAGCATCCATAGCGCCAGCGGTTAGTGCCGCTGTAGCTGTGGTGATCTGAACGCCTACATACTGTTCGTAGGCCTTACCCATTGGGATAGGCATTACAAACCGCTTGCCAGCAACTAAATCAGCCTTGGCCACGGGGCCAGTAGACATGTGTTTAGTCTCAGTTCCATCAGTTGCGATTGCCGCCACGCTATCAGAAACGAGGTGAAAATCTACAGTGGCAGAGCCACCGCTGGTGACCGCCGTGGTCATCTGAATAATCAGATATAACGGCTGGCCCATACCAATATTGCGTTCACTGTCAATGTTGATCACATCACCCTGCAAACTTGTGCCAGTGCCTGTAGTCAGCGTTGTAGCATCGCAAAACTCTAGTCTTTCATCAATAATCATCTGGTTGCTCCTTTCGATTAGCTGATGGTTGCTTCGTTGACTTTAAGAGCATCAACCCGACGAATTGGGTAGCCGCCCCATGAAGTCTGCATTGTGCCGCCCACATTATCCATGGTCAGTGTAGAAGAACTGACAGCGGATGATGTCTGACGTTGCAGCATGGATAGAATAGAGCGGTCCATGTACCATACACACCGTCCCATAGACGCAGGTAACTGCGTTACGGCTTGGTGCATCAGGTCGTTTAGGATCGCCCCGGACGCTGCGTTGTAGGTCAATGCAGAACGGTCAATGTTTGCGATACGCACAACATAACGCCAATCGCGGACAGACAAGCCCACATCCCAGCGATAGTGTGAACGATACGCTTGCATACGCCCGTTGTTACCATCAACGTTTTCGATAGTGACTTCGCCAAGGTCGCGTTGTGAGATACCTGCAGAAGAGCCTTTAGGAATAATCCCGTGGCACGTCTGTGGTGACCAGCACACCAACCAGATAGACGCGTTGTCTGAACCGCTCCCGCCGCCACTAATGATGTTTTCACCATTACTTGCGGAAAGAGAGTTAAAACGTGGCGCAAACCCGGTGAACCGTTCAGCGTTAACACTCTCATCGCCGTAGAAAAGAGTGGTAGCGACCTGTTGGTTCAAGCCTTCAATATGTGGACGGTCTTCCTGCAAGCGGAATGAAGCAGGGTTGCCTGCCATATCCACAAGTGCTTTGTCCACTTCTGCGTAGTCTTCCAACATACCGCAATTATCTGTGACTTGTACTGCGCGACTTTTAGTCGGCTGTACGCCACCATACAATTTACGCCATGTTGGTGTTGGCAAGCCAGCGCGTACAGTTGTACGGTGACCTGTAGTTAGGTTTCCTTCCAACCACGTCATATCCAAAAGGATTTCGTTGGTTTGGTTTAGGATTTCAACCACGTCCGAAATAGAACCGTCCGGGTCAGTGACCTTTGCCAGATCGGCTAGGGTCGGATTTATAGAACTGAGAGTTGCCATAGATTAGCTCCTTTCACATCTCAATTGCTGTTGGGATACATGGTAGGGAACATGCGTTGCTCTGGTGATTTTGTCTCAGCGGACGCGCCGCCTACAACTAAATCACTATCGCCCATGGCCTTACCAATGCGATAAAACAAGCGCACCATTTCGGGGTGGTTACCAATTCCAAGACCTTCCGGGTTATCCGGGGTGGCCTTGGCTAAAATGCTTTTCAAACCCGCTGTCGAAAACTTTTCCACGGCTTGCGTTGCCAGTTTCAGATTGGAAGTGATACTCTCACCGCCATATTCATCATCTGCTTTAGCTTGGTCTGCCCATTCAGTGACACGCTTTTCGTATTCCGCTCCTTGGGCAGTACCCATCTCGCGGCCTCTCTCGATTTGCCAACTAACAAGCGCCTGATATTGATCCTGAGACAGGCCACTATCTTTTGCTATGTTAGAAAAAATATCGAGTTCTGCTTGGATTTCATCTGTTACGTTAAAATCCTCTGGCGCATCAAACTTATACACACCATCTTCTGGTGGGCCGCTTGTTGCGTCAGTACCGTTCCCTTCGTCATCCGACAGCAAGGTTTTGGTTTCGGTAGCCTCTGCAGTTTCCTGCGTGGCTTGTTCGGGGGCCACTACAGTATCCTGCGCGGCGTCAATTTCTAGTTCATCACTCAAAGTGGTTCTCCTCTAGCATTTTCATAAATAATGCTGGCTGGCTTTCCTTGGCGGCGTTGTACATCTGGACACCCAGTTGTCGTACACCCTCATTGTAGGCCGTCCCCCCAGCGTTTTGTGGGACGTAGCTGTTGGCCAGTAAATGACACTTGTCAAAAATCTGGTCGTAGTACCATCTGCGTCCGCGTTCTGTGGACAAGATCGTGTCCACGTCTTTGGTTCGATCTTCCATTTGCTTTTCAGCTTTGGTGATCTGCGCTTCGTCACTGCTATCATTTACTACAAACGGCTGGCCCATGTGTTAGCCTCTCCCTAGTAGTTCAGTGAGTGCGTTAGGGTTCTGGGTGTCTGTTTCAGACAGCACCTTCGCGTTCTGCGCCCCGGCTGCGCCCATCTGCATTGATTGCTGCATTTCCTGTTGCTGTTGTTCTGCCTCTGCCCGTGCGGCCCGTGTTTGTTCAACTAAGGCTTTATCCACAAGAATGTCAGTTGGGTTACCCAGAATGTGTGAGTACTCGCGCAGCGCCTTGTCTGCATCAATGTTGTCTACAATGTTTGGAAACACTGCTACTAAGTTGCCTGCAAAGCCCATGGTGCGTTCAATGCCCGTGGCTGCAGCTGCTTGTTGGGCCTGTGCTAACAGAGAAACGTATTCAATCTGCAAATTCTGCCCCGCCAAGTCACCGGGAGGGGGAGGAAGCAACCCGGCTTCCATGGCGAACCCAAACGTGTCTTTCAACAGCGGGTCCAGAAGTTCAACGTTTAAACGTTGTAGCACAGGTCCAAGCAGTACTAGCTTTTCTTCATGGCGTTCTGCCACTTCTGTAGCCGTGATCTGTCGGCGGTCTGAGCCAATCATCATAGCGAAAAGGTCTGCGTAAAATCCACGCCCGATACGTTGCTGCACCTCTTGAATATCCATCATCAATTCTTGGATACGAGGCTGCACTTGATACGCCGGGACAAATCCTTGGTTGCCTTGGGTGGCGTCAACGTAGGTTGTGCCGCCCGGTATTACTGTTGTGGGCCGTCCGCGCAGACTAGTAGGAGCAACCATAGGTGGGTTGACCATCTTGTCTATCGCCTGCGCCTTACGCTTTTGTTCCTGTTGTAATTGCTTAATGTCACCAAGATGATCCATGCCGGGAGAACGGCCATAAACGTCACCACTAAGCACGTCCCAACGAGGTACATAAGCAGGGAATGTGTCATAACCGCCTTCCTCTAAAAAGGTTTTGCCGTCCCCGCCTTCTTCAAAATAGCAGGATTGGAATGGTTTGTTCTTAGCGTCTAGCTTTTCGGGGTCGCGTTCATCTCGACGCCGGGGCTGGATCATGTGGATAATCGGAACGAGGGTGTCATATTCCCCCGTTTCGTACAGCTTCTTTGTGGCTTTAGAACACTTGTCCCAATCCATCTCGCCCGTTGCCGGGTCTACAATAAACTTCTCGACCAGCTGGCCGACAGTCATAGTGAAGTTGCGGCCTAGTGTATCCACAATGCCTTGGTCGTTTTCTGCAATGACGTACTCGCCTGCAGTAAATGGCCTAAATCTAATGATCTGGCTCTCAGACCGCTGTCGGTATAAAGGTGCTGTGCCGAATGCGCCCAGTTCAGAGTATATGTTATAGACTGTATTGTAAAAATTACTGTTGTTTAAAACGTTTCTACACACATGTTCTGCGTTCTGTACCCATTCACGCACAGCGTAATTGTCCATCATATCCGGGTCAGGTGTCGCAAAGCGAAACCATGGCCGGGCTGGACTAGTCATGCCAGACATCATCCCCGCTGCCATAGTTCGCAGCGATTGGGTTGGTGAACTGTCAATAATCTTGTTGTTGCGCTTGCGGCCCCGGCTGTTGCTGCTTTCTAGCAGGTACTTTCCGCGCCGGGGTAGCAAGTAATCGCTGATTTCAATCCAGTGAGAGCGCCAAGAAGCGCGGTCATTTTCAAGCGACTTCCACCGCTTGTAAACACGCGCCTGCTTCCCTTGCATCTGCCCCTTGGGCAGGTTCTCTGGAGTGATCATCACCATAGTTTAGGAACCTAACAATGTTGGTGTCGTAGTGTACGCGTCTTCTAGTAGACCCTGCGCACCCGCAACGTTCTTAATTGTGCCAGCCTGCCCCTGCTTTGCCTTAGTATTCTTTTGCTGGGACTTACGCGCTGCCATGTTGGCTTGCGCACTAGCTTTTGGCGGCGCAGGCGGCGGCGCAGGCGGGGGCGGTGGGGGCGGCGGCGCGGGGCTTCGACTAAAGCACATTGTCTATCTCCTTAGTGTATTGGGTTGCGGATTGCTGATAGCCAGCATTCTCGTAAAAACGGCCCAGCGCCTTTTGGCGCAGCCCTGTAGATATGCCTAAGTTAATCTTGTCCACACCAATGTCTCTTCCAAACAACTCGTAGTGAAGGAGCAGCCTCTCAGCAATGCGAGTACGCCGGGCGTCTGGGTGAACGTATAAAAAGAAATCGTTAAGTGAGGTGCTACCGTCAAACCAGCTGTCGCTCACAAACCCTGCGACAGCGCCCACACATACTGACTGCGCAGTAACGGCAGCACTCACCGCTGGCGCTATGTCGGCCTCGGACAATCTGAGAAACGCCATGTAGCAGCACGTCCTGCTGTCGAGGGGAGCGTCATTTAAATGCAATTTATAATCCGCAACTAGCGCGTCAATCTTATCTTTCATCACATCGTGTTTAAACGTGGTGCTTTCCTTCACAATGGCATTGCCAATGTCATAGAGCGCCTGCACCATACGCCTGTTGTCAGGGTCAAAGGGGGTCACTTCTATTTGTGCGATTGTCGCTGCGTCATTTGCCATGTGGCTAATCCTACATTAAATCTCAGCTTCCGTCTAGTCGGGTGTTAAAACGGGTTGTATTCGTGTTCAGCACTGCCGTAATCGTCCCCGGTGTAGCCAGCGCGGGTCGGCAGTACCGGGTGCGCGTAGGTCAATGCGAGGGCGTCTGCAATGTCCGGGGACTGCAAGCCGCGCTTCTTCATGTCTTCCTTTTTCTCTAGCTGTATCTGGTTGCGTACATTGTAGCCGTACTCGACCCCGGTCAGGTCGCTTTTCATGTCTGGGTCGTTAGGCAATCGGATGCCGTCTGCTATGGCGTCCTTCATGTTGCCCCAGCACTGCGCCCTCATGTTGGCGTAGCCTGCCATGGTTGCCTTGGCCCCAAAGTTAATCTCGACCACCTCGACAGCCAGCTGCCTGCATCGGTCCACTACACCGCCGCCTACACCGCCACCGTCTATAAAGATTGTGTCGGGCATGTACTGCCGGGCTAGCCGTGACACCTCGGATGCCAGCGTCATGGTGTCCACGCCTCGGTATCGCTCCAATGGCTTGCTCTCTGCATCGCGGCCATGTCGGATAACAATGACAGACTGATCGTCACCAAACCGGGCAACGTCCACGCCCATGACCACCGGGTCGCTGGTCGTGACGGCCACGTCTATGTCCACGCAGGCATCGACAATGTCTGTGCCAATGAACTGCAGCGCCCCGGCACTGGGGAACTCGCCCTTGACCCTGACCTTCACAAAGTCGCTGTCTTCGCCGTAGTCATCGACCCACTGGTCAAGCAGGCGTTTGTTGGTGATGGCCACGTCCCGGCTGTCGATGAACCTGCGTATCATTCGGTGTCTGAACCTGCCGACCATGTTCTCGTAGAACCTGCCACTGTTTCGTGTCGGGTTGCCAAAGTCGAATGTCATTGGCTCACCATCGGTCAAGCCGCCTTCCCGGACCTCAAATATCTTGTCCGGGATCGCGGATGCTTCATCGAAGATGTAGAACGGTGTGGACGATGCAGCGTGTAGCCCAGCAAATGCCTCGCTGTTTTCCTCGCGACTAGTCTGTGCATCAACGCGCCATGTGTTGCGGTGGTCGCGGTGGTACATGTTCATGGACCCGCCGCCGCTGTTGATGTGATACCAATGCTTGCTGATGCCCATGTCATGCCACTTGGCCAGTTCGGCCCACGTCTTGGTGCGCAGTTGTTCGGATGTGTTCGCGGTGACCACGCCTTTACAGAATGGCCGGGTGTCCATGATCCACCGTATGAGCCACGCAGTGATGGCGCTCTTGCCAATGCCGTGGCCGCTGGCCGTGCTGAACTGCAACGGGTCCACTGCGTCCAGCCCAGTGAAGCCACGCTTGCCTACCTCGCTGCCTACCTCACGCAGGAACTCTGCCTGCCATGCGTCCGGGCCAGTACGCCCGTCTAGTTGGCCCTCGCCCCATGGATAGCTGACCATGACATGCAGCAATGGGTTGGCGTAACACTGACCCATCAGGTCGGCTAGCTGCGCCTCTGTGTCATTAGATAGGGCTGTAGTCATGCAACGTCCTCAACTGGTGCAATGATGCGCCGACCATGTCAGGCTCACATGCCGTCTGGTCATATGGTGGTATGCGGCGCTCTCCGCACTCGCTGCACACATCTACCGGGGACTGACCCGGCGGTGGTGACTGCCAAACGTGCGGCCTGTTCTGTACCTGAGATGCCATCAGTATCTCTTAGACGTGGGCTTCTTAATCTTCTTGGCCGCAGGCTTCTTGCGACTAGGCGTCTTCTTTGTAGTGGCCGCTGCCTTTGTCTTCTTCTTGTACATAGGTCTGTCTCCCTCAGTTGATGCTGTGCGTACCAGCGGCCATCCTGCGCCCTGCGTGGATGCGGTTGACCATGTCATCGTTTATCTGCACCTCTTTGCGCTCTGCCGGGTACGCGTCGATCAGTTTGCCCAACTCACGCAGCGCGGACACCATCGCCCCCGCTTGCGCAGTTTGTTCAGCCAACTCAGTTGCTCGGTGTAGACCTAACAAGATATCTTCGCGTGTTATCTGGGAATTTCGCACAGCTGGGGCTTTTATCTGTTCTATCCTTTGGGCAACCTTGGGGTTTCCGCTGGCTAGCTTGCTGGCTTCCTCATGTATCTGTTTGTCAGTCATGTTGCCTGCATCATACGCCTCACGGTAACAGTCTGCCTGAGACATATTGCCTGCAGCAACCAGCTGACTGAACCGCTCTTGCTTTGGGGTCAGCCCGTGTTTCTTTTCATCCTTTGCCTTGCGCCCACTGCCGCCAGCCATCGCGTTTAGCAGGCCCGGTGTCTTCGCAATCAACTCAGCTTCAAAATCATACGCGGCTTGTTCATCGCTAAACCGTTTAACAATTGTGCTGACCACCTCTTCACCATCGTTAATGATGCTTCGTATCAACTTTGATTTGGGTGACATGTTGTCTGACTGTGGCATTGTCAGTTTGTGCGTGTGCGCGTAATTTCGTGCAGCTGTGCCTTTGCCAATGTAAAATACTTTGAGGTCACGCGGATCAGTCAGGGTGTAGACGTAATACTTTTGAACCTTTGGCATGTTATTTCTTCTTTGCAGTCTTGGCGCTCTGCTTAAACGCTTTGTTGGTGGGCGCACCTTTTGCGCCTTTCTTCCTCATGGTTTCGCCACTGCCATTTTTAATGCGTTTCTTCTTTGCAGCTATGTTGGCATACAATCCGGGCTTTTTGGCCATGTACTATCTCCATCTGTTTGCCGACTAGTCTAACACAACATGCGCGTGTTGTCGATAATGCCACGCTGCCATCAATGCAGCCTCTGCAATTCCATCGTTTGCCTTCACCTTCCACAGATCATTGTGTCCAAAAACATGCACAGCCATATCCATACTAGCCTGCTTGCTTTTGGTCAGGTGCATTGCTTTCTTCCAGACAGCCGGGGATGCGTAATTGATGCGGCAACCATAATCGTGTGCCATTACCTGCGCCACTGCCTCAATCGCACCCATAGCCCTGCCAAACGTAAACGTGCTTGCCACGCCTTGTCCGGGCATGGATGACACGCGCTCCAACACAATTGCGTCAATGCCGTTTTCTATTTGCTGGTCTTGAAACCAATGCACCGCATCAAGCGCGTCCATAACGGTCACTTTTGCACTCAACTGCAGTACAGGCATTCTCATGCCGCTGATGTATGTCATCTTGCCGTTATGCACATGAATGTGCGCTAGTCCCCCGGACACTCCGGGATCAATGCCGATTATATTCAATTGTACTCTCCCCAAATGGGTGCGCCGCACCCAGCGGTGTCACCCCTTTAGGGGGAACAAGTTCATCAAGTTGTAAGTTGTTGAAGTTGCAGGCGTTTTCAGAGTTGAGCCAACTTGTGCATCTACTTGTTCGCTCAAGTTGTAACCCTTTGCTATTAAACATCTTTGTCGCGCTCAAGTTGCAAACTGGTTTCAGACTTGTGCATCTCAAATCTGTCTTCCTTTAACAACTTCTCCATATAGAAGGTCACCTGTTTGCGCAGTCCAATATTCTCAGCGACAACCCGCATGTATTCATCCCTCTGGATCATCGCAGTTTATCCCCTC
>FUIF01016607.1_pt1 | contig 43807 bp, 56 predicted proteins | sample 1003461 | NCBI WGS metagenome assembly FUIF01 (sample SAMEA80401918, study PRJEB19352) | marine metagenome
GGCGGTGTTTTGAACAGTCGTTTTTTGCGGTGGACTGGCTTTGTCGATCCTGTGGGGTTCTCTCTCCTTGACTATATGGTGTGCCGCGCGGTAGCACTGAAACAAGGTGGACTTCTAGCACATGACGCTCTGCGGTACTGGCGTGACGGGACACCCACATGAAGAACGGGAGAGACACCACGATGCTCATTATTGGCGACAGTAACTTACACCTACAGATGCACGCGACGCGGCCGGGAATTCTTGTTCTGTCCCTGGAAAACGAGTTGGCTGGGGGCAAAATCATGCATCAGATGACGTATGAAAATGTTGTGCAATTGATGGGTGGTCTCGCTCAGTTTGTCGAACAAAATGCACCCGTACAGACCGCTGAACCACCAAAAACGCGGGCAAAGACACCAGCCAAAAAGCGGGTACGTCGTACAACACCCGCAAAGAAGTAGACAACTCTCTGGGTGTAGCTCAGTCTGGTAGAGCTGCGGCCTTGGACGCCGTCGGTCGGGGGTTCAAATCCCTCCACCCAGACCAGTCTCTAGGGGGAGTGACGGAGTGGTCAAACGAGCCGGGCTGTAAACTCGGTGGCTAACGCCTTCGCAGGTTCGAATCCTGCTTCCCCCACCACGCCGACGTAGCTCAGTTGGTAGAGCACGGTCCTTGTAAGTCTGTGGTCGGGGGTTCGACTCCCTCCGTCGGCTCCATTCTCCCGTAGTTTAATTGGTAGAACACCGGGTTTTGGACCGGCACATCCACGTTCGAGTCGTGGCGGGAGACCCACTGTCTTGCCAATGTAAGCGCTTACACGTATCTTCCTAACGGTTTTTCGTCGAGGGAGATATGTGGGAAATACGCGGTCAACGCTACAGAAAGGGCTGCCGTCCGACGATAGTGGACTTTATCCGGAACAAGCTTCACTACCTGGACTACGAGGAAAGCGTCACGGTTCTATGTCAACGTTGTACCCCACTGTTCCGCTCAGGAAATGCGTCTTTTGGCGTGTAATGATCGGTTCTTTCTCTTAACCGTTCTAAATGTCGCGGCCGGACGCCCACGATCCATGGCTGTATGACCGCTGCCGGGAAGTGGAGTCAGCGCCAGACGGTTATCTCGATTTGTGGGCGCGCGAGCACTACAAGTCGACCATCATCACATTCGCCGGCATCATTCAAGAAATCCTAATCGACCCGGAAATTACCGTCGGCATCCTGTCATCAACGTTGCAGATCGCCCGTCCGTTTCTCCGACAAATCAAGGAGGAACTGGAAAGCAATAAGGATCTACAACAGTTGTTTCCCGACGTACTGTGGTCAGCGCCGCGGAAAGAAGCGCCGATGTGGTCCCTCGACGGGGGGTTGATTTGTCGGCGATTGAACAACCCGAAAGAGTCGACAGTCGCAGCATTCGGTTTGATCGACGGCGCACCGACCGGTATGCATTTCAATCTGTTGGTCTACGACGATCTGATCGACGAGAAGCTTGTCACGTCGCCAGATATGATCCGTAAAGTGACAGAGAAATGGGAACTCTCGGACAATCTCGGCGCCGGCCACGTTCGTAAGTGGCACATTGGAACACGCTACTCGTTCGCCGACACTTACGGAATTATTATGGAACGTGGCGTGCTACGGCCGCGCGTGTATCCGGCGACTGACAACGGCAAACTTGACGGTGAGCCCGTGTTTATCTCGGTCGAACGGTGGGAGGAAAAGAAGCGAACACAGCGTTCGACGGTTTCGGCCCAGATGCTCCAGAACCCAATTGCCGGCCAGGAGAATGTGTTCGACATCAAATGGTTCCGTCCGTGGGAGCGCCGGCCGGAGACAATCAACGTCTACATCATGGTCGACCCGTCTCGCGGCAAATCGGCCACGTCCGACCGTACGGCTATCGCGGTCGTCGGCGTCGACGCCAACATGAATAAGTATCTACTCGATGGCTACCGCCACCGAATGAGTTTGTCCGAGCGATACGCCAATGTCATGCGTTTGTATCAGAAATGGCTCAAACAGTCTGGTGTTCAGTCTGTGACTGTTGGTTACGAACGATATGGTCAGCAGTCCGATGATGAGTACTTTATTGAGCGGATGCGCAAAGACCATGGTGGCCAATTGTTTTCCATGGTTGAACTCGCGTGGCCGCGGGAAGGTGGCGCTTCTAAAATCCACCGTGTTGAGCGACTTGAACCAGACTTTCGTGACGACGCGTTCTATCTCCCAGCCATCATTCACCATCCTGATTTGGGAGAGTGTCTGTGGCGTGTCGGTGAGGACGAAAGTGGCGAACGGGTGATGTATCGCAAAAAAACCGGGCTCATCAAGGTCGAACGTAAACTGATTTTCTCTGGCCAAAAACACCTCTTACCAACAGCGATCAAACGCACGGACGAAGATGGCAACGTGTACGATCTCACGCGCGCGTTAATCGAGGAAATGTCGTTTTTCCCATTCTCGCCACGAGACGACCTCGTTGACGCTGTGTCGCGGATCTACGACATCGGCGCGTTACCCCCGATTATCGTCGACAAGGTTGACATTGAGCCGGCCGGATATGAAGATGCGTAAGCCCTGATCGGGGTTCTAGTTTGTTGGTTGCTAGCGCTGTATAGCTACTCCGGTCGGGGCAACCTCACTCTTTACAAAATTACACCAATCCGTCACCATGCGCTGGCGGGCGGGCGATCTTGTTCCACGTGGAACGATCTTTTGCAATCGGTTCGTTCGCCCGCGCTTTAGGAGGATCATATGAAGATTTCGCGTAGAGAGTTCGTACACGGAGCGGCCGCTGTCTTTGGTACCGCAGTGGCATTACAGTCGTTGCCAGCTGGCGCAGCGAGCCGGCCAGTTGTGTCCGTCCCGTCCGTTTCATCCGCATCATCGGGCATAACCGGCCCCCGAGTTGTGAAGTACTTTTACACATATCCGGGCGATTTTTTACGCCTCGATTTCCCTGGTGGAGAAACGATTGTATTCGAGTCGCCGTTGGTGAGCGAAGACTATGACTGTGCCGACAGTGACTTTACTGACGATGGGGTACCAGAATTTGGCGTACCCCCCGCAGATACGGTTGGTCACGTAATTTACCCGGTGCCAATTATTGGAGGCTTAGTTGCCGTAAACGTCCCAGACGAAAACGGTGTAAACAGCGGATCGGGGACAAAGTGGCTTGTGACACACCCCGTGGAAGAAGGCGATTGGGATGAAGCGCGTGCAGCTGTGCTCTCCGATGGTCGCGTTGGTTTCACTCGTTGTGACAAGAGACTGTCTTTACCGTACTTGCGCGGTCGGCCGGCTATTGGCGGTATAGATGTGGGGTAAATTAATACCCTTGATCTTGGAAACAATCTGTGTCATTTTGGTATAAATGGCAAAGGTGCCATTGGGTGAATGAGAACCCGCCACGGAAATCCGCGGCGGGTTTTGTTTTGCCTAGTTAATCCAAAGGACGTAACGCGCGACTTTACGGCGTCCTTTGATATCCGCCACGTGTACGGGGATACCGCGGGAGTGCGTGTCGCACGCTCGACGACCAGACACAGCTACGACGTGGCTACCGCGGCCGTGGCCGATGTGGACAATAGCTGTTCTGTTTTCGTCATCACGGTTCCGACTATTCAACCACGCTGCAAACGACGGGGCGCCCCGTTCACTGGACGTCAGATCAACCCACTCCCTAATCGCTCCTCCAATAAGACATGACAATACGGCGCTTACTTCGACTTTGTTCATTTGTCCAATTCGAGGGGGTCGCGACATCATGACTAATCTGCTGCCAAACCGAATTGCCCGGCAAGTGTCGAGCACGACTGACAGTGGGTGTCCAGTGACTGCTGCTATGGCGTACGGTCCACAGTACCCCTTCCCGCATGTATCGTTGTTTACCTTATGTAGCATAGTTTAAGTCCTTGTCTATGTGTTGAAGGTAAATCGGAGATCATGTCCGACACACTTAGTATAGCACAGTGGTGTATCGAAGTCAAATCTGACACTTAACTACGGGGTTACACGGGATGACAAAAACTGTAACTTATTCGTTTCGTTCTGCGGTACTGCGCGCTGACCCAGAATACAACAAAGATAAGATAAGAGAGACTGAATACGAATTTACACGGCGCAAGTTTACAGGCAATCCGTCCAAACGAGGGGCTTACGGGTCATGACCATTCGTACTAGCGGCAAGATCATGCTCGATGCTGACGCCTACCTCCAGTGGGATCGCGGTACGAGTACTCTGAACATCGTCTCAAACGGTGTGACTGTTATGGCCTTGACGAGTGCCAGTGTCGTTACGCCCGACTCCGCAAATGTCGCGGCACTCGGTGGCACGCTGACAGGTACGACTGACGGCGATCTTGCTGACGTTGCTGATATCGCGCTGTCGACTAGCGATACGTACACCGACTCGGCGGTAAACACTGCCGTGAACACGGCCATCGCGTCGACAAATCTCCAAGTGAAGGAAATTCAGACTGTAGTGAACGCGATTATCACGTCGTTAATAGCGTCGGGCATTATGGCATCATCGTAAGGCGGAGCAATGGTATGGCGGTACCCATCATCCAGCCCAAGCGGGTCGCGTTCACTCACGGCAAGCAACGAAACAAACTCAAAGCGGGATATCAAAAGGACTCGTTCTACGAAGACGGAGAAGAAGACCCGAATGCCTATGCCGACATGGCGATGGCCACGAACGTCGGGCGGGTGTTGACCGCTCATTATCCGGGACACTTTTGGAATGTTGAATGCAGCCACCGACAAGGCGTCGTACTGATCAACATTCCTATTCTAATGGGCCAGATAAAATACAACACCCCAATTCGGGAACTTTGGAGTGACCCTGGCGGTTTGTCTGTAATGCGTGCGGCCGGTGAAATTCTTGAACGGTTCAACATTCCGCGCACTGGTTTCGAGGTCGGTCATTTTCGTGAGGCTCTGGCTCGGCGCCCGATAGGAAAACGCGATTATGCTGGTGAATGATCACGACCGCGACACTCAGATGACGGCAGAAGCCGAAATTTCCGAGCCTGCGGGCAATCGCGACGACGGGCTACCGGATTTCTTGGCGCGCGCCCGGCAGGCGTCAGAACAATCACGGCACTACGTCGGCTCAGCGCTTCGCTCGGCGTGGCAGCGCTCGTATAAGGCGTACAGAAACGAACACTTCGAAGGATCGAAGTACTTACAGGACGCATACAAAGGGCGCTCGAAGCTATTCCGGCCGAAAACGCGCGTAGCTGTAAAAAAGGGTGACGCTAGCGCAGCGCAGGCGCTGTTTTCCACTCAGGAAGCCGTGTCAATCCAACCGCAGCATGATGATGATCTACTGTCCGTGGCTGCGGCGAAGTTCATGCACGAATTGATCAATTATCGACTGGACCGTTCGTCTGGCATAAACGGCATCCCGTGGTTCCAAATCGCGATTGGTGCGCGGCAGGACTCGCAGATCACCGGCGTCTGTGTTGCAAAAGTTTTCTGGGAGTACGAGGAACAAGAGACGGGGGAGTTTGAAGAAGGCCCAGAGATGGTGGAAGACGTTACCGACGACGGTGACGCAATTCTACGACCGGAACAGGTGCCAATTACAAAGGTTGGTCGTGACCGGCCAATGATCGACTTGCTGCCCCCAGAAGCGGCGCTACTAGACCCAGCGTCAAACTGGATTAACCCCGTTCAGGAAGGTGCCTACTTCATCGCGCGGTATCCAATGCACGTCGATGCTGTGCGTGCCATGATGGCCACGTCATCTGATCGTATGGGTGGTGGGCCATGGCGATCTTTGCCTGATGAAGTTCTAAAGAAAGCCCGTACTGACTGGGACAGTAAAACCATCCGGTATTCGCGCGAAGGAACGCAAGATCGGTTTACAGATAACACCAACACGATTGGTGCTTACGACATTCTTTGGGTACATGAAAACTTCTTCCGTCATGGCGGCGTCGATTACCACTTCTGGTCTGTTGGAGTGTCAGATTACCTGACTGACCCAACACCTGTTGAGGAAGTGTACCCGGGCCACAAAGGTATGCGGCCGTATGTCCTAGGCGTTGCAAGTTTGGAGCCACACAAAGTTTGGCCGATGAGTCCGGTTGAGGCGGTCCAGCCGCTCCAGCAGGAAGCGAACGATCTGGTCAACTTGCGCCTCGACAACATTAAGCAGAACATTTCGCCGATCACCAAAGTGAAGCGCGGCAAACGCGTCGACTACAAACAGTTGCGCAATCGCGGCCCAGATCAGACGATCCTTCTTGATGATCCAGACGACGTCATTTTTGATCGTGCCCCTGATGTCGCCGGATCGGCGTACACAGAAATGAATCACCTGAACTCGGACTTCGACGAATTGGCTGGGTCGTTTTCTCAAGGGTCGGTTATGACAAACCGGTCTTTGAACGAAACAGTCGGTGGCATGAAAATGCTGTCCGGTTCAGCAAACGCTCTGACTGAGTTCGACAGCCGCATTTGGGTTGAGACGTTTGTGGAGCCAGTTCTGCGTATGCTCGTCATGATGGAGCAGTACTACGAGGACGATCCGGCCGTTCTAGCACTAGCGGGTAAGCGCGCCGGCATTTTCCAGGAGGAAGGTGCCCAAGAGATGTTGGCTGAGTTGTTCGACAAGGAGCTACTCGTCACTGTCAATGTCGGTGTTGGTGCCCACGATCCGCAACAGAAAATGGAGAAAATGAACGGCGCCGTGCAGATGCTGGGTGGCGTTGCGCCTATGTTCAATCGTGAAGTGAAGGTCAACGCCGAAGAAATGATCACGGAGATTATGGGCTTTGCCGGGTTCAAGGACGGGCTTCGTTTCTTCGAAATCGCAGACCCAGAAGCCGCCCAGGAGGACCAGGGACCTCCACCTGAGATGCAGCTAGAGCAGATGCGCCAGCAGCACGAGAAAGAGATCGCACAGTTGGAATGGCAATCACGTGCGATGATCGAGAAAATGAAGGCGGACACCAGTGTTCTGAAAGAAGGGTTGACCCACGACGCTAATATCGAGCGTGGTGAAATGGTGGAGAAAGCCGCGGCGATGCGTATGGCGGCAGACATCATGAACAAGAAGCAGACTAAGGCAGCCGAACTCTTGGCGGCAGAGCGGCGGCAACAGCAAACGGCGGTACCAACTATCTGATGGATTATCATCGGGAGGAGTTCGACCAGGAGCACATGTGGGCTCTGGCGATCATCAAATACGACGAAATTGAAGAAGACGCGAAACGCAAAGGCCCGCTGTGGGAGTATGTCCACGTGTGTAAGCGTAAAGCTGTCAGGGCTGTTGGGATGCTGACTGAGGTCGATCCCAAAGACACAGAACAAATCGTTGGATTGCAGGCCATCGTTGCGCAGTACCGGGAGGTCCTTGAGTACGTGCGGCGAACACTCTCTGAAGGAGAGGAGGCCATGCAGCAAATGGACTTGACGGAACCGACACCGGATGCGGTTCCAAACATGGAAGGCGGACCATATGCCCAAGATTAGGCGGGAAGACGATACAGACCTGGATCTTTTGGAGACGGTTTCAGACGACCCGAACCCGAGTCCAGCAGACGACGTTGAGCCCCCGCTAGATGCGGGGGTTTCTACTTCTGACGATGACGCGACGGATGCAGAGGATAGTCCGCAGCCCGTTGATCCATTCTCTGCAAAACGTGATGCTATTACTGCCAAGGCACGTGAGCGCCGTGCGTCGGAGATGGAAGGCGACCTTGAGGATATGAACGACCCCGTAATTTACGGTGGTGTATTTGCACGGGAAGACGTTGACGAGGAAGACAGTGCGGACACGGACGTTACGGATGGCGGCGTTTATGACGACACCGTTGATGACGATACGGACGGCGCACATCAAAATACTGAACAACTCGTCACTGTAAAAGTTAACGGGCAGGATATGCAGCTACCTCTTTCCGAGGTTACGCGCATAGCCCAGACAAATTTGGCCGCAGATCAGCGGTTAGAGGAGGTGAAAAGCCTCTATGCACAAGTTCGCGCCGAGCAGGCAGCGCTGGCCCAAAACCAGGGTCAAAATCAGCCGGCACCAACACCTGAAACGAATGATACCGAGAGCGGCGAACAGGTCAATCTTGATGAGCTTCGCGAAGTTGCGGACGCCATTCAGACAGGTGATTTGGACGAGGCCGCTGAGGCACTCGCCCGATTGACCAAGAACGCACAAAGTTCTGGGCAACACCAGCCCACGGAACCGGTTGATGTTCGGTCGACTGTGGAAGCCATGCTCGTTGAAGAACGGGTACGGCAGTCCGACAGGGACGCATACGCGTCGTTCGCTCAGGAGAACCCCGATCTGGTTGAGACACCGTTGAAGGAGAATATGGTTCGCAGCCGTACTCTCGAAACGATGGCCATCGATCTCGTCAACAATGGATGGGATGAGGCCCAGATCACACAGATTTTCAACTCCTCGCCACTCTACATTCGCGATATCCACCAGTATTGGCGGGTGAACGGGTACGGCGATAAGCTGAGTAATGTCCCAACTATCTTGGGCCACGCAAAAGCATGGGTTGAGAACGATCTCCAGAGTTTGACCGGCAATCGTCCTGCGCCCCAGCCTCAACCGGCTGCGCCAAATCGCCAAGAGCGTAAGCGCAGTCTCCAACCACAACCGCGCAGAGCAAACGTACCGTCTCCAGACGGTGCGCAGCAACCAGCACGCAAGAAAAGCAATGCTGAAATCTTGAAAGAGGTTCGTGCATATCGCGGACAGATGTAGCTGGTGCTTACCGCTCAGCAGTAAATACGGGAGAGACCAATGGCTGGACAGCTGTGGTCCGTCGCGAGTGAAGGTGGTTACTTTTACTCGGACGAACTCTCCGACGAACTTCGTAATGCGTTGCAGCCACTGACGAAATTTCGCCAGTTGGCTGACGCCGAAGATGGAGCGGAGAAAGGTCTGCACCGGGGTGAGTCGTTTACATGGAATGTGTATAGCGACATCGGCACCCAGGGCCGGACCCTTACTGAAAACGTCCCAATGCCGGAGTCCAACTTCACTGTCGCTCAGCGCTCGCTGACGATCACTGAGGCTGGTAACAGTGTGCCGTACACCGGCAAACTGTCGTCTTTGGGCAAGCACGATGTCGTGACTATCATCGACAAGGTGCTGAAAAACGATGCACGGAAGTACTTCGACATTGAAGTTTGGGAGGAGTTCAACTCCACGAAGCTAACCGTCGCGCCTGCTTCCGGTACGTCGACTACAGCCGTAACTCTGGAGACGACAGGTACCTGCACGGTAACCAACAACGTCGCCATGGGTGCGGACCACGTGAAGGCGATTGTAGACGTCATGAAAGAACGCAACATCCCAGCGTTCCGTAACGACGATTACGCCGCGATCTCGCATCCAACCACTTTCCGGACGTTCAAGAACGATCTGGAAGCCATCCACCAGTACACAGATCGTGGCCTCGTCCACATCTTTGCCGGTGAAATGGGTCGGTACGAGGGCTGCCGGTTCATCGAACAGAACCACATCCCGAAAGGTGGTGCGGACGACTCCACTACGTTTGATGCCTACTCCGGCACCGCGGACGCGTGGAACAACGCCAAATCGTCTTGGGCTTTCTTCTTCGGTGGCGACACTGTGATGGAAGCAATGGTCGTGCCAGAGGAAATGCGCGCGCGTATTCCAGGCGACTACGGTCGTGCGAAGGGCGTTGCGTGGTACTACCTTGGTGGTTTCGGCATCGTTCACGACGTGGCTGCCGATGCTCGCATCGTAAAGTGGGAGAGCGCCGCGTAAGCGGCGTCTTCTATAGTAAGAGGAGACGAAAATGTCTTACGACAATCCTCGGCGTTGGGTGTACTCGTTTGGCGAGCATGATTTCGGTGCGGGGTCTGAAAGTCTCTCGTTGAAGGGTCCTTCTGGAAAGAAGGGCGTTTTGCGGGAAATTCAGGTCAACGCCACCGAGACGTTCACTGACGACACCACGTCCGGTAATGTTCAGGTCGGCACGGCTGCCGATCCTGATGCTTACGGCCTACTCGATCTCGGAACGACAGCCGACACAAATACCGCCAGCTATGCTGCCGGTGACGATGCAGACGCTGTTATCTCCGAGTCGATCCCAGCCGACACTCAAGTCGAAGTTACCTTCACAGCCCCGACCGGTGGTACGCCTGCCGGTAAAGGCTTCGTCCAGATCGTCATCGATTGGGACTGGTAATCGACTGTAATAGTCGCGGCGCAATCCTGTGCCGCGATTTTTAGGACAGGAGGTGCAAGGTGCACGGAAATCGTCCAACCCGCGCCCGCGAACTAAACCCAGTCGAACGTCACAAAATCGGTGACGAGCGTACAGGCGATCAGTTCAAAGACGGGTACACGCGGGTCAACCCGGAAGGCGAAGACCATCCAATGACATTCCGTCTCGGTCGTGCTTTCCGTCTTTTCGACTGAGGAGAGAACAATGCGGAAGAAGTACAAGGGCATCCGCGGCCAACGCGTCTGCGTTGATTACGGCCGGGATGACTCCAGTCTCGACGTTGGCAAAAATGAAGCGGCCGAAGGCAAATCGATGGGTGGTGGTCCAAACGACCTATCCCATTCTGTCTCGTCCGGTTCCGCCAAACAACGGAGCTAAGCAGATGGCAGTTCGCAGGACAGTAAATCCCCATGATCGCTCTCTCGCGACCTGCCATCCACCCCACTACGGTGCATCGCTGTACCGTGATGGGGTCTACTACGACAATTACGGTCGGGAACTGTTCACTAACGATCATAGTGAAGAAGAAATCCCGGCCGTAATTGCGCAGTGGGAGGATGCAGATCACGACGAAATCGAAGTTGAGGAACCGACGGCGGAGACATCGACCCCTCAACCCAAGAAGCGCGGCCGGCCTAGACAAGAACCACAGAAACCGGCCGAAGATGCGTCCGATCAGTCTGCTGAAAATGCAGCAGTCGATCTGATCGCGTGGGCAATGGGACGCAAACAATACGCGTGGTTTCTTGTTCGTAAGGCATTCCGCGATCAACACCACCGTGCAGTCGCGCGAGCAAGTGATGCTATCGAATTCATGCTCGATGAGGGCTTGATCACGCGTGATCAGGTCGGGCGGTAATAGGGGGCGGCTGTGGCCATCAACTACACAACCCTAGTAGCCGGTAAAGCTACCGAGGGTTCGATAAAATGGTGGTTGAACTACAGCCGCCTCCCTTCTGCTGACATACTCACGGAAGCCGAAGCATGGCTCTACTCGCGTCTACGGACACAGGAAATGGTCCAGACGGCCGACATCACTATCGCTGACGCAACATCAGAACTGACAACAGAAACAGACTACCTATCTCCTATTGGCATCATGCTAGATGGGGACAGCTTACCGCTTCGTATTGTGTCATCTGATACGATTATGGAACGCCGTTTGTACGACACAGACGGTGTCCTGGTTGAAGGTCACCCAACGTGTTTTTATGGATCACCCGCCACAGGAGGAACGGGCGGGACGTACTACTTCGACACGAAGATGGATGAACAGAAGACCGGCGTTCAGTGGTATTACGGCACACCGACGGCGCTCTCTGGGTCTAACGAGACAAATTTCTTAACACTCCGGTATCCCACCATTTTGCGCTGTGCTTGTTTGATGATAGCGCATCAATCACGCGGTGAAGGCAACAAGGCGTCAGAGTTACGCCAGTGGGTAGACGCCGAGATTACCGCTATCAACGAAGAAGCCGACTTGTCGCTGTTTGGCTCGCAGTTCTCGATGAGGGTCGCTTAATGGCTGCTGACACCACCTCCGACAATCTCCAACTCACGCTCCAGGGTACAGGCAACAACTCCAATACATGGGGTACGATCAACAATACGAACTTGTCGATCTTGGAGGATGCCGTCACGGAGCAGCACTCCGTGTCGACGACTGGTGGAACAACTACGCTGACGTCGGCACAGTCACGTGTACTGGTTTTGCTTGTCTCGGGCACACTGGTGTCAAACTCCGAGATTGTCGTCCCTGATCGAAAACACGTATGGGTCGTCAAAAACAGCACATCTGGGTCGTTCACTGTCACCGTCAAACCGAGCGGTGGTTCCGGCGTTACCGTTGATCAGGGCAAGAGTTCTGTTGTTTATGCTGACGGTGCCGGCGCGTGTGCAAACGCTCTCCAGGCGTTTTCGGCCGCATCCGATATCTCAAACACACCGTACGGCAATATCGCGGCCACAACTGTCCAGGCGGCAATCAATGAACTCGACGACGAGAAAGCTGGGGTTGCTGAAAACGAGAATGTAACGGGTTCCTGGACGCTCGCCAGTCCAACTCTGACAGCACCAACAGTTGCCGGTTCCTGGACGGCCGCGGGCGCAACATGTGCTGACTTAGGCGCTGTCACGACAGTAGATATCAACGGTGGGTCTGTCGACGGGGCGACCATTGGTGCCGCCGCCGCGGCAGCCGGTACATTCACGTCTTTAGCTGCAACATCCGGTACAATTGGCGGCGTAGCCATCGTGACGCTCTCTGCGACACAGACGCTGACAAACAAAACGCTGACAGCCCCTACATTGACGCTTGCTGGTGGAACGGCTCCTACGCCAACCGCAGAAGGCGACATTCAGTGGGACACTGACGACAACACGATCAAGGTTGGCGACGGCACGGGCACAAAGACCTTTTCCCCGGACGACACCATCAATATCACCGAAAGCCAGATATCGGACCTTGGTACAACGGTTGTCTTGGATAGCGATATCGGAACCAGTGTCCAAGCATATGACGCAGAGCTTGCGGCGTTGGCAGGTCTAATAAGCGCAGCTGACAAGGGTATCCAATTTACTGGGACCGGAACTGCCGGGACATTTGACCTCACAACAGCTGGTAAGGCACTCTTGGATGATGCCAATGCGGCCGCGCAGCGTACGACACTCGGCCTAGACAGTATGGCCACCCAAGCAGCGAACAGCGTCGCAATCACGGGCGGAACCATCGACGGTACACCTATCGGCGCGTCCACAGCGTCTGCGGGCAAATTCACGACTATTGAGTCATCTGGGATCGTCACATACGCAAACAATGTCGAGACGCGCTACAAGAATGCCGCGGGGACCGATTACGCGCGTATCTACGTCTTGGCTACTGATATATTCACTTTGCAAACCGTAGGTTCCGGACTGAGCGTCCTGAACGACGGTGGCACGGAAATTCTCGATCTCGACGAGAGTGGCAATTTACAGTTTGACGGTACACTCACTGCCAGCGGCGCTTCGGGTACAATCAACGGTGATACGATTGCTACTCTGACCGCAGCGCAAACACTGACGAACAAGACATTGACATCCCCGACAATTTCGGGCGGCGGCACAATTAGCGGCGTCACAATTTCCGGGTCAACTGTTGTTCTAGAACAGTCCGCATCTCCGAACCCCACCCAGGAGGGCGAGATACAGTGGGACACAGACGATCACGTCATAAAAGTGGGCAATGGGGCCTCCAATCAGACATTCACGTCTGACGAGGATCGCATTTCTAAGACGGAAACCTTGTCAAACAAAACGCTGTCCGCGCCAACGGTCACCGGTTCATGGACAGCTTCTGGTGCAACATGCGCTGATCTTGGCACCGTCACAACGGCAGATATCAACGGCGGTACTATCGACGGTGTTACGATTGGCGGAGGCACCGCAGCGGCCGGTACATTTACTACTGCAACGCTCACGGGCGACTCTGTTCTCGGCACAACATCCATTGAAATCCTATCAAATTCTGCAACTGGCCGCGCTGCGATGCACGGTGGCAGTTCCGCGACTAATGGCGCCAGTTTTCGCGCCTACGGGGCATCGCACGCAACGAATGCGAACACGTTTCGTTGGTTGGTGAACGACACAGAAGTTGCTACGCTAGATGGCAGCGGCAATCTCCAAGTTGATGGTTACGTTCAGATTGGTGGCACCGCCGCCGGCAATCAACTTGACGATTACGAAGAAGGCACGTGGACGCCGGCGCTCACTTTTGGTTGGGGTAATACCGGACTTACTTCATCGACCGCTACTGGGCACTATCTGAAAGTTGGTCGATTGGTCCTGGCTACGGCTAGTTATGTACTAACGGCTAAGGGGTCCAGCACTGGTTCGGCGCGTCTTGGTGGTCTACCGTTCCAGGTAAATGCCGACGCCAATTTTGGTTCGTGCAGCGTTGACTGTGAGAACATGAGCGGCCTGACTAGCGTGCCGTTCTTGACTCTGGACGACGGCGCAACTGTAGCGCTAATCATGCAACTGCACTCCGGTTCTGCGAAAACAGCCGCTCTCGACGAGGGCGATTTCACAGATACGTCTGAACTGCGTGTCTCAGCGGTCTACTACACTGACAGTTAAGGGGAACAAGATGGCGCTATCAGAAGAAAATATCCTAGACCGCGTTGAACTAAATATGACAGGTCTGGTTAGTGTACGTGAGCGCCACAACGTTCTATTCCGGGATGGTGTGGAGGTCCAAGGAAGCGGCGTGTACCACCGCTACATTCTAACTCCAGATGACGACACGTCACATCTCCCCACAGACACGCGGGCCGCGATCAACGCACATTGGACGTCGGAGCGTGTAGCGAGTTGGCGCGCATCCCTACCTAGTGATGCGTGATGCGCAGTCTAGGTTGGGATGATCTGGGGCACATTGCCGAAGGGCTACCGTGGTTTCTGATCGGGCTGCTTGTGGGCCCGTGGGCCGGTCTATTAGCCGTCGCTGCATTCCACTACGGTCGAGAGAAAGTACAGACCGAGGTCTACTGGGCAAGGCAAGAAGGCAATCGGTGGGCCGATCAGTGGCACCGCGGCTGGGTTCCATGGGAATGGCCGAAAGACGGGTTTCAGGATTGGTTTGTACCCGTTCTTTTTTATGCGCTAATCGCAGGACTATTAGCGACGTTTTGAGGGGTGCAAATGGCCAGAATTGTTAGGCTGAACATTCCCCCAGGCATAGTCAAATCGACTACACGTACATCGGCTACAGGTCGATACACGGATAGTGACAAGGTACGTGAAGACGCCTCGTTCATTGAGAAGATCGGTGGGTGGGATAAACTAATCAACGACCAATTTATCGGTATCGTCCGCGGAGCATACGGCTTTCGTGACGAGTATGGTAACCAACACGTATGCTTTGGGTCGGCCTTTAAACTGTACGTTCTGGAAGCCTTGGACACCTTAACTGATGTCACACCGGCTCGTGCCAGCGGCACTCTTGGGACTGACCCATTCACTACAACGAGCGGATCAGCCGTAGTCAACGTAGCCCACATTGCTCACGGTGCCGCGCAGGTCGACGACTACGTGAACTTTACCGGAGCGACAGCTGTCGGCGGGATCACAATCGACGGTGATTACCAGATCACATCAATTGTCGACGACGACAATTACACGATCACTCACTCGTCTACAGCGTCGTCATCGGCAACCGGTGGGGGTTCATCGGTCGATTACATCTACGACATTGCTCATGGAGATGTCGATGCTCTTAGTGGTACTGGCTACGGCGCTGGCGCATACGGTTCTGGCACATACTCAACCCCTCGAACGACGGGAAGCATTTTTGACCTGGACCCCCGTATCTGGTCGGTTCGAAACTACGGTAACGATGCCCTCGCTCTACCAAAGGGTGGGGCGCTGTATCAGTGGGACTACTCTGTTCAAGGGCGGGCCACAGCCGTCACAAACGCTCCGGACGGTTTGGCAATGGTGGTCACGGAGGAGCGCTACATTCTTATTCTAGGTGCTGTTCCAAACGGTGAGAGTACCATAGATCCAATGGTCGTTCGGTGGCCAGACATCACTGACAACACGGATTGGACACCAAGCGCCACAAACACAGCTAACGAACGTCGATTGCAGCTTGGCGCACAACTGATGGGTGGGGAAGCGCTGAAAAACGGCGTCACGTTGGTGTTCTCGGACAGCACGGCTTACGTGTTTCAGTACACGGGCAGCCAGTTCATTTACGACAGTCGCGTTGCTGGTACGAATTGTGGACTTGTAGGAACGGCTGCGGCTGTCCCAGTGGACTCGGTGTGTTACTGGATGAGTGAACACACCTTCCATATGTACAACGGTGTTGTGCAGCAAATCCCTAACGCTGACGACATCAAACAGTATGTCTTTGACAACGTCAATCGAGACCAAATCCGTAAGTGTTTTGGTGGGTTTAATCCGAAATTCCGTGAGGTCTGGTGGCTCTACCCGGCAACAGGTTCGGATGAGATTGACTCTTACGTGTTCGTGAATATCGACACGTATAATTGGTATACAGGCACACTCGATCGATCTGCCTATGCCCGTTTTCGCTCAGAGCAGGGGACGCCGCTGCTCTTTGGCACGGACGGGTACATTTATTGGCATGATAAACCCGGTGTCGTAGACGCCGATGGGTCGGCCATGAACGCGTATATCGAAGCAGGGATGACTGATGTAGACGACGGAAACGCCAGTGTTGACGTGTTTGGGTTTATCCCGGATTTGGATCGTCACGTCGGCGATCTGACAGTCCTAACTTCGATGAAAGATCACGCTGAAGACAGCGACTTTGACACAGATAGTGTGACGTTGTCCGAAGGTGACGTCATTGTCGACATTCGTGCCGGCGGTAGGCAGTTTGGTTACAAAATCACGTCTAATGCAGTGGGTGGGGATTTTCGGTTTGGCACGAACAAACTGGAGATCAATTCCAGGGAGAGCAAACGGTGAGACCAGTCAATCTCCCTAATCCACGTATTCAGGACACGCGCGAACTTACAGAAGTTGTGGCTGACGCTTTTCGGGAACTGGAGGATGCATCGCGCGTCCTAAATCTAACCGAAATCGCGCAAAATTACACCTTGTCCAATGTCACCGAAACACGGTCGTTAGACCCTACGGCAGCAACAGCACAAGACGTGGCCAACGTCTTTGCCACCTTTTTGCAGGACTTGCAGAAGGGCGGCGCACTTCGTTCTTAATAGGAGAACGCAATGTCTCTCATGGATCAAAACAAGAAGTTGGGGCAGATCGAACCACTGAAAGCAACCAGTAGTTCGGATTTGCAGCCAAACAGTCGTGCGCCGGGTGGTAGTAATGCCGGCTCTCCCCTGGGTATGGCTAATCCTGGAGGTCAAAAGCAGGGCGGTCCGGGACGTTTCCAATGGGGTAATCCAAACGGTGGGGGTTGGGGTGGGCCTCAGTCAAATAACAGCCAGTCCAATAGCTGGGGCGGTGGCTGGGGCGGGCCGTCTCCGATGGGTGGTGGATTTGCTAACGCAATGGGAGGCCCATCCCAGGGACTTGGCGGCGGCGGACCAAATCCTTGGGGTGGTGGCCAATTTATGGGCGGCGCGATGCCACAGTTACCGCTAGGTCTTGGCGGCGGCGGACCTGCACCACTTGGTGGTGGTTTCAGTAATGAGCGAGTGCCTGCCGAGCTAGCTGCGCTACAGGCAGCCGGTGCACGTAGTAACCAGTTGACACCGGCAAGCGGCGGTCGTGGTAACCAACTGACACCAGCAGGTGGCGGTCGTGGTAACCAATTGACACCAGCAGGTGGCGGCGGTCCGGAGTCGCAAGGTTTCTGGAATTGGTTAGGTGGCGGTGAAGGAAACAAAAATCCGTGGGCGCACTTTCCTCCTTGGATGAAAAATCTGATGAAGGAAACGTCGCAATCAATGTTGGGGCAGCTACGTAAGCCGACACCGTGGTTCGACACAAAGCGGCGGTTTGCCCAAACCGACGACATGCGCAAAGAGGCGTGGAACCTCCAAAAACGCGATACACGTCAGGGCATGAAAGCGTCTGACAAGGCCCTCGACTATGCCAATCGCGCCGCCAACCAATACGGTAATCGTGAGATCAAGAAACTTGACGCGCGCGACTATCGCTACGACCCATCAAAGGTACAGGGCGATGCATCAGTTGATGGCGACTTCAACGTTAATCCGGCCGACCAACTGAATGCCGCGGTAATGAAAGGTCAGTTCGGTTACGATGCGGCGCAGCAAGGCGGTATCGAACGTATTGATGACCCACGCAAAATGACGTATCGCGGCGTCGACCTGAAAAAGAACGCCGTCGATCCAAACCTTATCGAAGGCGACTACAGCATCGCTGGCGGCGGACGGGTTATCGACAACGCGCCAGGAGAAGCCAACACTGTCCAGAAGTACATGAACCCGTACCAGGAGCAGGTTCAGGACGAGGTCATAAAACGTATTGAAGAGTCGGCAGACAAGGCGCGCAATCGTATTGGTGCCGACGCGATGCGATCTGGTGCGTTTGGTGACGCCCGTCACGGCATTGAAAACGCTGAACTGCAAGAGTCGACCTTAGACGCTATCGCGCGTGCCGAAGCGGATGCGCGAACAGCAGCGTTTGATCGCGCCATGTCTTTGCGTGGTACAGACATCGACCGCAATATGCAGGAGCAGATGTACAACGCCCAGGCTGGGCGTGACCAGGATGTCTACAACGCTCAAGCGCGTGATCGATCCGATTTCTGGTCTGCTGATACGGGCGTTCAACAGGCGATGATGAACGCCCAATTGGCCCGCGAAAAAGAGCGGTTCAACATCGGCAATACGATGACGACGAACGCTGCGAATGCTGCGGCGGAGAATGCGCGTCGAGCGCAAAACACGCAGTTGTCACAGCAGGCACGCGGCGACACGACACAGATGGGCTACAATCAAGCAGCCCAGAACACGCAACTGGAACAACAAGCTCGCATGGCCAATCAGGCCAACCGGCAAGCGGCCCGTATGCAGGACGCACAGCTTGGTTTAAACCAATCCGGGCAAAACGCCCAATTGCTCCAGCAACGTATGATGCAGGACGCTGCTTACAGGCAGCAGGCGCGCGACGCCTACGCCGGGCGCGAGATGCAGGCTGATATCTACAATCGCGGTTTGGACAAAGACGCGTTGAACCGACTACTCCAGTCGGGACAAGTGCGCATGGGCAACGTCGCCCAAAACCAAAATATCGACAACACGTACATCCAGCAAATGCTGCGGTCCGGATCACAGCGCCAGCAAGAAGCCCAGAACAAGCGCGACTTTGATTACGAGCGGTTCCTGTGGCGGCAACAGCAGCCACTCAACGTGGCAGCCGCAGCGACAGGCGTCTATTCCGGTGTTCCGTTCCAACCACAACAGCAGCAGGGCGGCGGTTCCAGTTGGCTTGGCGGACTACTGGGTGGCATTGGTGGCCTATTCAGCTAAGGGGTGATCCATGGCATTTATGGACCCGTTTCTTGATACTCTTGCGAGTATCCTAAATGTACCAAGCGGGGAAAATTCTGCCGCGGCGACACCTGTAGTTCAGCGGCCGGATATGGGCGCTGATCAGCCACAGACGCAAATGAACGCGTATCCTGTGGCTGGTGCTGATGAACCGATGTTGCCCCCACAAATGCCGCCAGTCAGTCCTGGGCCATTGCCGCCACAAGTGGACGAGGCGCGGCTACCCGGTAATGGGCTGAACAAACGAGAAATGATGGAAGGTGGCCCGGGAACAACTGGCCCACAGCAGCCGGCACCCATCGAACCGGTTGTACCACCGCGCCGTATTAGTGTTGGTAATTCAGGTATCGAACTCGCCAACAACATGCCACAGCCCAATCCACGTCGTGTCCAAGCATCCCCGTTTGTCGGCGATTTGAAAGCTGCGAGCAACGGGTTCGGATCACACAACGCGGCTGTCTACGCCAGCGGTATGGGTAACCCACCACCACCAGTCCCCGGCAACCTGTCGGCAGGGAACGACAATCCATTCGGTCTGAAACTTCCGTTCGAACTAAACCAGTACTCGCTGCCACAAAGACAACCGGCAGCACCAACACCGGCACCGTTCAATCGGGAACCTACGGTGCCGCCCGCGCCGGGGGCGCCCGTAGGGGCACCGGGACCGAACACAGTTGATGCTGCGCCAATAGGGCCACAATCTGTGCCGCCTAATGCGTCTGTCGACATACACGGCGTCCAACAACCCATCGGTCCAGAAATGGCCACAACAGGTATACCTGTGGCGCGCCCGGGCACTAATCGTGCTCGTGGCGGACGCGGTGGCCCTTCTGTCGCGGCGGTGGCTGACCCCGCGACAACGGGTATGCTGGGGCGCGAAGATTGGCGTGACGCGTTGGCCGACATTATGAGTGCTGTCAGTGCGGGTGCACGTGCCGACAACCCGTTGTCGTCTATCGCAGACGGATATCTTGCTGGGTACACCAGTCGGACGGCACGTAAGAAGGCAAAAGACGCCCTCAAAATCGAAGCGCGGGAGCGTCGCCGTAAAGCCCGCATGCAGACATTGAAGGCGGGCGCAGACTACGAAAAGACCAAGGCGTCTACCGCCAAAACAAACGCAGAAGTGGCAAAACTAAAGGCAGAGACTGAAAAAGTTCGCCGATCCCTGAACTCGATTGTTGGTATGAGCATGGCCGACCGACTGGCCGCGCAACGTATTCTGAATGCGGCGACGCGGAACTTCCTTGGTGAGGGCAACAGCATCAATGAAATCCGTAAATCGCAAGAGGACATGACTGCTCTCAAACAGTACCTGGATAGCATCAAGGGTGGTCTGAATATGGCGCCCAAAGACAAGAATGGCACACCGACCCACGGTGAGGGTAGCCGAGAGCAGCCTGTATTCGTCACCAGCGAAGACGTATACGAGGCGCTACCGAAGGGCTACGTGTTCTTCAGTGAAGACGATCCGACGCCACGCATAAAATAGGTGCAATTCGATGGACGATCTTGATCTCCTGCAACAGGAGATGCTGGCACCGTATGCGAATTCCCCACCTTCTGACGACCCCATCCTAAGCCGTCTACAGGAACTATCTGCCACAAGTAGTGCACCAACAGCGCCGCCGGCACCTGACTTGCCGACATATGACGGTGTGCCACAAACAGGTCCGACGCGATCCGAAACAATCCCACCAATCACCCCAGACGTAAGACCTGCAACGCGTCCGGGTGTTGGCCGTTTCCCTGGAACGCCGATCACCGCCAAGAACGTGACCAAACCAGTCACAACTCCGCGTGCTGGCCGTTTCCCGGGCGTGCCTGTCACTCAATTACCCACGCCAGACACGGTACCCGAACCACCGAAAGAGGCAAAGCCGGTCTCGTTCGGTTCGCTCGGTCGCGGCAAAAACCTTCTCCTTGATCCCAGTATTGATATTGCGCGCTGGAAAGCCGGCAATCTGTCCAACAGTGACTTAGCCAAAAACATCGCGGCCAACATCAAGGAGGCCGGCGATTATCCGATGACACCGGAACTCGTTAGTGTTCTGGAACAGATCGAAAAATCCGAAAGTCTCTACGACACCGCAAAAATCCTTTTGAGTAATCCGTCAGAAGGTATGTCGCTTCTTGGCGAGGCTGGTATGGCTTCATTACCTTCTATGATTGCGGCTGGGCCGGCAGCTAAAGCTGGTGCAGTCACGGGGGGTAAAATCGGTAGTTTCTTTGGCCCGGCTGGTGCTACAGCAGGTGGTGTTACTGGCGGTCTCGTTGGCGGCGCCATTGGCGTGGCTGGTGGTAGCTACTCTGTGGAGTATGCCGCGGGCATCCTGGAGTACATGGAAAGCAAGGGCGTACCGCTCTGGGACGAAAAAGCTATCGAGCAATTCCTGAGTGTTCCAGAGAATGCTGCTGCTGCGTCCGACTTCGCTGACAAGGGTGCGGCCGAAGTAGCAAAGATGGATGCAGCCGGCACAATTGCCGGTGGTGCCATCGGACTGGCTGCCGCTCGGTCCATGCGCATCTACCGGCTGGCGCAACGTGTTGCCGCGGCACGTACAGCGGCTGTCGCGGGAGCAGTTGGTGCTTCCGGAGCGGAAGCCGTCACCGGTGGCCTTGGCGAACGCAACAAACAATTGGCTCAACACGGCCGAATTGTATCTCAAGGGCAAATCAACGTTGAAGCGTTGTTAGAGGGCGTCGTTGGCGTACCGGAAGTCGGAATTGCAGCCACAGTTGCAGGCCGCAACACTAGAAGTGCGACACCTCAGACATCAACGAAAACACCTACCGAAACAGCGCCGGTCGCACCGACACCGCAACAAGAACCCGCGCCAAGTCCTCCCGGCGCGGAAGGCGGCGGGGCGGCTTCATCGGAGGTTCCGCCGACCATCCTTGATGAAGACACTGCCCCGCCGCCAGCTTCCCCGAACCAGAACGTCACCGGGGAAGTCGAGCCGGAACCGGCGCCAGCGCCCCAAATTGAGCCAGAGAGCGCTAAACAGGGTTCCGCGGCGCCAACACCTACCGTGTTTGTGAAACCCTCTGAGCGGGCCATTCTGCGCGATTATATGCAGTGGACTGACGACGAAATCAATTCCGTTGAGTCCAGAGTTGAAATCGACCAGGAACTTGCGAACGTCCAACAAATCACCAATGTGGTACCGGACACCTCACTGGACACACAGGAAGCGCTAGCCGTAGAGGAAGCACGCATTACGCCTGCAAAAGAAGCGGGGACAAAAGCCCAACCTGTCGTCGTCAAGTCCGCGACAGACACGGATACGGCTGCACAACAGATCGAGACGACACCATCAGAGCAACAGAAAGAGGCCGGCAATTACCGAAAAGCCCACGTAAGAGTTCACGATTTCGACGTAACACTAGAAACAGCAAAGGGCGCAACACGGACCGGGACGTCCCCATCTGGAAAGCCTTGGTCTGTCGTGATGCCGGCTCACTACGGCTACATCAAACGCACAACGGGTGCCGATGGCGACCATGTCGACGTCTATGTTGGCAGTAAGCCGAAAGCCAGACGCGTTTTCGTAGTTGACCAATACGATCCTAAGACGCGCCAATTTGACGAACACAAAGTCATCCTAGGCGTTGGAACCAAGGCCGAAGCCACTAAGCTGTACGACGGTGGCTTTTCTGACGGAAGTGGCCCAGCCCGTCGGCGTAACGTCCACACATTAACACAAGACGCATTCAAAACGTGGCTGCGTGAGGGTGATCAAACGAAACCGTACGAAACGCTGCGACTGCCGAGAGAGAAACCAGCGACACTCCTTCCAGATGAGAAATCTGAGGCCGTGCGGAAGATCGTTCGTGATGAAGGGCTGTCTCCGCAGGATGCAGCCGAACGCATCACTATGATAGCCTTGTCCGATGATCCGGTCATTCGTGCTGAATATGACAAGATCGTCAACGAACACGTGCCGGGTTGGGACACAACGCAGGAAACCCAAGATGTTAAGTCGGAAGAACCATCTATCGATAGCCGTGCAATTGAGCCTCAGCGCAGAAAAAGCGACAGGCGACAAACGACAACGCCTCCTGGACGCAGCGACAAAACACAGACAGTTAGCGAAGAAGTCGAGCAGCAAGTAGTTACGGCGGAACGAGAACAGCCGCGGGAGGCGCCACAGAAGGACGCGGACAATGTCACCGCGAAAGAGACGTCTCGACCTAAAACAAATCGTCGAACCACTGCCCCGGCGCCGGCCCCCGGAAAAACTGTACGGCCTAGTGACGACAGCGCTGGCAAAACTGCTGTCGTAGATAAGAAAAAACGAGAGTACGCGCTGACGCCAGCCGCCCATAAAAAACGTCGAACTATCGAAAATACTGTGACTGACATCGTTCGACAGGTCGCGGGCTGGGATGTTGCTATCCGACTGCCCAAAGAGCCAATGTACATTGGTGACGGCGCAAAAGAGGCAGCCGTCGCGTCTGGTGGTTCGGTCGGCGATCAGATTGCCGGGTATTACGACAAAGACACGTCGCTTATCGTTGTGTCACTCGCTGACAACGTCGACAAGGTTCTCACTGCTTACCACGAGTCGTGGCATCATCTACAAGACCGGCTGACAAAAAGTGAAGTTGCTACACTGACACGCGAACTGCCCCGACTGACGGACATTGTTCGACGGGATCAAAAACACTCGGCAGAGTCTGTCGCTGCGATATCTCCAAGTGAAATCATGGCGGATGCTTTTGCTATCTACGCCAAGAAGGATCAACGTAAGGCCGGTTTTCCAATTTCCGTACGGCGTATTTTCGATAAGCTACTGACGTTGCTACGCCGCACGCGTAACGCTCTCCGCGGGGCTGGGTTCAAGACAGCAGAAGACATCTTCAGCAAAGCACTTCTTGGGGAATTAAAGCAGCGCCAAAGCGTGCCGTCAGCCGACAGCCGTATCATGTACGCGATCCCACCGACAACAGGCCGGGCAAGCCCACGTGCGCAATCCGTTGGGGCAACGAGAGCTAGACCAAGTTCGTTCCTGGCAAAACATGCGGACACGTTCCGGTACTTGGGCGCAAACGCCGGTAACTTTGTGTCAACAACGCCAGCCCTAGATCACGTTGTTCGCCAACTTCAAGACAAATTCGTGGTCATGCGGCGATACCAACAAGCCGTCACACCAACTACAGGGACGTTGCCGGAACACCTGGACGTCCACATGGCCGAAGCTCTCAGCCACGGTGAGATCGGCGGTCTGATTGAAGAAGTGCAGGAGGAATTCCTAGATCCCGTCGACACCATTCTCCGCGAAAATAATCTCGCCGCGGAAGAACTCGGCCTGTACATGCACGCAATGCATGCGGAAGAACGTAACACGTCTATCTTCGACGTGAACCCGGCGTTGCTCCTGGAAGAAACCGACACCAACGGAAAACTTGTCCAGTCACCCGGCGGGTCTGGCATGACGGACAAACAAGCGCAAACCGTATTGGCCACGTTTGCATCCCAGAAAGTCAAAGATGGGTCTACGAGCAAAGACGTGAAGCTGCGGGAAGCTGCCGAACTCATCTGGCGCATGAACAAGGAGGCACTGAAACGGCGATACGACGCCGGACTGCTTGACGGAGCCACATACCAGCAACTGGCTACGAAATGGAAGTATTACGTCCCGTTGAAGGGCTTTGCGGAATTGGCCTTTGATGAGGGGTCGAAGCGTGATTTGCGGACCGGGCAAGGCTACGACATCCGTGGCCGCGAATTCCAGCAGGCTCTCGGCCGAACGTCGATGCCGGAAAACCCGTACCTACACTCCATCATAAACTCCCACGAGTCGATTATCCGGTCGGGTAAGAACCGCGTCGGACAAGCGTTTCGGCGGTTCATTCGGGCACACCCACGTCCCGAAATGTACCACGAAGTGAAGACCAAGATTGAACGAAAGGTCAACGACAAAACAGGTATCGTCGAAACACGCGCAGTTCCTATTGGATTTGCGCGTGACGCCGAAAACGTCATCGGCGTGAAGGTTGGTGGCAAGACGTCGTACATCGCCATTCATGACCCACTGTTGCTGAAGGCAATGACAAACGCGTCAGTCGAAACCATCGGTTCCATGACACGTTTTTTTGGGAAGTTTACGCGCCTGTTTAGTGCGTTACAGACTAGTCTCAATCCACCATTTGTTATCGCCAACTTTGTGCGCGACCTGATGACCGCGAATGTCATCATGGGGGAACAGCAGGTCGCCGGTCTCCGTCGCAAGGTGATGAAGGACGTATTCCCGGCCGTGCGCGGTGCATTCCTCGCTCTACGGGGTGACCGCAAAAACCAGTGGGCTAAGACGTTTGTCGAGTATCGTGAAGACGGGGGCAAAATCAGCTTCTTCGATTTCCAAACCATCGAGAAGTTACAAGCCCGCGCCGAAAAGAATATGACACGGAGCGACGCCACACGTGCAGTGGTTAGTATCTTTGAATTTATCGAAGACATCAACTCAGCGGTGGAAAACGGCGTTCGCTTAGCGACGTACAAACACCTGCGGGACGCGGGTTACAGTCGTGCAAAGGCTGCTCACGCTGGACGTGAACTGACGGTCAACTTCAATCGAAAAGGCGAACTTGGTCCACAATTCAACGCAATGTTTGCGTTCTTCAACGCCAGTATGCAGGGCAACATTCGTCTTTGGACAGCCGTAGCGAAGAACAAAACAGTACGGCGTTCAGCACTCGGTTTCATGGTTGCCGGGTTCATGATGGAACTGCTAAACGCAGCGATTTCTGGGGAAAACGAAGACAGTCAAGAACTCTATTACGATGAAATCGAGAACTACGTAAAAGAGACAAACTTCGTTTTGATGATCCCCGGCTCAGACAAGAAGATTACGTTCCCGTTAGGGTACGGTCTAAACGTCCTATACAACATTGGGCGCTCAGCCGCGTCACTGGCCATTCGTGGTAGGGGTGACCCCGTGAAGGAAGCCGTCAAAACGGTGAACTCAACGTTCTCTGTCATGTCTCCGATTGGGTCGGCACCGTCGATTATGCAGTTCATCGCACCGACCGCCATCGACCCGTTTGTCCAGGTGGGGGAGAATGTAGCGTGGCACGGCGGGCCAATTCGGCCGCACAGATACGGTCCATCTGATACACGGCCGAAAGCGTCTCTGCACTTCAAACGTGTTAATCCGCTATCTCGCGAATTGGCACAGTACGTCAATGAAGCCACAGGTGGTAACGAGTACTACTCAGGCTATCTCGACTACAGTCCGGAAGATATTGAGCACTTTGCGGAGTATTTTGCAGGTGGCGCCGGCCGGTTCATCAATCGTGTGGCCAAACTTGGTTGGGCCGCGGCGATGGGTGATCAAGTCGAACTGCACGACGTACCATTTGTGCGAAAGGTATTCACTGGCGGTCGCGACGTTACACAACGTGTTCGATACTACGAAACACGCAATTCCGTAAAAGCAGCGCACGACGCTGTCCGTCGGATGCGCAAAGCAGGCGTTGACGGCGAGACCATCAGGCAATTCCGTGAAGACCACGCAGTCGAGTTGCGCGCGCATGCGGTATTCAGATACATCGAAAAGCGCCGCAAGGTCGTTCGCAAAAAGATGTCGCGCATTGAAGAAGATCAATCGCTGTCTCGTCGTGAGCGAGAGGATGCGTTGGAAAAACTGCGTGAGAAAGACACGCAGATTATGAACCAGGCGATGCGCAGACTGAAGAAAATACAGGCTGAACAGGAGTAGGCTATGGCATGGGTTGGCAATAGCCACTACGGCAAGTTCTCGTACACTCGTGAAGATTTGGAACAAATCGCCGCGATTGTTGCTGCTGAGGATGATAACACCCAAGGCATGATCGACGTTGCCACGTCTGTTGCCAATCGCGCTGCCATTGCCAAAGTGTCGCCGACACGCGCGGCTACAGCCAAGAGTCAGTATAGCGCCATCAATACATCTGCCGGTCGGACCAAGGCGGCGAAGCAAGTTGGTACGGCGAAGTACAATAAGGCGCTTTCCGTTGTTAACGACGTGTTCTCCGGGAAGGTGAAAAGCAAGCATCCGGAAATCACCCACTACAAGACGCACTCAAACAAAGCGCCGTGGGGGAAGACGTTATCGAAACTCGGAAAGACAAAAAACCACACAGCCTATAAGGCACCAATCAAGGAAGTACGGGCGGTCACACTTCAAGAGCCCAATCCTAAGGTCCCCATCTCGAAAGAGAAGCGGGCCAAGATCAAGCAACATGTCGACGTTCTGACAGGTAAAGTTGCGCCCACATCGAAACCCGACCCGGTCACATCATCAAAAGTTGCCGCGGCAAAAGCTGCCCGCGCAGCTATAAATGACACGCAAGCACAGACAGCCCCAACAGGGCAAACAACATCGCCAACTATCGACATCACACCTCCAGGTGCGATGCTAAACGCACAATTCGAGGCGCTGCCGGGGGTAACTACACCACAAGCAACAGACGCGCTGTTCTCGCCGGCTCCGGCCGCGCCCAAATCGGCTATCGACGTTCCAGACGACCCCGCAAAAGTAGCACCTACGGCTCCAACAGCCGCACCGACTGCCTCATACGCCGCATTCAATGACGAAGCAGGTCGTGTGTCGAGTGAGTACGGTAGTAAGACGCACCCAAGCGGCAGCCATCAGGGTATCGATATTGCCCGGCAGACACCAGGAACATCGGCTGGCTCGGTGATCAACTCGCCAGTGGCAGGAACAGTCGTTTCCGTTGACAACTGGGGAGCACGATACGGTAAAGCGATCTCTGTGCAGCCTGAGAATATGCCGGCTGGTAGTCGTGCGCGTATCGGGCACATTACCGGCAAGCTTGCCAAGGGTGTGAAGCCTGGAGCCAAAATTACAGTCGGCCAACCTGTCGGTACTCTGACAGGCACTATTGCTGGGCCACACGCGCATGTCGACGCAAAAGGCCCAAAAGGACAACGCGTCGCACCATCGTCTGTCATGCCTGTTGGTCACGTTGCCAATCCAGAAGGCAAGCGATTTCAAGGAACTATTGCTGGCGTCCCCGTCACACCGGCGCCGCGCGGGGGTATCAGTCCCTTCGGTAAGGCTGTCATGGCATCCGAGAAATCCTATCAAGACAAGTTGGCTGCGAACGAGGGACTACGCACTGCCAGTGTTACACCGCCATCCAAACCGGCTCCACTACCGCAATACTCACCGCCTCCGGCACCAGTCAGTGTAAGTCCAGCTACAGCTGTCGCCGCTCAAACTGTAGCACCGGCGTCACCGTCTGTTGGCCGCACCAACCAACCGGGCATGACGGAACAAACCGCTCCAGTTCCAGGGCGTACCAATCAACCTGGGATGACAGAAAACGCGCGATTTCCCGGGACACCAGTAGCGCCGCCATCACCGGAAAAGTTCAACGAGGCATTTGGTCAGTTCGCCAAACCGGACCCGTTCGAGAACGCGCCAACTGTCGCTAATCCGCCGGAAGGCTACGCTGTACCATCTACGGCGTACGAAATCGAAGCGACGAAGCCTGACATCAATCCGCGGGCGCCGGTCACGCCGTCTGTAAGCCCGGCCACGGTGTCTCCAGCCGAAGCACTGGCCCAGACGTCCCCAACACAGCAGAATGCGCCCGTAGCCCCATCAGCGCCCACAAGCCCGGGCATGCATCCTGCCGAGAGATCCGCTCTAGGCGATCAAGTCGCTGCTCAGAACGCAATGTACGAGCGAATGCAGCAAGAGCAGGCCGCAACGCGCGCGCAGACAGCGGCACCTGCACCATCGCCAGCAGCAACCGCGGCCATCCCAACGCCATCACCGGCGCCAAATCGCGTGCCTACAGAAACAATATCTGTGGCTCCGAACATTGCGCCACCAGAGTCAATGACGGCCATTGACGCTATGCAAGCACAGGCGCAAGCCCGTGGAATGCGGCAACCGGCACCGGCGCCTGCGTTCAATACAGACACGTTGGGCATCAACACGGTGGCCCCTCCCGCCCCGCCAAGTGTGAGTACACCAGTGTCTGCTATTGCTCCTGGTGTTGTCACACCTGCGCCACCGTCTCCGGCCGCTGTTGCTCCTGTGGCACCAATGCCGGCACCAGCACCAGTCACACCGCCAACGACGGTTGCGCCGGCACCTCCAGCAACACCGCCGGCGCCAACACAACGCGCACCCACGACCGCACCATCTGGATTGACAGACCGTTCATTCGTTCCAGGACTGGCACCCGGTGTCCGATCTGCCATCGAGGCTATGAACCCCGGGCAACCGGAGTCCGGCATGGCGTTTGGCTATGGCGCCGGCGGTACGCTGGCACAGGTGTCGGTGAACGCACCAGACCATGTGCAGGCCGCGGCAACAGGACCGGGCGTGTTTGGCCTCGCAGGTAAGAATACACCCGATCCATCCAAGATTGGCGCCACTGTCGGCACGGCCATGGGTGGTCCGCTCGGTGGGCTCATGGGCGCATACGCTGTGGACCGCATGGCAAGAACACCGGGAACGATGGTCGGCGCTAAAATTCCGGGCCTATCGTTTGGTAAACAGAATGCATCGTTCGTTGACCGGGCAAAAGCCATGTTGGGCATTGAACAAAACGTGTCGTCGAAGACAGACCCACAAGGATCGGCCGGACAGGGTACACCAAAGGCACCGGGCAGTGGGGCACGCGCGTTCTTCGAGGGTGTTGTCGGAAACACGACGATGGAGAACGACATCGGCGCCAAACTGGCCGAAAACGAGACAGCTGTTGCGGATGTCGACGCAGCAGCCGATAGTGGTGTCGGCGACGCGGACGGCGGCGACGGTCCGGAAAGCCCAGAGAACCCCGAAAGCCCAGAAGGACAGGGTCTAGGACTAGACGCGTTTAGTGGTTTCGGTGGCTTTGGATATGACGGCGGCTTCTTTTAAGGGAGACAAAAATGCCAGCAGTATTTGACCGGGAAACCCAAGACGCGATCACTCAAATCGCCCACAAGATTGGTGTCGAACCCGCGGCCCTACTTGCAGTAGCGGAAGTTGAGAGCAACAGCGTTGCGTATTGGACAGTACGTGGTTCCAAACTTCCCGCCATCCGATTTGAGGGACATTACTTCTACGCGCGTCTCAAAGGCGACGCTCTAAGGGAAGCCATCCAGAAAGGCTTGGCTAGTAAGAGAGTAGGTGGTGTCAAAAATCCCAGATCGTATACGGCGCGGTACGACCTACTCGAACGCGCACTACTGATTGGTGCACGAGAAGCCCTAGAGTCGACATCTTGGGGGCTGGGTCAGGTGATGGGGGCAAACTGGAAGGATCTAGGATATCAAAGTGTGGAAGACCTCGTTAACACGGCAAAAGGCAGTATCGCCGGCCAAGTTGAGGTCATGGCAAAGTTCATCGAGAAAAATGGCCTGATCCCACACCTCAAAACAAAGAACTGGAAGGCGTTTGCGCGACGATACAACGGCCCCAAGTACTGGATGAATAAGTACGACAAGAAAATGGCCAGCGCATATGCACGCTACAAGGGCGGCACGGCTGCCAATGGGAGCATTCGCGACGTTCAGCGCGATCTCGCAAAACTCGGGTACGCTCCGGGACCGATTGACGGTGTCGCCGGGATACGCACGGTGCAGGCCGTGAAGAAATTCCAGGAAGATAACGATCTTGTTGCTGATGGTATTGTTGGACCGATGACGCGGGAAGCTATCAACGAAGCGTTGGCTCGCAAGAAAGTAACGACAGCGTCCAGAGACACGAAGATTGGCGTGATCAGTTCTGGTATTGGCACCGCAGGAACGACACTCACAGAGACAGCGGGAACCATTTCAATGGTGTCCGACTACTCAGACACATTGAAGTGGCTGTTTGTTGGGCTACTCGTGGCCGGTGCGCTGCTGACGGCGTGGGCTGTGATCCGCCGGACAACAGCCGACGAACAAGTCGAGGCACTGGTGGTGTAATGATGAGTTTCCTGGCGTGGCTTATTGGTTCCAAGTTTGGCCGCATCACAGCGATAGCAGGGATCACGGCACTCGTCGTTGGTGTTGTGATCCTTCGCGCATTCTCAGCCGGCGCCCAACGAGAACGTAACAAAGCCATGCAGCGCACTCTAAAGAACCTGCAAACAAGGATACAGACCGATGATGAGATTGCTGGTCTTTCCGTTGATGCTCGTCGTGAGCGGTTGCGCTCATGGGCTCGCGAATAACTGTGCTGGCTGGAAACCAATCCGCCCCACAAATGCAGAAATCGACACCCTAAGCAACGAGACCGCGAGTCAAATATTGGCCCACAACCAGTTTGGTGCTAGGGTCTGCGGGTGGAAGCAGTAGGCGGAAGGCTGCGCCGCTTTAGAGGCGACAACTATGAAACCGTCGGAGTAGTTCACATGGCTGACGAACCACAGGGCTGGCACCTAAGCAGGTCCGTTCCCATTACGCTTATCCTTACCCTGTTCCTACTCGCTACGACGGGGGTTGGTGGCTACTACACCATGCAGGCTGAATTGCGTGCAATGAAGTCGGAATTGGTGGACGTCAACACAGAACTTGCCAAAATCCAGTCTAATCTTGTTGAGAGCCGTATTCTGAGGGATCGCGTCAACGGTATCACGCGGTCTGTCGACGAGATCGGGTCACTGTCGAACCGACTAACAGCCGTGGAAACCGAACTCACTGCGGTAAAAACGTTACTTGCGTCCATCGACAGGAAATTGGATGGTGTTCTAAGCAACAACAGGTGACCGCCGTGAAGATCATTCTGACCGTTCTGGTAAGCCTTGTCGCCGTACCGGCTTTCGCAACCGAGTCGTGCCGGCTTCCCCACGGAAGCGGCGTCATCGCCCATCACAATTTCGGTGATACACTTGTCTACATCGAACGAAGCGACCGAGCAGAGTTGTGGGATCGCACTGAATGTGAAAAGATGGGAGATGCTAGTCTTGACGACATGCGAGACGCGCTTCTCGCGCGGCAAGCGTTCATCTCCGAGAACGACCGCGTGCAGAAAAACTTGTTGCAGCTAAAGAAGCAGTAACGGAGGACCCATGGAATTCTCAAACAGACCGAGCGTATCCCGTTGGACGGCGTACGCGTTCTGTGTGATTGGCACAATCGTCGTGATCATCCACATGATTGCTGCCTAAGAGCTCCCGTTCGCGGGAGATGAGAGGCGTCAGCCTTTCTGTTTACGCGATCCTACCCAACTCCCCGGTACCTGCGAGGGTACCGGGGCTTTTTTTGTCGTTTAGACAAGCGTCTCAAGAAGCTTGTCGACGGCGTCCAGGCACTTGTTCAGATCGGCCTGCTCTTGGAGCAATGCGTCGATCTGTTTTTGGAGATCGTCACACCGTGATTGGACACTCTCCAACTCCGTCAGCAAGGCCGACTTACGCGACGTCATAGATCGCGCCAACTCACTGGAGTGCTCACCATCCGTGACGTCGGGCGCGTCAATGTCGGGATTATGGAACCTAATTGTCGATCCTTGAACAACAGGCTCGACAAAGTTAGGGTCCGTTGTGTCTGTAGCACCCGTCACGACAGGATCCACAGAACTTTCACCCTTAGTCATGATCTCCATCTCCTTATCGACAGCCGCCATGGCTTTTATTAGTCTATCCATAGCTACACCTCACAATGGTACCGAGAAACCGGCTGCATTTCGGTGACCGCCACCGCCGTACTTGCGCGCAACGATAGATACATCGTCACGTCCGTCCGTGCTGCGCAGACTGTACAAACGAACGCCGTCCCGTTCAGAGTAACTAACAACGAAAGGGGCGTCCGGGTGTCTGTCCAGAAGTGCGTGACACACGTCCGAACCAAACATTCCCGGGACATTTACGACAGGGACGTCTGGACTACCGGCGAATTCTCTGACAGTTGCATTTTCACTTAGATCAAGCACGATCTTGTCACGGTAGTCCTGCATAGCGCGCGCCTTAGTGAAAATCGCACTGTCGGAACCATTAGTTATGTGCTCCGCAATCCTGGACCACTCCACGAAGGAGTGTGTCTGGACCATCAGGTACGTGTTGATGATCCGCGTACTGTCACCGAATTTAAACCGCTACAGATCACGATCTTCCACGTAGTTGATCAGGGCCGGCCTTTCATCCTCCATAGCAAAATCCCACGTTATCCCGGCACCAGATCGGTCCATGTCGAAAACAGCAACAATGGGCGGCATCTTGTTGTCGCGTAACTGTTTGATCCGATCACCTATGTTGTTGGCCGTGATGTGGCCACTGTCGACCGGAACGAATGCAGACAGATCGAACTTCGCCGTCTTATGATGGTCCAGAACAACAATAGATGCTGCGTGTGTAGCCATACCCACCAACACCTCAACTGGAAACGAAAAATCGACGATCAATACGTTTTTCTTGCTGATGCGTTCGAGTGGTGGCGGCGGTGCGTCATAACCATACGGCCAAAACTCAATATACCCGCGCCATTTCCGGTCGACAACCCACGCGGCGGTGAACCCGTCAATGCACGGGTAATGGTAGATACAAACGTCTGGTCTCCACTGTGCCATAGTAACCTACCCCTTTAATCCGGAGCTAAACAGCCCGAGTTTGTGTTTCCGCGCATGGGTCAGCCGCTCATCCACGGCTTCGTCAAACGACGTGGTCATGTCTTGATCAGCAGACCTCTCGGCAGGCTTCTCAAAGTCAGTGACAACGTCGCCTCCTTGAGAGCGCACCGTAAGGTGATCCACGGGTGCCGTGACATGTGGACTGACGGCTTTGACAAGTAGGTTATGCTTAACAGCCAACTCGCGCACAAGATCAGCTAGTTCGCCATCAACGGCGGGTTTCTTGCCACCACTAGAATTGTTGGAACGTAGGTTACCAAAGATGTGCCGCCGCCTACCGGCAACTTGAACAGCGGTAACTGCCACACCGCTTTTATTGTCGATGGGAATGCCAGCAGCCACTTTCTCGTCGTTGTCATCGGGGTCTATGTAGCGTACGTACTGTACCCCATTATCAGCTGTGTAGGTCTCCAAACGTCTTTCCAACTCCAAAGAGATGTAGTGTGCTTCACGCGGAGTTAGTTTTTGATATTTAGCCATAGTGTCCTCCTATTGGCTTGGTTGATTAGTCTTCATCGAAGTAAGCCGCGTCCACGAAGTCAGCGACAATTGAAAGAAAAATCGCAGTAGATACCAGTATGCCGGCCCAACCGGCCGCATACAGTAGCTCGTCGAGTAACAGCTTCGGGTCCTTTGGAACCACAAACCACAACGGCCACGTAACGGCACTTACACCGGTTGTAAAAACAAGATTATGAACTTTCTTCCGAACCGCTTTCGGTATCTTCATACTGTCCTCCGTTACCTAAATTCATGATGGCAGACATGCCATCGCACCGCGGGCACTTGCTACTGCGGCTGGACTGCGAGCGTACGCCGTTGATCGATCGATGCACGGTGATGAACCCCAGTCCATGACATTCCGGGCATCGATCCTCACAACCCCCAATCATCGCCATACTCCTTGTCCTGTGGGGCCTGAAGCCCTAGAAGTGCTTCGTCCTCGTCACTGATCTGGATCGTGACAGAGCGCATCTCGTTCTCCGAAACACGATCCAGGAACAGGTATAGTGGCTTCAGATCGTCCTGATACCCATGGAACCCACCGGGCAACCCGTCGCGTGTTTCGTAGCTGACAGAGATATATCGCTTAAAGCCCACGGCGTAGTTCCTTCAACTCGCGAAGAATTTGATCGAGACATTCAATTTGAACCAACTGTAACCCCATGATAGCACGGTGTCCCGCAATTAATGCGCCCATACCTGCCAGCATTGGATCTTTGCGGTCCGCTGCCTCTGCTGCCCTGATGGCAGCGTTGTACTCATTGATCGTGTAATTGGCACTTTCCTCGATATTCGAGTAATCCCGTTTAGCCATTGGTCCTCCTCCAGTACGATACCCTCTACGGTTTCGCGCGTGTATCCAGTGTTTGTCGGCCAGCAGTCAGAACAAAAGTTGCGTTCATTGGTGGCCACGTAATCCACACATCCCAATACGGGCCGTTCACACTTTCCCCAAATACCCCCGAAGCAATCTCACGTGCCGCCGCCACCGTTTCAGATAAACTTGACGGCTTAGAAAAGTACGCCCGCAACTGGTCGACGTCGGCCACTGGAATTAGGAACTTGCTTTCGTCAGCGAGTAGTACGACAGCAAAAAAATTGCGCCTTCCATATATCACCCGCAGTGTAGTGCGTTAGACCGTTTTTTACAAAATTAACGACAAACCGATTTCTCGTCGTCACTCTCACAGGAAGCAGCATATTTGCGTAGCTTCCCGAACTTAGCGACCACTGCATTGTACTACTGCCGCACCAATCATCTGGAACAGCGTCGATCACGTTCAGATCAAGACCATTCGTTGTCATTGACGTTCCTCCGTCACCCTCACAAAGCGCACGTTCTCGGGAGGCCACGTAAACCATGCAGCCCAATGTGGGGCAGATACGGTTTCTCCTAAACGTGCGGACGCGATATAGCGTGCCTGCTCTAGTACACGTATATTTACAGCCCCAGTGTTTGGCGGTTCAGCGCCATGCGCCAAATACGCTTCCAGCTTAACAAAATCGCGTATCGGTACGATAAACGTACATTCGTGCATAAGCGACATGACAGCAAACAGGTTATCACGCCAATGCTCATCGTTGTAGGGCCCACTAAACACACAGTCGTTGTGCACATCAACAAGGACCGCACCGCCCTGCTTGTGCTCTAACATGGAGTACGTTCCCGCGTACATTCCAGGTCTCACCCACCATGTGAATACGTCGTCGTCAGCGCGCAAACGCGCATACTCAGCGTCAGAAACGAACGTGTCTATGTTAGCTGTTGCCAGCATCCCTCTCCTCCTTCATAGCTGCATTAATCTGGCCAAAAATCCGAAGACCAACCTCCAGCGCGTGCGCCGTCTCTGGTGTTTCTTTTTGATTACCTAAGTCGGTCAGAAGTTGTTGGAATTTCTCAGCTGGCTTTTTCTCGTTGCCAATACCGGTTGAGGCCAGCACATCCAGCATTGGCCGGACCTCGTCAGGAATGGCGTAAAAGAATGTAGCGTATGTGTTGTCATACTCGTCATCCAAATCGTACAGAAATCCAGGCAACTTCCGCAGATCGGCATTGAACGGGCCTTCCGGAACCCTCAGGTCACTACCGTACTGAGCCACCTGACTTTCGGCACTCTCGTAGAACGGCCGGTTGCCGCCGCCTGTACGCGTGTAGATGGCGATGCCGGTAAGATCGTTACCGTCAACAGCCAGGAAGCAGTCTCGGAACCGCGGCACTTGCTCACGCGTTGTGCCTAGTATCGACAGCAGTATGGGGGCCAATACGTTCTGGCCGAATAACGCGCTGTACAAGCTCATTTGTTCTCTCCTTTCGGGAACCCCCGATATAGTGTGACTGGGTGGCACCCAACACGATCATTGTTGGCAGCCCTGTTAGCCGCTTCCTCCGAGCGATGGACGCCGTCGTGGCGTACGACTAGACGACCATCACCGGCTTCATACGTGTTCACCCAGGCAACCGTGGTACTCGCCGGTGTCGGCGCATCCAGCGCCGACACCGGCACGCGAACTGTTGTAAGATACGTGTCGGTGTGGCGAGCCGCACCCACGCGCTGCGCCATCCCCTCATCGTCATACGGATTGCCCAGATACACACCACTGCGGTCGTGTTTACGATAGATGTTGTACCACAGGTATTTCGGTTCCGGTGGCATTAGGTCGTAGTCACTACGTCCGCCGCTAGCTAGCTTCAAACCGTCGCGCGTCCAACCAGTCAGAACCCACCCATCGTTCGGACCAAACGCTTTCTGGAAACCACGCAACGGATACGGTACCGCTGTTCCATCAGGAAATGTGTCTCGTATGAAATCCACGCATGCGACACCGCCGCCGCGCAGATCGTAGTTGCCCAAACCAAATTCAAAATCGTCACGATTTGTCATTCTGCATGTCCTCCATCATTGCAAACCACTCCAGTGTGGTTGCGGCCATATCAATATCGTCAGTCCACGTGATGAGTGAGCCGTCTTCCTCCAGCGTGAACTTCAAAAAGAGTTGGGGATCACGCAGAAACGGCTTGAAAAGTGGGTAGTGATTGATCGCCCACGTCAGATCAACCGTATCCTCACCAACGCGTTCGCCTACGCCAGGGCGCCACTTCACGATGACAGAGTAGCGTTCGTCAACTGCGTCGTACACAAGCACGGCACCATCAATCCGCGGAAATGGGGCGTCACTAAATAGAGCCGACATTTGCTATTCCTTCGTCGAATTTATCCGATTAAACCATCTAACGATAACGTGCGACGCATGGACCGCAGACTGACGATCAGCAAAATGGATCGTGTCGTTGAAATCAGTGGCTCCAACTGGTCGGAGGCACCACATATCCCAGTAGGTAGGATCGGAGAAAACCTCAAATCCTTCAGCAGGGTCCGACACCATCTCCCTTGCCTGTTTAGCAGATTTAATTAGGCGTTCACCGGCTTTGGTCATCTTCGCTTCCCTTTTTGACCTTGATCTCAACCCTGTGGCCCATCGCAAGAAAAAGATTAACCATTTGACGGACAGAGATTTGTCGAGCGGTTCCATCAAGATAAAATCTTACTCGCGCTACTGACATACCCAACCGTTCAGCTATATCTTCACAGGTCAGCCCACTATTTTTGAACGCGTCTTGCAGTGCATAGGTGACGTCGGTCAGGATAGCGGTCGCTAATACGTCAAATTCGTCCGGTGTGGGCGTTTTCATCTGCTCTCTCTCTCAGCAATCATCTTATCCAACTGCTCGTCGGTGATGATGTACGGGCCGCGCCGGGTAGGGTGACGCGCCCGAAGACGTTTCAGAGCGCCATCAACCTCATCATCAAGCCATTGATCGTTCATTGTCATCCTCTCCCGCTCTGCGGTTCCATGCGTGAGCGGCATTATTCCTGTAATCTTCGGCTTCCGGCCCTCGCGTTCGGCAGGAGTCGCACTGCACGCAAAAAACTTCCTTGACTGTGTACGAGGTTTTGCGAACGCGCGTGTTATTGCCTCCACAAAACGGGCACGGCTTGAGTTGGGTGTTAGTCATCTGTCTTAGCCTCGAATAGTTTCCCGGAGCCGCCACATCGACCCTTTGACCCCCGCATTATGTAGGTAAAAAGCCCCTTGCTGTGCCGTGGTATTATTGATGGATGCTCACACCATTCATCATCCGGGTCAGCCGCAATCGCCGCCTTTCCATATCGCGCGTGAATGCAGTCACGGCATTGATTTGCGAGGGCTTCTTTCGCTTTGAGCCACATCATGACGTCATCGTGTGCGGGGCATGGTTCGGGCAGCCCATCATGGCGACCGGCATCGATCGACTCCGCGATGTATTCCAGCGCTTCGCGGTATCGTTGAAGTGTGTTGTCAGACATCACCAGTCTCCTTCCACTTACTGATATGCACAGCGACAGTTGGTTTCTCGACCGTACGGATGAACGTCCGTCTCGGTGTCAACCAATCAAGGAACCGATATTGTTTGCCGTGTTCCATGTCCTCAGTTGTTGGGCCGATGTAGGTAAGAGTGCGGCTACCCATTCTCCCTCAACTCGGTCCATTCATCGGGCGCCACCAAACGACCGGCAGGGAAGAAGCGCCCGCGCCTTGATGAAGGTGTGTAGTCGCTCACCCATCTATTGGGAAAATCCTTCCCGATAAGTGCAAAGTGATAGGTACCGTAGTGACCGCGAACCGGTTCCTCCATCAAGTGGTTCCGCAACAACACGATAGTCCCGTCTTTCGGCGCAGTTTCGATTGGCTTCCATTCAAATTCCATCATCTCTCTCCTATCTGCCGACGCGGCATTTATCCCGGCCAAAGGAGCCGCGCCGGCTCAAGCCCTCAACCGCACCCCAACACCCTGGCCGTGGGGTGAAGCTGATACCAAAGGTACAGTTCAGGGCTCATATTCCTTTCCGTGCAGGGTACGTCTGCCTATGACCAACAACCCATTGCACAGGCGCAGTATCCTCCATCCACATAACAAGTCGCTGGAGAGCCCAATCCCCGTCACGGGTTATCTGCATACAGGCCAGTATCTCCTCTATGACAAACTTCCCAATGACGCCCTCTAAGGCATTGCGAATGACCTGAATATCACATCTAACCAGCTTACCGTTCGTAGCGTCCCCCATCTCATCGAGCATGTACATAAGTACAGTACGTGCAATTCTGTCGTCCTCACTAACACTGTTGTGGTTTCCTGCTATACGACGACAAAGCTGAGCGGCGCGACGAGGTGTGTCAGATCGTGTTTGCTCTTCTACCGAGTAAAGTGCGCGTGCCGCGCAATCAGCCATCCAATGGCGAACACGCTCCTCCAATGCGGCGTTTTTTCGAACGCGCCTGGACACGACAAACGCAATTAGTGAAGGTGAGTACTCACGCTTCTTTATCTTTCCCATGACCGTGTCATAATCACGCCGCATGTCATTGCCCCACAGCTTCTCCAGGACAAAATCCACCGTCTCGTCGTTCGGCGGTAATTTGTGAATATCAATCTCGGCCATTTTCTCCTCCTATGGTCCGTACATCATACCGTGAGACATTGCACCCATACCACATCGCGAGCAAAACTGCTCACCGCCATTCCCATCAGGGAATTCGCGCCAACCACCCCAGTCGTGCTCGCACGGACCGTCGCTACCGCAAGCGCAATAGCAGGCATCTGGATCGTACGACGAATGTATCTTGTCACGATCCCAACCATGCGACGCACAGATCTCCAACAATAGTTTTTCATGTGCCTCATTGCGTAATTTGCGTAGCGCTTCAAAATCAGGTTTGTCACCCATCCGTCTCTCCTTCACCAAATTCGCCGTTGTCGTGGGTCATGGCTGTGTTCTACTTGTCGAACTCACGGCGGAGGCGAATGCGATTGCGGCCTACACATGTAGCTTGTGTATTTGTGTGCCTGACAGCGTCGTCCTTGCTCGGCCATAGTTGTTGGCTAATCTCATCATCGTCATAAACGTTCACCCACACCTCTTGCCCTTCATCGGCTGGCTCGGGCGGCTGTTTTTTGAGGACGCGAACGGGGCCGATATAGCACCAATCATCAAAGTCTGGATGTGTGGACCCGGCGTACCGATCCACGTCGTCGGGTGTTGGGTGAGGTGCATGAAAATCTAGTGATAAATAGCCCGCTGACCTCGACTTCCAACATGCAATCCACTCGTATTCCGGCTCGGGTGGTATAAGGTCGGCAAAGCCCTTGACGGTTAAGTCGCAACCGTCCTTATACCAGCATCGAATATCGCAAGCGCCGCCCCTATCGGTAATGTACCCAACCAAATTACCATTCGGCATCTTCGCCAATACGACACCGCGCCAGTCTTCGTCCTCCGTCTTGTATTCACCCGGCACAAATTCAAAATTTGGTTTGTCCGTCATGCGTACCTCCGGCCGTTCCAGCGACGTGCAGTCACTGCGTATGTCTTCATAATGTCGACAGCGAATACCTGGGCCTCACCATCGTCCCCTTCAGCCGGCTTCACGACGACGACGATAGTCTCGCCGTCGTAATCGGCTAGTGGCTGCTCGTCGATGTACAAGTGCGCCCAGCGGATCGCAGCCTTGTCGGCGCGTAGCGCGCAAATAGGCGTAGCGAGTACATCCCAATCAGTGCCTTCGGCATCATACATCGCCAGCCACTGGTCCATGTAATCATGCCCGACTTCGGTCTGCTGACCACAATGGGGACATTGTGGTATTTTATCAGTCATCGCCCTCTCCAATCATGCGAGCCTCCGCATGTACAGTAATGCGTGCGACAACGTCCAGATTGTACACCTGTGCGTTGTCTACGTCGTCTTCACGAACGACAACCGCAGCAACCATTACATCCCCGTCTTCCCCGTGCAGGTGCTGCTTTACATACTTCTCGGCCGCAGTATGTGCAGTGTCAGCGCACACACTAACTGCACGGCACCAGAAGTCGGCTCCTCTTAATTGATCAGGCTCATTCGTCCACCTGTACGGGTCAAAACCAACCTGCCACTGCATAAGACTGACGTGCTCGCCGAGTTCAATATCCTCATCGCAATGTGCACACCGCAATCCATCATTATCCTTCACGTGCAAGCTCCAATCCACGTTTACGGTGCTCCCGTTCCAACTCCGCGATAAGTAGAGCACAAGCTATCTCCAATTGACGAAAACGGTTGTGTTTCTCGCGTTTGTCCCACGCGTCGTCCCATGGCCACAACTCATCCTGAGTGCCATAGTCATCGTCACGACAACCAAAGTGCTGCACGATGTCCGGCACCGCGTACGCAGCCGCGGCCCGCGCAAGCTCCCCATTAGCATTGACCTGATCGTCGTGCGCAGCCGTGAAGCCCTCTACTTCAACCTGCCGTAACCGCTCCCGAGCGACCATCGCTAGAACATCTTCCATTGTGCCACGGTCAAAATCACTCAGTAGTGTCTTTCTTGGCATGGTGATCTCCATTCTGAATGAACCGAATTGCGGCTAAGGCTGCGTCGCAGCGATCCTCCAAAAACCACGAAATGTGGCACTCATCTCGTGGGATACCCATCGTCTTGGCCAGAAGTTCGTACGCATCGTCACGGCTGATGCCGCCAGTGCGCCATATTGGGTCGAATGCCTCGTGTACACGTTTCCGCATACGCCGCACTCGACTACCAGCCATAAGCCCTAAGGGGCGGTTTGAGCCACGGTGAACGCCCACAGCAGCCCGACAATCATGGCAGAAATAGACATATGGCCAATCACCACATTTGCGCCCATAAATGATGTCGTTCGTTGTGTACTCGATGTTTTCACTATCACAGTTGTCACACGAACACGGAACAGACAGGTAATCTCGTTTGCTCAAACTCACCTCCAACTGACATAGGGGTGCCGCTGTGGCTGGGGCCTATTTTCCCGACGACAGTGCCAACGTCAGGACAGCCACAGCGGCAAGTTGGCGCGCGCTCGCCACCTGGGTGACGTTGTGGGGCCGCGCGCACCAACCAGGGAGCTATTTGCGGGCGGCGTTTTGGAACAAGATCGGCACCATTGGCATCTTGTCGCCACCCATAACCGTCGTCGGCATCTTACCGTCCCAACGGCGCGCCTGCTCGTACTGGACGACGAGCGGATTTTGCTCAATCGCTTGCTGCATAAGCTTCACGCTTTCAGCGTTTGCCCGGCCCTTCACCAGGATCGCCGCAGCGTCCGCTTCAGCCACAGTGCGTGTACGGTAGGCAACACCGTCAGCACGTAGTTTCTCACTGTCACGCGCAGCTTCGGCGCTCTGGACCTCACGTTGGGCCTCCAGGCGCTGTTTCTGAAGGTTATACTCCTCACGAACAGCCGCCTCTCGCGCACGCTCTTTCTCCAGGACAGCTTTCATGTAGGTGTCCGGGAGCGAGATGTTCTCAATCTGCGGTGAGTTCACCGTGACCGGGTACGGCTCCATAAGCGTGATTAAGTTCTCCTGAATTCGGCCGATGGCTGCGTTCCGATTGCGGATCAACTCGTCAGCGTTGAATTCAGCCAGCGCCGCCTTTGCCGCCTGTCGTAGTTTCGAGTCCAGAATACGGTTCTCGAACTGATCGAGTGTGCCGTACTTTTTGTAGAGTTCCATACCCGCCGCTGCGTCGACAGTCCAGTTGACGGTTACAAGTGCCGTCAACGGCAATTGGTTCTTAGTTGCCCCGGCGAGTTCTTCGCCATTCTTGCGCTCGCGAATTTCGATGGACCGCACACCATCGACGAACGGCACTTTGAAATGCAATCCCGGTCCACCTGGATAGTCGCCTTACCGAAACGCGTCTCGATGCCGATGTGTCCTTCCGGGATGATGTAAGCTGTCGAAAACACTGCGATGATGCCGACAAAACCAATCACACCGAAAATGATGTACCGTTTGAGTTGTTCTGGTGTCATTCTGTAGTCCTCCGTCTCAGGTTCAAATCTAAGTTAAATGTGCCGGCGCGGTCCCAAAGCTGTCCGACCAAGACAACCGCGCCGGCTAAGTCCTACGACCGCGCCCCAACGCCCCGGTCTAACGGGCGAAGCTTGCATGACAGACGCAGTGGCAAGACTTATTCCTTGCCAACGATTTCAACCTCTTTCTCTGGGTGTCGTTTGTTGAAATCGTTCAGCACCATCATCAGAAAGTCATGTTCCTCCGTCGCAAGACGTTTCGCTTTTCGCGATATCATCTTACCGGCCCGCGTTATGTGGAACCGACGGAAAAAGCTTGAACGCAATTCCTCTATGCGCTCATATGGCGTTCCCTGACACATTGACTGTTCTGTGTGCTTGGCCACAGGACAACTGCGACAACGAATACCGATAAGCGCAAAATCGCCGTAGTATAACTGACAAAGCGGACACGTCAGTGTGCCGTTGGTTACGCCTTCTCCCTTCTTTATGTCATCCCACACATGGATCGACTGGGTGAGCGCACGCCGTGCAATCTCCACGTCCAGTTCTTGGGCAGACATAGAAAGGTGACCGTGACGGTGTAGTTCTTTCCACGTTTCGATCGATTTCACAAAAGAGTTGAGTTCTGCGCGTGCTTTATGAAATGTGCTGTCCA
>FUIF01017440.1_pt1 | contig 43732 bp, 65 predicted proteins | sample 1003461 | NCBI WGS metagenome assembly FUIF01 (sample SAMEA80401918, study PRJEB19352) | marine metagenome
GCTACCAATCGGACGTCGACAGGAGACTGGAACGGCTGGAGCTGCAGTTGCTTGAGGAAGTCGAGAGTTCAGTGCCGGAGGTGACGAAGTGATGATGACTGAAAGCGAACTCAGATCATACGAATGGATGTCTGAGCAGATCAGGCGGCGTGACGCAATGTTGAATGGGTGGTACCCAAAGATGTCAACATGCCCACGGTGCGGACAACTTTACTGCGGTGTCTCAATGACGACTATAGGCTTGCGAATGAATTGTGAGCCCCAGGAGGAGACGAAGTGATGACACGCTGTGACAACATCGAAGGAAAGCTACGTGACGCACTGGTACTGCTTCGGGGTGACTTGTCACGACTTTCTAAAGAAGTGAACGGTGTCCGCGACATGTTGGCTCTCAAAGCGTTAAGTCGTGATGCGGACGATCTATCGATTCTGCTCAACGAGTATTTCCAGTGGGTTGACGCTCGACTCAAAGACATGCAACCCGACCCCGAGACCGCCCGCATCGCCCGCGAGCAAGTCCGCAACGGCGAGGGGATGTCGTCCGACGAGTACCTAGCGGACATCCAGAAGGCGGATGGAACAGCGAGAAGTCACTGACGAAGGGAGTCGCTGGACGCGAGCAGAACTGATCGTGATGCAAGTGCAGCGAATGCTTGAAAACGAATTGTATTCGTATGAGGAGCGTGTCAGCAACGTGCTGGCGGTGATTCACAACGACGCTAACCAGTTACGCCAACAACACACAGTCGGAGGGCAGGCCAAAGATGCCGTGGAAGAAGCCTAAGGCCAAGATGACGATTTGCGCCGAATGCAAACACTGCTTCGACTCTCGTGGGCCGGGAGCTGTTTTGCCACCAGATGATGGCAATGGCTTGGAGTGCGGACATCCATCGCTAATAGATCCGCAAATCAATGTCGTGACCGGAGAGAAGCGGACTGGCTATCGACTTTGCTCAGACATCAACAACGGGAATTGCAGACACTTCGAGCCTCGATCCCAGAACGAAGTGTCAAATTAAACGTCACTGACACTTAATTGACAGTTGAACCATTACGGAGAATGAGGTGGGAGCATGAAAGCGTGTCCTACTCGCCGGAAGCGGATGCGTTCGGACAACCTCGCGATGCGCCGTGCCCGACGGCTGTACGCGAAGCTGTGTCACGCGACGTGGCAAGAGGTGCCAGACAAGAAGCGAGCGGAGTGGTTGGATGCAATCGCTGCAGCTGGGATACGCAGAGGGTTGTATCACCCTGGTACGCCGACGCGGGTGCAAAAGCAGAAACGCGTGATACCCAAAGGAGCGATGAATAACGCTCGCTATTCACTTTGCCGGCAGTGGTGCCGCATCGAGTACGAAGACTGTGGCGAGTACTGGTATCAGTGGATCGCTGAGAACGGGATCGCTTACCTGACGTTCGAGTTCATTGGTCGAAGAATGAGGTTAGTTGCCTAGCCATGTGTAAATGCACGCCAGAAATCAGAACCCCGTTTTGTGGTGCACCGGGCTGTGAGATGCCACCGCAAGACAAGACCAGGCCGATCATTGCGTATTGGCTCGAACGCGAGGACTGCCCCGGCAGGATGTTGGCGGGCACGACGCCGCACGAAGTCGCTGAGGCGTTGAAGCAGGAGTTGGTCGACGATCGCGACTCAACGCTGCCAGCTGACGAACTCAGCACGATACGTCTTGTGCCCTATGAGACGACGCAAGCTGAGATCGATGCGTTACCCGAATTTCAAGGCTGGTAAGCCCATAGCCCCAGGAGAAGACGGATGCGAATTAGATTCGAAGTTTGGAAGAAGCAGAGAAATCAGAAACCTCATTTTTGAAAGGAAACCAATGACAACCGCATCAGAAAAAGCGGCGTTACAGGCGGACCGCGACAACGTGCAGGCTGCACTGGATTCGCTCAGCACGAAGATTGAAAACTTGGTGGTCGAAGGCACACCGCCTCCACCAGCCCCTCAGACAAGCCTTGTCGCTGCCAACCCAAGTGCTTGGTGTTGGATCCAGAAAGGCTCGACAGTGCGGTACGGCGACAACACGTACTTTGGCGTCGTGGGTGGCATAGGTGGTGACCGACAGAAGATCGTGCAATGGAATCACGTGACCCAAGAGCGAATCGAAGTAGACGTATCGACTCCGGACTCCGTTGAGAAGGACGACCACAACCAACCAACCATCTGGCGACGGCCGACAGATGGGCGGCTTGTCTGTGCCTTCTCGCCTCACAATGGGCAAGGGTACACGCGGCTGTCCACGAATCCCAATGATGCGAGCGAATGGGGCCCTGCTATTCCGATCGAGGCACACAGCTCCTATCACCCGCAGTGTTACCCGTCGCTGCTCGACGATGGCACGCATCTGTACTGTCTGATTCGTCAGCACTATTCGAACAAGGACCAGTGGAAACTGATTCCGCTTAACGACGACGGATCGATGCGGGGCAGCGACCGTGAGGCAGTTTGGTACGCCCAGAGTGGGGCCCACAAGCCCTACGTGATTCCCGTATCTGATCCAGCGAACGGTTGGTTGCATTTCTTCGCAACTCGCTGGTCGCAGAACGTCGCCGAAGACAATCGGGAGATCTGGCACGCACGCCGATCAGTAGCCGGGCACTGGTACGACTCGCTTGGAAACCAAATCAGCCACCTCGATAGTCAAGGAGGCGGGTTCTATCATTCGCCAGGCTGGGACTCTGCCAAGTACGACCTGTGGACACGTGTCGTCACCACAACGGCCCCCGAGTCATGCTGGATTGTCGACGCAACCATCGACGGTTCGGGTAACCCAGTCGTGCTCTGGCAAAAAGAGACGACCGGCGATTGGGCTAACGGCAACGAGAATTTCGAATTCTGGCGTAGTCGCTGGACTGGCACCCAGTGGCAAGAGCAGTTCATTTGCACGTCGGGCAGTTCACCAGCGGCACCGGCTCATCGTGGCTACAGCGGGTGTGCTTCGTTTGATGATGGTCCGAACAGCGTGTACGTCTCGGTGGAAGTGTCCGGCGTCCACGAGATTCAGCGGTGGGGTACGGTCGACGGTGGCGTCACTTGGACGAAAGTAGCGGACATCACATCAGGAAGTTCGTCGCCGAACTGGAGACCGATCGCGGTCAAAGGCCGAGTGCTTGGAGAGTCCCCCGAAGTCGCTTGGATGGGCCAAGGGCCGTACCCGGACTTCGTCAGTTTCGAAACACGCATTGTTGGGTAGGAGAAGAGCGATGCATACTGCCGCTGAGTTTATGGCGTTACTCGCAGTCTTGTTCGGGATGTTGTGGATCATCTCAATCACGAAGCCCCAGCCGCCAGAGGAGGAGTGATGAATTTAGGAGAAGTAGACCTTGGCTGTTCGGCAGTGGTTGTTATCGTCATGCTGGCTGGCCTGGTAGGGATGGCCGTCGAAGGTCTGAAGTGGGTTTTTGGAGGGTAGTCATGACTCAGCATCACAAATTCAAGCTCAGTATCAAGTGGCATGAGTTCAAGCCCGTAATACCTGTGTCGTTCTGGCTCAGCTATGCGATTCGCACGAAAAAAGACGGGAAGTGGGGCTTGCCTGTCGAGGAGGCGATTGACGGGCTTTGGCCTGATAACGGTCGAGTTGGCGTGGAGGTTGAGCCGGTTGTGGAATATAACCTCCAGGACAAGGATGCTGGATTCGAGATCTACGTCTGGGTTCCTCCCGTGCAGTACAGGTTCAACCGAAGGAATCTCTATTTCTGCCATGATATGATCACTAAATTGGTGCCGTTCTCGGTTCCATCACTGTCGCTCTATCTTGACAACTGGGAAAAAGGTCATGACGGTCAGGACGCAACAGGAGTTACTCAACTTAGTTGAGTCGGAGTGGCCCGATAACACGAGGGCGCTCATCTCTCGAACTGACATGAACGGCCGCTACGTCGATCTTCTCGATAGCCTGGAGTCTTCAATCGTTGCTCGAGGATCCACGGCGCCAGCAACGCAGTCATCTCTGGTGGCTGGAGTAAATCAGTGGATGAGCGAAACGGTCTTCCTGACTCAGGACATCCTTCGCAGTCAGCATCTGGGAATCGTGGACGCCTACGCGGACGCGGTGATCTCTCAGTCAGGGTCAACAAAGGACGTTCAGATCTTGCGCGATAGCGCGACTGTATCGCTGGCGACGGAGGCGGTCGTTCGTCCTCTCAATCTCCGCTGGCTCATGCGGCAAGCAATCAACACCATGTGGCAATGGCTCGACACTCTAGGCGTGGAATAGGAGTAACTCGTGCAACAAAGGCGGTTTGCGAAGTGCAAGGACTGTGACGGCACCGGTCAGGTAATCCAGAATCAGCCGATGGGCCCCAGTGGCGAGAATATCATCCAGAAGCACTGCAAGACGTGCCAAGGATGGGGGCAGGTGGACGTCAGTCCGTACGGAAGCGTCATCGAGGCCCTATCAAGCTCTCCTGGGACTGGATCTAACTGGGAGCCGCCCCAGGGCGTTAAGTTCGACCCCACGGAGGCGCCGGTGGGTTCTCTTGAGAAAGTGGAGGTGATGCGGAGGCGAGTCGAGGAGGGGTGCCCTGTGTTCCATCCTCAAGACAATCGTCACGCGGTCCTATCTTCTGTTGCCGAAGATGACGATTTCGAGGACGATGATTATCACTATGACTGAATTCCTTCCCAACCCGGATCTGCCGGAGATCACGAACGCCGCTCGAATGGCAAAGTTCGCTTCGGCCGCCTACTGGGCTGTTGGGAATGAGTTCAGAGACAAGAGGTCAACTTTTTCAAAGGAGTATCAGGATGGGGAAATTACTTGGTGGAATCTTTCGAATTGCAGCGGTGTTTGCGTTACTTACGATCGTGACATCTTCATCGGAATTGCTGGCTCGAACGACGCTCAAGGCTGGAGACAAAATCGAGATCTCGAACCTCGAAACTTGGAAGAATGGGGAGATGTCCACGGCATTAAGCTATCCCCTGGAGTTGGTGACACGACAACAAGCTTTGGCTTCGCAGTTCATGCGCGTCTTGCATACCGAGGCCTTGTTTTTGCCGAACTGGAAGGCCGACGAGTGTGGATTGGAGCACATTCACTCGGCGGAGCCGTCGCCAACATTCTGCAAGCTACGGATCGTTTCTCGCATGCGCGAGCGTACACGTACGGGGCACCTAGGGCGTTCCGTGGCCGTGTTCCGATGGCTAAAAGGGCAGCGGTCAAATACGCGCTCGACCCGATCGTTCATGTCCCGAGGTCATACTATCCTCCGAAGCAACCGACGTTCTACGTGCGCTACCCCGGCAGCGTCACCACCCGTCGAACCGTCCGCTTCACCGTCCTCTCCTACCTCGGAGCCTTGCGGGCAATTTTGCAGAGGGGGAGTATCTCCTGGGCGATAGAGGCCGCCCGTAAAAATCATTCAATGCGGAAGTACGAATTGAGCTTGGAATCGCTTCGGTGAGGCGGATCGTTACTGGTCCGCCTCTTTTTCCGCCAAGTCTTCGAGCTTTTCGATTCTCTCGATGACGGAGTCTCGCTCATCCAGCCAGGGGTAGTTGATGAAGCTCCGAAGTCGATACTCACTCTGAGCGATCGCGGCCAAGAAGAAGACGGCGCCGATCGTCATGCAAAGCCAAAGGATGGCGCTGCTGATCTTGCGGCCCCTTGTTATTTCGCAAGCTTGCTTCGTATCCATTCGACATCTCTCCCCTGTGCAATCTGCCCCTCTTTCATTTGGTGAAGCTCAGTGAAGAGGGCTTTGTTGCTTTCGTCTAGATCTCGCACGAGTCGCTCCAAGATGCTGACTCGATAGAACAGCACGCCGAGCGTGCCAGCCGCGCCAAGAAGAGAAATACCAGCGGTCGCCAGAGGCAGAACGATTTCTGGTTCAAGTTGCATCGCTTGCTTCACCCCGTGGCAACGTCGTAATGGTTAACAAGGGTATAGCTCATTCTGGCTGAATTCTCGTTAGGTAATGAACCTAATCTGTAGACGGGTAGAATTCTCCTCTCTTACTCAGTTAGACTCTGTCGACCAAATGAGGGTGCCATAATGAAAACCAAAATCGCACGACTTCTAACGTTTGCGCTGTTGCTTGTGGTTCCCGCTGGGATGGCACCCTCCGTGCGCTCGGCAACGGCGCAAACGCTAGCAGGGTTCGAGGTCGGACCTGAAGGCGCGACTCCTTACGCTCGCATCATCTCCGGTGGCAGTGGAACGGCAACGCTCATCTCGCTATCGCCAACGAAGGCATACTGGATCACCGCCGCGCACGTCACCAAACGAAAGACAGCGAGGATTTACCGCAAGAACGATCACACGCTGGAAGGGCTGGTGATCAAAAAAGGCGGTTACGATCTCGCTCTGGTCCGCACCTCTCGCGCAACGGTCTGGGAAAAGCCTCTCCCGATTTGGTGGGATGGAGGCGTGGCCGATCGAGAATACTGGTCGGAAGGCTATTCGGGGTCTCGGGGGCTTGGTCGACGAAAAGGTGAGTTCCGCTATCGCCTCCGTGGTGGCGGTGCGAAATGGGACTTCCCTTCCCTTCCTGGTGATTCGGGAAGCTCGATTTGGACCGTCCATAAAGGCCGAAAGTTCTTGGCTGGAATCACGTCAACAAGCGACTTCATCGAGGATGTCTGGGGGCGGGTGTTCGAGGGCACGATCACCACCGGCGCGGGGCCTGGCGCCATTCGAAGCTTCATGAAAGAGTGTGGTTTCCAGATTGACGAGTACGGTTTCGCGAACATTCCTTCGGTCGGGAGCCAGCAAACGCCAACGAAGGCCGTAGCTGGTGGAAGGAATCATCCCGACCCTATTTTGACGCAAAAGATAGGGATTTTTGGGAAGGGGAAGCTGTTCGCGCGGCCAGATCGCCCCGATACGTGAGGGATTCTAGGTTGTCGCAGGTGCGACCCTCAGGAAGGAAGTAACGGCGTTCCTCGGCCCGACATCGTCGTTCCAGAAGGAACCGTCCCTCGGATTCCACCGAAGGCCACGGAGCCAGAGGTGAGCTTGCAAGAGCAAGTTGAAGAGATCATCGCGAGACTCGATCTTCGCGGCGAAGATGGCGAAGACGGCAAGGATGGCGTTGACGGGATACCTGGTCCGCCGGGTGAAAGCGTGACCGTCGCGGACGTCATGGAGAATCTCCGGAAGCCGCTGACGGCCGCGATCCGCAAGGCAGTTTCCGAGGAGGTTGCCAAGCTCGAATCGGGGCTGGAAGAGAAAATCGCGGGAATGATGGGAGATCACAAGCAAGACGTGATCGACGACGTTACCGCGATCGTGAGCCAGCTTGAAGGGAAGATGACCCCTGGGCTCACGGAAGAGGACGTGGACTCGATTCTAAACAAAGAGGTGAATCCACATTTACGAACACTGGCGGGGTCCGTCGCGTCCGTTCAGCAGACGATCATCGAGCTCGAGGCTCGCTTGAGTCGTCCCGTTGAAAACGCGCGGCGGCACTTTGTGTTAGTGATGCCTTCCGATGCGACGTACGCTCCCAGGATGACGGATTCCTATGAGCGGGCATCGGAGAATTTTGCGCCAATTCGGCTACTGGAGCCAGTTGGCTATCACGGTGAGCTCCCGGCTCTCGTGGCGTACGAGGATCGAATCCCCGTCGCTTCGTGGACTGGGACTGCGTCCGTGGAGGATATGTTGAGCCGCATCTCACGGGGAGAGGCGGAAACCCTGTTTCCATGAGGACTGAAATCATGAAACGTAAACGTATGTGGGGATTCGGCGCCCTGTTCGCTCTCATGCCGAAGATTTGCTTTTTCGCCTTGGATCCGGCTGTCCAGGATTTGATGACCACCGGTTTAATGCTAGACTCACGTGAGTCGAGCCGACTGACCGGCATGGCGGATCGCAACGCAGTCCAAGGACTGACGGTTGTGCAGACGACGGTCATCCAGAGCGTGGCGGCTTCTGCCGACGACGGCCAGCTCTTTGCCTCGATGCGTACGTCGGACCGCGTTCCGAACGCAAAGACCAACGAATAGGCGAAGTTGAGAGGACGGGCGGATGAGTGAACCAGTTAGCTGGAAGACGTTTTTCGAAGCGGCTGAAAAGCAAATCGAACTGAACCACTTGTCCGCCGACCTCCATCAGGCAGACGTTCAGAAAGTCATCGCCTCCTTCGCGGCCAACCGCGCGGCCCATGGCAAGAATAGCCAAAAGCTTGCGGCGTTGTTGGGAAACCTGCCATCTTGAAGGAGCTGCCTATGGATTCTCGAAGCGCACTCGTTGCCGAGTTTATCAATGCCTCCCAGGAAGAGCGCGCTCTCTCGGATTGGTATCGCCGGAATGCCAGCGCTGTTCATGGCGTCCCCTATGAGCCAGTCAGGCCGGTGGTGATCGTTCCGGAGTCGGAGCACACTCCAGGCCTTCCTTCAGAGCCTCCTGTCCTGGATCCTCCGGTGGAGCCTCCCAAGGAGGAGCCCAAGCCGCCAGCCGTCGTGAACCACAAGGTAAGCCTGTCCGGTGAAGACCTCCAGAAGATTGCCGAACATGTCGCGAAGCGAATTCCACCGCCTCCAGTTCCACCGAGCCCGACACCGCCTCCTCCTCCGAAGCCGCAAGTTCAAGTCCTCCCAGCGGAGCCGCGAGAGAAAACCTTCTTGGAAAAGTGGTGGCCTTACATTGCCGCCGGAGTCGCCACCGCCGGGATCGGAGGCGGATTCCTCGCCGCGAAAATGACTCAGGGCGATGGTCGAAGCTTGTATGACGACATCCAGGATCAGGGCGGGCACATCCCGAAGGATGCGTTTTTCGACCCAGAGAGGGTTCAAATCCGGTGAACGTCGAAGAAGCCGACGAAATCAAGAAACAGATGCTTACGGAGCATTTTGAGCGGATGAAGCGGATTAGCGCCCGCGATCGACAGGTGACCGCTTCCACGGCGACTCTCTCGAATCTCATCATCGCCACCGGCGCCAACGAGGCGCTCGTGAGGAAAGGGTCGGAACTGCTCCAGGCGGACGCGATGAAGGAGATGACGGTTCAGGCGAACGAGGTGCAGTATGACGGAGAGGAAGTCGAATCTATCGGAGCTGAACAAGCAACTCTTGAAGGAGTTGCAAGAGGACATGAAGGCCGAGGTGTCGAACGCGGGGAGCCTTGAACTTGGCGATCCGTTCGCACGGCCCGGCCAAGGAAACTGGGAGCCCACGGAAACGCAGCTCAAGATCATCGACTACCTTCGTCGTGAACCTGGAATGACGGACGCGATCTTCCGTCATATTCAAGACATCGAGCGGCAGGTCCACTACGCGAAGATCAAGGCGGCATACGCTCCTCATCAGTTACGTGCGATGATTGAGGAGAAGTTCGAGGAACCAGAACGCACGCAAATGCTAATCAAATTCGAATTGGAGGCCCCAGATGGCGCAGGTAGTTGACTTAGATACCCTGATTCAGGAAGTAGAGAAGCGTGTCGAGGACGTCGATGACAGTGTTCGAGGTGTGCTGGAGGTGGCGGGAGAGATCCTCTTCACGCTCCCCGATGACGTCCAGAAGCGGGTTCTCTCTTTGTGGGTGACCAGCGTGCAAGGTCGTTGTGTTCAGTCCGTCAATGCGGCAAAGCAAAAGCTCGATGAAGAACATCGCTCCAATCACGAGAGATTGACCAAAATCGCCCAAAAGTTCGCAAGCTGATTCGATTCCCTTGCCTTGTGTTTGGCCGCAGGGGGCAAGAAGTATCGAATTCAATGCAGAAGCCTCGTTACATTCGTGTAGCGAGGTTTTTTCATGGTCTTCTCAATCCACGGCAGTTCTGAAGTCGTATCCGGTGGGGCATCTGGTCCACGCGGGATCCGGGTGAAATCGACGGCTGGTTGGTCGCCGATCGTCTCCCTCACGGATGAGAACGCCGAGGAAAACCACGCCATTTCCGTCGCCACCGCGCTGAGCTCAAGCTTCGTGCTCGCCGTGCTTGGCGGGAAGTTCTCTGTTCTGGTTCGGTATCGCTTCACGGGCGATAGCCCCTCGAACGCCAGCCTTCACCTCGATCAGTCCGGCCGGACGACTCTCGCTGTTACTGCGGTGACTCCATCCGCGCTCTACGAAGGTGGGGTCTCATTTAACGGTCGATCGGGGTGGTATGACCTCGGTCAGGTGACCCTTGAAGAAGGCACGTTGACACTCGAGGTGGAAGGGCCCGCATCCTCCGGCGATGCCGTGGTGATTGACGAGATCGCGTTCCGTGAGGTCGCCGGCATCGGCATCGGCTCTCAGGTCATCGGTACTAGCAACGTAATTGGGTAAACATGGCAGTCAAAACCAAAGCGCTGATCAAGCTCGACTTCGAGACCGACGACATTCCGGATCAGTCACAGTACGAAGATCTCATCGACTCGCTCGCGCACGTCAATGACGTTCCAACGAACACCGACCTCTCGGATCACACTGGAGACACCAACAACCCACACGGCGTGACTAAGGCTCAGGTCGGCCTAGGCGCCGTTGACAACACGGCTGACGCCGCCAAGCCCGTGTCGGCCGCTCAGCAAGCCGCGATCGACGCGCATGCAAACAGCACGAGTAACCCGCACGGCGTGACGAAATCCGACGTAGGGTTAGCGAATGCCGAGAATACTTCTGATGCCAACAAGCCGGTCTCCACGGCTCAGCAAGCCGCGATCGATGCTCACGCGAACCTCACCAACAACCCACACGGCGTCACTCAAAGCCAAGTCGGTCTAGGGAACGTCAATAACACTTCGGACGCCAATAAGCCTGTTTCCACCGCTCAGCAGGCGGCAATTGATGCCCACGCGAATCGCGTTGACAATCCGCACGGCACGACGGCTGGTCAGCTTGGGTTGGCTCAGCGGTTCGGCGCCGTGATTCTAATGCAACAGGGGACGTTCGCGGACAATGAAACCTGCATTACGGACGGCTATCACACCAAAGGGGATGGTGGCGATAACGTCTACATCTACAAATCGACTGGTCGCGGCCAGATCAACATGGACGGAGGCTTCTATCTCCCTGGAGAGGGTGCCGACGACTACTTCCGAGCGGTCGATCAGACCATAGCGAACGTGAAGAAGTTCGGCGCGCTCGGATTGAATAATCCCATTCAAGATGACTGGGCCGCGATTCAAAGCGCGATCAACACTCAGAGGCCGGTTTTCATCCCTAAAGGCACGTACTTCATAAGCCAAACCCTGACTCTCAATTGCGAGGGTGGAGAGACCGCGTTCAAGATCACTGGGGAAGGTGTTGACCTCTCCGTGATCCGCCCCACGGATCTCAAGTCGGACTCGACACCGATGATTCAGGCGATCAATTGCGACTCGGCCGAGTCTCCCAAGCACTCGCTGGCGTGGTCACATTTCGCTGATTTCTTGGTCCTCAACAAGTCTCCGGATGACAGCGTGGGGACGTATGGAATCGACGTGGACGTATGCCAGCACACCAGTTTCGAGCGTGTTCGAGTCAGCGAAGCGACGATCGCCTGCATGCGGTTCGGTTTCTCCTTCTCGAATCGAGCCGAGGATTGCACGTTCCAAAATTCCGCCCGCTTCGGAATCATCGCCGACGATCAGGTGTTCAATCAGTTCACGGCGCGGGCCTGTTCGTTCCTCTCGAACGGAGATGCTGGATTCTACTGCGTCGGTGGGAATGGCCTCAATTTCGTTGGGTGTGGGTTCGAGCTCAACGGGAGTGCGCGGCGTGGTTCAATCGAGTGCTGGGATTGGCGATCGAGGGCGGGTACGTCGAGAACAACGGCGACACGCCTCACACGATCACGGGCCTGGATGGCGGATCGCTCTCCGGTTCCAACTGGCAGATACAAACGAATTTCGCCTTCACGGGATACGGAGCGGCGCCGACCGATGAACTGCCGTTGGATATTGGCGGAACGCGATTCTGTGAGGGTATCACGATTGACGGCACGCTTTGGACACCTGGCGCCAGCGACGTGGCTTCATTCTGCATGCTTGGTGGCGCTCGAGTGATGAATATCGTGGGGATTGCCTTTGGCACCAACTACGACTCGGCCACGATGCCCATCATCTCCATGTACGGAGATCATGACCTCTCCGAGCAGATCACGGTCAACGTTCGATCGGATGAAGAGGGGGACCTCAACAAGGCGGCATGGGAGAATCCCCCATCCATTCACATGGCCTCCGAGAAGGGCTCGACGCGACTCCACACGCATCGATACAGCTGGGTGGAGGATCGGCCCGTTACTCACATCAATAATCTGGATCTGGAGTGGAGTGGCTCCCCAGCTGGGAACTGGAATGAGCAAGAGTTTCTCTATCGCGGTTGGCCCGTGTTCAAGCTCGACCACACCACCACCAGCGGTTGGCTCGAGGCTGGCTTCCGGCTACGTGAGTATCCCGACTTGAAGCAAAAACAGTGCGTTGCCGAGGTTTGGCACTGGCCTCTCGCCGACGAGTTCAACTCATTGTCCTTTGATGTTGGCCTTCAGCTACGCTGTCAGAGTGCGGACGGTGAAATCCTGACTCAATCCACGGTGGGCGCTAAAGGCGACTACAAGACGACGACGGGGACCATGGCCGCCCTCTCCACCTTCTTGACGGTCGCCGATGGGACGAAGCTCAACGTTGGTGATCCCGTTGCCGTGGTGGGTGCTGGCCCTGGTGGGACGCCATTGGTCTCGCACGTGGTTAGCAAAACATCCGCCACCGTGGCGACTCTCGCGCACGCTTCATCGGTTGCCGTCACTGACAACGTTTGCTGGATGCCGCAGCTCCGCGCCACGCGATGCGTATTCCGGCCGGGCACGAATGAAGCCGAGGAATTGGTGGCGTTTCGATTGATTACGACCGACACCGATGGAGGCGCGTATATCGCGAAGGTGGTGGTTCGTGAGGTTGGCTCCCCGGAAGCCTATATCCCGTACCTGGAGCAAACCGCCAGGCAAACGCGAATGTCGGACCTGGGGACGATCAACGGTAGTCAGTCGATCGACTTCGGCTTCCCTTACGGAAATAGCCGGGTGATGGAGCTCGACGGAAACCTGACGATCTCCAGCCTATTTGCACCGCAGGCCGGGACGACATACCGTCTTATCGCGCGATCTGACAGTGTCACGACTCGAACGATCACGTATCCGTCCAGCGTGAAGGGCTCTCCCGTGACGTCGATCGACAATCAAACCGGCATCGTTATCCCGCTGTTCTACGACGGCACGGACTTCCACGCTCAGTGATAACCTTGATGAACAGGGCGGTTTTCGGCATCATTCCCTCATGCGAGGCGATGAATACGAAACCAACCACATCAATTATCTAGGGCGAAGCTACCGTTGCATCGCGCATGCGAAGTGGGACGTCTTCTTCCGAAAGCTTGACGTGGACGCGTCGTACTGGCCGGGAGAGTTCCAATACGAGCTCCCCGGGACGGAGCGATACAACACTCGATCGACCAGCAAGAAGATCTGGTTTAACCCCACGTTCAAGATTCGTGACATAGGTTTCCTGGCAGTTCTCAAGGCGCCCCCCATGCAGGAAACATTAAAGGGTGCTGGGGAATTGGCTCGCACGAGCGGCTCCACGGTGTATATTATTTTAGGGGAACCGGAAATACCCAATCTGCGGACGATCACGAATCCAGCCTGCAAATGCGATTCGGGATGCCCCACTAGGTTTGGTTACCGAATGCTTCACGACGGCCGAAAGTTTTCGTTTGGCCGCCCTCAAGTGAGAAGTGACCTACTTTCTATTCAGATCAGAGACGCCGTGTTGGAGGCCGAGTATGTCGACGGAAACTGAGCAGGCTTGGGACGAATATCTACATTCTCAAAAAATGGCAGATGAAAGTGGCCTGCGGTCGGCCTGTCATCTCGACGATTCAACGTTTCAGGTGGAGCGAAGCTGGCGCCGTTTCGTGGAGACAAAAGCCCATTTCCGCTGGCTGTGCTCGTGCGTCTGGGTGGCGGTCTTCGCCATGGCCTACCTGATGCATCACTTCCCCACCATGCCCACGATCTTGACTGGGCTTTATGTGATGTCTCATCTTTTGATATTGCAGGTAACCTTGCTGCGAATCGCGAGATACTGGCCCCGCTTGGAGATTCATGACGATCGTTTCAGTGAGACGAATAGGGTGAAATGCCTCTTTCGAGGGAAAGAGGTTCCCGCCGGGCCGAAATCGATTACCGCGCTCATGAGTGAGCAAGCTAGGGCGAACGACCGTGAGGCTATTCTCATCAACACGGCCATGGACCGATTCTGGAAGCGAGGTTACGAAGGCGACTTAGCTCTGCTGATCCCAGTCGGCGCCGCACTCATTTACGCTTTTACGTCGCTACTGAGTCACTTATAGTCGGCGTCCCGCTGGATGGGAGCTGAGCTCGATACTTGCGACGGAAGAATCGCTGAATGACCCCTTCCGCGTTCGAGTGGGTCGCGGAGAACCGGTCCCCTCGAACGAATGGCGTGGAGCCGGCGATGAGGTTGTAGCCGATCCCGCCAACGTAACTCACGGACGACATGGCCAGCGAGTCCACCCAGAGCTCCCCGGTGATATCGACGTTGCGCAGCCGGAATACCAAGTCATCCGGGATCGCGTCCGGCATCGTGATCAACGCCGAGAGAATCTGGTAGGGATTCGTGGTGGAGACGGTGAATAGCTGCTCGATTCGTTGGGTGGAGAACAGCGATGGCTGAGAGGGGCTGTAGACCTCAAAGTACAGGGTGCCAGCCGACACGGCAGCAGTCTTGTACGCTAGGCTCAGTCGGTACTGCCTGTTGGCCGTCAGTAGCGTGTTTGGGAGGGTTTGGCTGAGAGTGACGTCGCCCGCGTTATTGAATTTGAGCGCGGCGTTCCCTCGGTAGATGTTTGCCGAATCGTAGTCTGGAACGAAGTCGCTCCCCGCCACGCCTAGGTCGACATCCCAGGAAACAGGGGTTCCGTCCACATTCCACGATTCGAGGCTTGGATTGGCGACCAGGCTCGAGGCGTTGTCGGTCAGGATGGTCACCGCTGCCCCAGATCCCTCGGACTTGTGATCGTAGAGGCTGTCCCAGGGGAGTTTGCCTTCGATTCGGAATGCCTCTTGGCCTTCGGCGGATCCGCTGTCGGCATCGCTCGTGCAAGTGAGCGTGATGATGTCCGAGGGGACGACCAGTTCTGAATCGATGCCTTTGTAATCCAGGTGGGGCGAAACACCATTGTTCGGATCCGGAGACGCCGCGCCATCGAGAACCTTCGTCATGAGCAGCGTTCCGTTGCCGACGTTGCCGGACGCCGCCACCGCGCTCCCTACGGTAACCACGGACTGATTAACCGTCTGATTCGAGCTGCCATTCATGTCTCGGATGAGCTGCGCGACGATCTCTTCCAGGCTCCCCTGATTCGTGGCCAAGAGCTCATTGATCACGGTGTCTCGATCGATTAGACGCTGATCGCATCGGTCGGCCAATGCCGCCGCTTGCCCGCTGAAGCTGCTCGAGATGGAGGCGAACTGAGTCGCTACGTTGTCCACGATGTGGTCGGAGTTGTTGCTTGCGAGCGTGTTCAGGATCTCGGTGAGCAGATTGGGCAGGTGTGGAACGGGAGATCCGGTTCCGGCCGCAGAAGCGTGAAGCTGGTCGGCTGCCTTGATGAAACCGCCGAGGTCTTCAAACAGTGAGGTGTAATCGAGGGCCATCTCGGAGCTCCTTGGAAAAAAATCTCTTTCCCAAAAAGATAAAAGGGTGGAATCTTCAATTCGCCCCATCGTATCGTGATCGCGTGAATTAAACGCGGGGTGATTCGATGCCACAAAAGCAACTCTTTACTCAGGGCTTCTGGAAAGAGGTCATTCGACCGGGGACGTATTTCCCAGCGGGTAAAGAAAGCGTCACCGTTCCGAAGGAGCGAATCGACAACTGGCACAAACAGCTCCAGCTCATGAGGAAGCGGAAGATTCTTGTCCCGGTTCCTTACGAGCATAGCGACGAAGCCACGCCGGTCAGCTCCGAGGTTGGCAACACCAACGTCAAGAACAACGCCGCGTACGTTGAAGATTCTCGCATCAACGATTCAGGTGGACTTGAGTGCTTCTTCAATCCGTCCACCGAAGAAGATGCCGCCAACTTCAACACCAAGATCAAGGACGTCTCGATCCGCACGCTGGATTCTTTCGTGATGGTGAAGGCCACGTCTATGAAGATCCGATCGTTCACGTCGCGGCCTGCTATCACCCGGTGGTGGCAAGCAAAAGCCATTTGAGCCAGCCACCGGTTTAGCGCTGAGTCTCAGTATGGGCTATCAGGATCCCAATGAACAAAAGGATCCAGAGCAACAAGGTTCTCGCGGTTCGGCTAACTCGCTTGAATCTATTTTGAAAATGCTGGAAGAACTGGATATCCCGCTTGGGGACGATGTGACTCCAGAAAATTTCCTAGAGCGGCTTGGGGTCGCGCTGAACGTAGTCAAGTCACTGAAGAAGAAGGAGGAAGGCGACGAAGATTTCGAGACCAGGCCCGATGGAGCCCAAGTCAGAAAGCCGACGCCGATCGTTATGAGCCAAGACATTCTCGAATTCTCCCTTCAGCTCCAGGCTAATCAGCCAAAGAACCCGAGCACCGGCCAGCCTTGGAAGCCTGAAGAAATCCGGGCCGCCCACAAAGTTCACTGCGAGGCTAACAAGCCGCCGGAACTGGAGCTCTCCGCCAACCACAAGGCCGCCTTCGATCTGCTTCAGAGGAACAACAAGCAGGGGATTGTCGATCGAATTTCCGCTTGCGTGAAAAATATGACCATGCCCAAGGATTTGGGAGAAGACTTGGTCAAGCAGCTCAACTCAACCGAGCTTAAGTTCTCCAACGACGGCAAGGTGGATGAAGACAAGCATCGCGAAATCTTCAACACCCTGCGGATGGCGGAGTCGCATCGACCTGGGGCGGCATTTACGGGCTCCATGGACACCGCGCGTCAGGCAGCGGGCGACCTGAAGTTGTCGCTGGATACGGTTGGTCATCCTGACGGTTTCGAGGGCTCGGGAAGCGTCCACAATCTGTCGGACAAGCAAGCCGAAGACAACGCGGGGCGGCTCCTACAGAACCTCGGACTGTAACTCAACAAAGTTTCGCGCGGCCAAAGTCCCGCAAGTCAAGGAGTGAATCATGGTTTGGCCTTCTCTAAGTCATCAACCGGCTGGCGTTCGGGCGCCGTCTGAGTCGTTTGAGAATGTCGTCACGTTCGGCGATCCTCTATTCGCGAATCAGTTCCGGTTTGGGGCCGTCATCGATGGTGCTTCACGCGACGGCTCTCACACCGCGAACACGGCTGTTCTTCGTGCTGGCTTACTGATGGGCTATCACGTCGCCAACAAGCTTTGGCTGCCGTACGACAGCTCGCTTGGCGCCACGGTCGGCGGAACCCTTCAAGGGATCATCGCCGAGACGGTCAACATGCAGATCAACGGCGCGAATCAGCAGCGAGTGGGTGGATTTATCTTCCGGCCTGGCGCGCCGATCAAAGTCAGCGCGCTCTACACGAACGATGGAACGGACGGTCCGGTTTCTGGGCATGCCGCCGAAGCCACGATCCGCACCGCGCTGGAAGCCCTTGGCTATCAGCTCGACGATTGGTTCCAGAACTAACCTTTTTGCGATTGATGGTGCGAGGCCCGCCGGGAGCCTATCCCGGCAAACTTATTATGAAATCCGAACCACGACTACCCGAAGAACTGAGCCCGAAGCGAGACACGAACACGGTTTTCGTTGTCAGGGAATCGGCCGAGGTGTTGCTTAGCCCAATCGCCCGAAGCGGTGGGGTGGTGTACGGATTCTGCGTTCTGGCGGACGCGCAGCTAACGATCAAATGCGTGGGCGCCGACTCGATTATCTCTGGGCAGATGACTCTTGCTCAGGCGACGTTCGGCCCTGGGTGGCACTTCGTGCTCCCAACAACGGATGGATGGACTGCTTCGACAGACGTCCAAGTATCTGTACCTCCACCGGTCGAACCGGTGGCTCCATTGGAAGGATGAAGCTATGACGCTCGACGAGCTATTCCATCACATTACGATCAACCGGGTGATCTCTCGGCTCCAAGGTCCGTCCCATAAGCTGACGTCTTTCTACGGGCTCAATCCTGGCGGACCAAACACCGATGACGTCGGTGGAGACAAGTTCGGCTGGGACATCTTCGATCGCACTCGAAATATCGCCACGGGGCGGTTCCGAATGACGGGTCCCGCGACGGCCAAGCCGCAATCGGTCGGCGTCGTCAACGCGACGTGCTATCGAATGTTCGAGCAGACTCCGATCGACGGCGAGCGAATCTTCCGCAAGCGTGGAATCGGCCAGCCTCTTGGTTCCCTGGACGTGCAAGGTGAGCGATACCTCACGAAGCAAATCGGCCACATTGGTGAGCGGTTCATGAATGCCCGCGAACTGATGATTGCCTGGATGTTCCGAGGCGGTTTCAAGTTGACGCAGGTTGGCGACGGCATCATCCCGACCGCATTGACTGGAACTGGCGAAGTCACGATCGACTTCCAGCATCCGGCCTCGAATCGTGGAAACGTTGGTGGCATCTTCTCCGGCGACTGGGATACTCCCGCCACGGCGACGATCATCGAAGATCTCTTGCTGCTCAATGAGCACTCGATGCAAAACTCGCGCTATCCGCAAGAGTGCGCTTGGGTTCGCGCGAAAACGGCCGCCCATATCCTTCGAAACGATGAAGTGAAGGGGATTGGTGGTACGGCTAACATGGTCACGGGTGACGGCGTTCAAAAGCTCAACTTCACGGGCGACACGAACCTTGAAGGTAACCTCTCCAACATCATGGGATTCACGCTCCGTGGCTTCCCCGCGATGAAGTGGATGATCTACGACGACACCGTGGTGTTGCCCTACTCCTCACAAACGGTCGAACCGCTCCTGAAAGAGGGTCAGGTTCTGTTTACTCCATCACCCAGCAGTGGGTGGTTGGAGTGGAAGAACGGCTCAGAGCTGGTCAAGAAAGAAGTCAACGGTCCCATCACGGAAGAGTTTGGCTTCGCGATGTGGCAAGAGACGCAGCGAAATCCGGTTGGCCTTTCGTTGTATGCGTTGGACAACGGTTTGCCGGCGCCGTACGTACCGCAGGCCTGGTACTTGGCTGACGTCTATACCCCGTAATGTCTCTCCCCTTCGCCTGGGGGAATTTTGGGGTGAGGGGATTCCGCCTGTTCCTTCACCCCCTTTTTTTGTTATGCAGCGAACACCGCTCAGGCTCTCCGTCGATCAAGCGAATGTTGAGTATCAAGCTCAGCTTCCGAGAGGTGTTCTTCGTCTCCAGGTGTTTGTTCGAACCGAAGCGGACATTCGCTTCTCGCTGACTCCCGGAGAGGTCGCGGCGGATAGCCCCGGCGGCCGTTCGGTTTCGCGCCGCGTTCCCTACGATGACCGGATGCTGGACAGCGTTTCGGGAACGTTTTACTACGCCTCCTCGGTACAAGGGGCGATTTTCGAAGTTATCGCGTGGCATACTTCAGACCAAGACATCGGTGCGTTTACTGATGGTTTTGCTGAAGGGTTTGTCTGATGCCTCTCGAATCACAGCCGCTTCTTTTCACTACCCAGGATGAGCTTGAGTCAATCGCGGCCGAGGCTGGTGTGTCATTGAAGGTCGACGACGATGACGACGGCACTCTCAGTGCCGCTGAGCTTGAGTTCATCAACGAGTGTATTTGGGAGGCGACTGACGAGGTGGCGATGGAGCTCCTTCACGTCTACACGCACGAGGTGCTCGAGACGTCTCAGTGGGTCCGCCGGCAAACGTCCTATCTGGCTCTGAATAAGCTCGGCCGCCGACGCGGGAATCCTGGCGTGTACTGTGAAGAAGTAGAGAAGCTTGAGAAGCGGATGAAGCGGATTCGAGAAGGCCAGGATTACATTCCTCGGATCGCTCCCAAGGACGACTACGGTCCCAAGATGTCGAACCTGCGAATCGATCACAACTACGGCAAGTCGAAGATCCGCGAGGATGCTCGCACCTCCGTCGACAGCGCGTCGGACACGGATCAGGATCTCGATTATCTGCGGAGTACGATGTTCTGGTGGTAAGGGCGAAGAACAAGCAGCAGGTCAGCGAGGCGGTCGAACATGCCGTCTTGAATGCGCTGGATGATATCGAGGATCGGATTGCCGAAGGGGTGTTTGATCGCTGGACGAAGGCCTTCGTGGCTAAGTCCGAGGGCGGTGAGGATGAGTTTGGGAACAGCTGGCCTCCGCTTTCCGATCGGACCGTCAAGAAGAAGCGGAGGAATCCACCAAATCTCGACCACCGTAACACGCTTGGTGGGCGGTTGATTCGAGACTTGATGCGAAATGGGCTCTCTCGTGAGCAAGCCGGCGCGAAGGCGGTCGCTATCCTTGGGTCCACGTTCGCCACGCCATCCGAGGTCATTAACGTTGACAACGGAGAACTGATTGCCTCGCTCGATCCACGTGGGAATGAGAATCAGATTCGAGAGCAGTCAGGAGATGCGATTGCTCTTGGGACCGAGGTGGATCACGCTGGCCCGGTGAATGCTCGAAGGCGGTTTCTTCCCACTGCGGACGAAGCGGTGGACTGGCTCTATGACATCGCCACCGAGCTGCGCGACGAGATCGAGGGCGATATTCTGCTGGAATTACGAAAGCCGTAGATTTCCAGCTGGCATTTTGGCATGACTTAGGCATCCAACCGCCTGGAGTGAAGCCATGGTTTTTCGTCTTGCTGATACCGAACGAAACGCAGCCTGCAACGCGATCGTGGACGCGATCGATGTAGGTGCCGGCTCCAATGGGACGATCGAAATCCGGACTGGCTCTCAGCCCGCCACGCCCCAAACCGCCGCCTCTGGCACGCTCCTTGGCACGCTCAACTTCGCTGCCACGGCATTTGGTAACGCCGCCGCTGGAGTTGCTGTCGCCAACGCCATCGCCTCGGACACGGACGCCGATGCTAGTGGAACGGCCGGCTGGGCTCGCGTTTACGACGCGGATGGAAATGCCGTCTGCGACATGGATATTGGACAGGGGTCCGGTACGCTCAACTTCGATAACACGACGATCGTGGCTGGTGGAACGATTGCGATCACGTCGTTCTCGATCACGGTTCCGATGTAAGGAAAGCCATGTCGCTCGACGTGCAAATTGGACAAGCCGAGGCCAAGGGAGAGGGCTCTTTCACAGCGCCTCCTTTGGACATTGAGGCTATCAAGCTGCGCGCCGAGATACTGGACGCCAAGTCTCAACTGAAGGCCGACATCTACGGGCTCATTGTTGAGATCGAGAGGCTAAGGAGAGAGAGCGATGGCAGCCGGTGATATCATCGTCGTCGAAGGCACAACGATCGTCTTCGGATCCGAAGGTGGTGATGACGTCAATTGGTCGACGGAGAGTGTTTCCAATAACGCCGGGCGCCAGTCCGCGCAGTACGATCTTGGGGCTGGGTCCCGCACTCCGTTCTACAAGCTCCGCTTCTTCACTCAATGTCAAGCCACGCCGGTTGTCGAAAACACGATCGACGTGTTCTTGAAGACGTCGAATAACGCGACTCTCCATCTCGACAACGATGACGGTACGGGGGATATCGCGGTTAGCGCCAAGAACAAGCTTCTGAATCTGGACTACGTGGGTTCGGCGATCGTCGATGAGGCCGCCGCCAATGTGGAATTTGTCTTGAGCGTGGAAGAATACGTCATCACCGCTCGTTACATTCACGCTGTCATGTGGAACGCTAGTGGCGCCACGAGCACTTCCGACGCGTCAGAAACCAAGCTGGAGTTGACTCCGCTCACCTATCAAGTTCAAGCATAGTCAATGCTGAGGTACACCACCAATCAGCGGCGCAACGCGCTGCGAACGGGGCAACTGGAGTACGATCTCAGCCGAGACACGTACAACTTGATTGGTTGGTATCCGCTTCATGATCTTCGCGATAAGACTCCCAACGCGAACCATCTCACGGTCACGGGGACACCGGAGCGGTGGGTCAAGAATATTGCGAAGATCGGATCGACTCGCACTTGCTGGGTCAACGCCGCGACCGTCGAGTACTTCGACACTGGCATCGATCTGTTCGATCAGTCGACGTTCTCCATCTCGGGCTACATGAGGCGATTCACATCGACCTCCTTGGCTTACATCTCGCAAACGCTGTCATCGAGTGGCACCGAGCTCCTTCAAATCGGGATGTTCTCGGACAACAACACGTACATTGGGGTCACGTCGAACAATGCTCAGTTCACGTACAACGATGGCGCCACGACGGAATGGGTCCACTGGGTGCTGACCTACAAGGCCGCTTCCTCATCGATCGGGCTGTTCATTGACGGTGTGGAACAAGACACGTCTTCGTACACCGCGAGCACGCCAACGGGTTCATCGACGGGCGGACTGACGATCGGCTACCGTGCTCGGAGCACTCTCGCATCCACCGCGTACTTCAAGGATATCCGCGTCTCCTTGGACTGCTGGACGCCAGAGCAAGCCCGAGAGATCTACTACGAACCGTGGAGAATCGCGAAGCCAACCGGCATTCGCAAGATGTTCTATCAGTCCCGTTCGTCGGCTGGGACGTTCACGGGCACCGCTGCCGCGACCACGAGCGCGGCGACGGCTTCCGGCTCCGCGACTTTCACGGCTCCAGTCTATTCAGGGTCGGCGTCCCCTTCCGTGGGGAACGTGTCCGCGTCCGCATCTGGCACCTTCACGCCACCTGTCTACTCTGGCAGTGCGGCGCCGACCGCTCAGGCCGCTACCGCTTCCGGTTCGGGAACCTTCGCTAGTGCGGTTTACAGCGGGACAGCCAGCGCCACCATTGGCAACGTCTCCGCATCGGCCTCGGGAACGTTCACGGCACCAACGTACAGCGGTAGCGCTACGCCCACGGTTTCAGCATCGATTGCCGCCGCCACTGGCACCTTCACCGCTCCTGGAGTGTTCACGGGAAGCTCAGCGGCCACCATCAACGCAGTCGTGGCAGCTGGCACGGGAACGTTCGTGGCGCCAGAGATCTTCACGGGCTCCGCCACCCCGACTCTGAGCAACGTCCTTGCTTCGGCATCCGCGACGTTCGAGCCCCCCGTTTACACGGGCACGATCGCGGCGGTTATCGCCAACGTGACGGCCCAAGGGTTCTCTCGAAGTGGCGAGCTAACGCCCATGCACGCGCTTGCTCAGGCGATCCGAGACTCGCTACGCACACAAGAATCACTTCGAAATGAGTATTGCGAAACACGGCTCAACGGTCAGCCAAACCCCAACAGTGGGCAGTATTTCGTGTCGGTGTTCCCGATGTCATTCCGGCCCGGTCGGTCGAACGTGGAGCAGCACGTAGGAGAGGATTTCACTGTCTCGATCGGCATCGGGATCACGCAGCGCACCGGCTACGTGCCAGAGGATCGGATGTTCCGAGATGGCGCCTTCCTGAGAGAGAAGGGAAGAGGGTGTCTTTGGTTGCTTGAGCACGTGAATCAGACGATCCGAAAGGAGCGATGGAACATCAATCAGGCGGCCGAGCTGCTGTTGGACGTCACGGATTGGCCGGGGAAGTTCGTGGAGCCTGTCTATCTTCGCTCAAATAACGCGAAAGTCGTCACCAAAGGCCCGGCTTGGTTCTATGCGAAGGAGCCGAAAACCGAGGCTGAGAAGGTTCGATGCAAGGATTACGGAGTCTACGTCGAGCTCCACTACGCGGGCGGTCGATACATGGAAGCCTACCAACCGTAAGTCGGTAGAAATCCGCAATCTGGGCGATTAGGTTGGCCAAACACAAGGAGATAGTTCGATGGCAGACTTTCCGCAAGACTTCGTTTCAGGCCCGTACGTTTGGTACTGGAACGGCGCCGCGCTTGGCATCATGAACGACGCTCCGGTGTTTCGGCACATCAACTCCTCGGATACGGTCGAAGGTGATAATCTTGGCGACACGATCCAGGCGGTGATTCGACGTGGTGGAAACTCCTTCGTGGAGCTCACCATGCAGCAATTCAACCTCACCGCCGTCCGCTCCGCGTTCTGGCCGTACGGTCCCGCGCACGGTACGCTCTCGACTGGTGCCAGTGCATACGAGTCGATTGGCTGTCGGAACAACAACAATTTGCTCGTGGCTCAGAAGGTGGATGGGAGCTGCGCGGTTCCCGATCGCTTCTATGCTCTCAATGCCACCGTGGCGCCCAACTTCGATCTGAGTTATCTTGTCGGCTCTCGGCTCAGAAGCGTGGCTCTTTCGTTGATTCTGTTGCCCTGGACGGATGTCGCGCCAGCTTCCGGAGCCGTGGCCCCCGCGACCAATCCAGCGACGATCGTGACTCACGTAGCCAACGACGGTGAGTTGAAGACGTGGACATGGGGCGCGACGCCATAGCGGGGAGGTCGCGATGGCCGAAGAGCGCGTCGTTCTTAATGTCAAAGTCGAAGATGAATCCGAGTCAAGGCCCACGGATCCGCCTGAGTCTCATGATTCGGATCGTCCTGACGATCAGCCGAGCAAGCCGGAAAGTCCATCGTTTCGCACAAAGGAGGCGAAAGAAGCCTACGGTCGCATTAGGGACGCGATCATGGGCAAGTTCAAAGGGAAGGGCGCTAAGGTCCACGGCGACCCGCCTCCTAGCGACGGTCCCGGCGACGAAGAGGAGGAAGGTAAAGACAGATTTCCTGTCGAAGATACCGTTGAAGCTGTCGCTAGGTCGCTGGGAAGAAGCTTCCAGCAAGGCGCGGGCGTTAAGGGCACGGTTCGGTCCGCGATTCGATCCGGTGTTGGTGGAGCCATTCTTGGCAGTGGTGGGAGTGCGGCCGTTTTGGCGCCATTGGCCGCCGCCGCCGGTGCCGCCGCCGTCTCCATTTGGGGCTTAGCCGAGGCTTCCAGGCAGGCAGCGGATGCCATGGCCTTCTCTCCTCAAGTGGCCGCCGCTGGGGCGATCGCGGAGAGACGAGAAACGCTAGGCCGAATTCGTCGCGCCAATGCCGCCGCGCCGGAACTGTCGGAGTTCGTGGGTGTTCGATCGGAGATCAGTGAGCAGCTGGCCGACATCAAAAACGTGATGATTCAGCAGCTGCTTCCAAATCTGACAGGTAGCCTGCAAGTCCTGAACGATTTGCTCGGCGGAATCAACGCGGTGGTTCAGTTTTACAACACGGCCGAGGAGTTCTCGCAAGCGGTTGGCGTCAAGGTTTTGACGGACCTCGGCTTCTCTCGTGAGTGGTCCAAGCGAATCGTGGCGTTCCTCGACGGTCCGTTGGCCGCCTACCTGGAAGCTAGAAACGACGATAAAGAAGAAGAACGCGCGAAGTTCCTTCAAGGTGTCGATGACTTCCTGGGTCCAGAGGGTCCGTTCCTCACTGATCGGGGAGTTGAGCTGTGACGATCCTTCCAAGAGAGTCGGTTGGGACGCTTTCCTACAACGGGTTCACCTTCCCGCCGGCCGTCAAATGCAATGTTCGCGCGACTCCCGTTTCCGACACCAGTGGACGTATCACGAAGTACGTTCGCTACGAGCTCGAGGTGGAATGCATGCTGTTTCCCGGCGCCGACAGTCAGGCAACGGACGGCAGCTACCTTGATCCATCGCTCTCGGCCTTCCCTGAATCCCCTCAGGCTGGCGAGATCCCGTCCGCCGATGGCCATCCCGTTGGCGTGGGCGTGAAGGGCATGGAGCTGCTTCGCAAGCGACTCCAGACACAAGGTGGCCGTCTCGTCTTCACGGGCAAGGGATTCGGATACGATTTCGACATCGACACCTATCACGGTGATGTGATGTTCGGTCCCAAGCCGCAGATGATGATCTGGGAGCCAGTCGCCTCGAACGAAACGGTGCGGATTGTCTGGAGAGTGGCCGTCCATATCGTGGAGTGCGAGAACCGCCGGATCCGCCTTGCTGGTGGATTGACGGAGTTCGCTATCTCGACGAACTACACTATCAACGCTCTCGGGCTCACGACGCGCACCATTTCAGGCTTCGCGGAGATCGTGAACAACCGGATTACTGGTCACCAGCTGGGGATTGATCAGTTCCGGCAAGCGATCGTGCGAGTCGATGTGCCTATTGGCTTTCAGCGTACGTCGCAGGATTTCAGTGTCGATCCAGCATCGCGAACGATGGCGTTCCAGATCATCGATACGGAGATCCCCTCGGAGATTCCGCTTTGCAAGGGGTTGGTGAAGCAGGATATTACCCACAACATCAAGAGCGTGGGGGACGGAAAAACAGGAGTCGTCGGCGCCCGTTGGGTCGTGACCGTCCGAGGCTCCTTTGAGGTCGCGATGGGCTTCGATAAAGGGCTCGCTTGGGCGTGCTTTCTGACTTACGTTAAGAGCCGTCGAGATGCCGTGCGGACGCACGCTCGCCGCTACAGTTCGTCGAGCTCCGCCAATCCAGCCGGCGCCATCCCTAATCAGCATGCGATCCCAATCGACATCTCGATCACTGACAAGGTCAATGCGCGTGGGTTTGAGTGCTCTATCTCCTGGTACATCTACACGACCTATCAAACGGTCCTGAAGGCAGGAGGGCTGTTCGAGGGCCCAAGCAACCGGCCGAGCTGGGAGAGCTATCGTCAATCGATGATCTCCGAGCGAAACACCTGGGATGTTCGTGGTTGGGCTCAACTTCGCCAGCAGGCCACCGGTCAGCTTCACATCGATCCGTGTGGCGGAACCCAGGTGAGCACGCTTGTCCGAGACATCCGGCAGGAGATTGGCACCTCAAGCACGTATCGCATCTTCGAGGCCGACTGCCCTCCCAAGGAGAGCTCGTACACGTACTTCCGGCCAGTCTGCACGATGATCGAGGACCACAAGGCCTACGTTCACTACCCCACCGGTCGCGCTCTGAAGTACAACCCAAGGAGGGTGACTCCGGGGAGCTCGCAGGGTGGGGCCAGCTACGACGGGGATGATCAGCCTAGCGCGAGCTCATCTAGTCGACCGAGGGTGATTTCGACAGGGCAGGCAAGATACGTCGTGGAGTTCTCTGGGACGGCTCAGCGAGTTGGTCATCGGATTCCGCAGCCTTCTTTGCTGGCTTATGGTGGCGCCACGGTGCTGGCTCCGTTCGGTCAATGGAAGTGGAAGCATGCGAAGTCGGGAATTGCCGATGGTTGCCAGGTATATTGGGCCCGCTGGAAACAGTACTACGTACTGGACGGTCCGCCGTCTGGCGAGTTAATTGAGTCGGATCCAACTTTCAGAGAGTTCCCAGAATGACAGACGATCTTCGCGTTGCCCACAATTTGAAGCGGTTGGTAACCGTTGTGGCCGACGAGGAAACAGGCGCCGTCTATTTCGAAGAAGATGCAGGCGCGGCCTGGAGAACCAAGGATCGGATATGGCGAAACATTTCGCGAGACATGAAAGGCAGCGAGGAAGGCGAGATCGAGGACGCCTTCCTGGTGGAGATTTGCCGGTGGGCGAATGACATCAATGGTGCCGGAGACGACAAAACGCAGGAGCAATACGTTACGATCGGCATCGCCGAAGCGATTTGCTGTCAAATCGAGTTGGTCTATGAGATGCACAAAAAAAACTGCCGACCTCGCGGACATTGCCAGCTGCTACGGAATCAACCCCTGGGAATTGGAGCCTGACCAACGAGATACCCTCGTCGACCACATCCCCAGAATCCGCGCCGAGCGAGAGCGAGATGCCCGTCGAGCCCGAGACAAGCTCACGAGACACCGAGTCTACGAGCTTATCCTCGCAATAACTGGAGATCCCCAAGAGGCCTCTGATGCCGTGGGTGAATTTGTACTGAAGGAGGCCAGGTCATGATTGCAGAGAACCCAAGTAAGGGCCGGATCACCAAGACGATCATCAAGGATTATGAGCCCGCTCCGGTCTACATCGGCGCCAACGGCTATTACAACTGGCGCCAAAAGCCTCCCTTCCAGCGGATGTACCATGTCCCCGCGATGCTGCAAGATCCACGCGTCCAAATGAACCTGATGCTCATCAAAGGGATGATCGTCTCGCTTTCTCGGTTCTATATCAACGAGTCGGACGAAGATGACGAGAACCCAAGCGAGGGCAAGAAGTTCGTGATGAAGAACGTGGAACGCTGGTGGCGATGCGGCGCCTCCAAGATGCTGACCGCGATCGAATGGGGCTTCTATGGCGCCGAGGTGCTCTATCGAACCGACAAGGAAGGCCGCGTTTGCTTCGATCACTTCAATCATTTCAAACAGCAAGACGTGTGGCCGGTTCTCCTCGATGGAAAGTACGCTGGCAATGAAGTTCGCAATCGAGATCACATCTACTACGTCGGAGGAGAAAAGGCGTTCTGGCACACTCATTGGCGCGAGAAACTGAGATGGTGGGGTGGTAGTCGACTTGAAGGAGCCTATGATCCGTGGCTTCAAAAGCACGATGAAGGCGGTGCGATCGACGTGAGGCGACTTTACAACTACAAGGAGGTATTTCAAGGGGATACGCTCTATCACCCACCCGGCGATCACGTCGATGCCGAAGGACAGCGGACTCCCAACGCCAAGATCGCCAGAGCACTCGTGACGAAGATGAGAGCGGGTGGCCAACTGGTTCTCCCAGCGGTGTTCGATGAGGTGACCAAGCAGCGTCTCTGGTCGCTCGAATCGCGACAGAAGGCGTCCATGCAGCTCGACGTAGATCAGGCATGCCGTTCTCTTGATCGAGAGATTTCGGAGGGCATGGGGGTTTCCGAGGAGCTCCATCAGGCAGCGGAGAGCGGTTCCGGGTATTCCGGACGTAAGGTTCCCGAGACTTCAACGCGCGGCATGCTGACGGAGACGGTGTTTTGGCTGGTTCAAGATGCCGACGAACAGATCTTTCGACCGCTCTACCGTCGTGAGTTCGACGATGAACCGGATTACGAGATCATCCCGTTCGGACTGGTTCGAGATGAGGAAGATGACGACGTCCATAACGCGCAGGTCGCGGCCGGCAATGCCTCTGGCGCCACCATGGATCGGAACGCGCAGTCCGCGCGGGCGATCGGCGCGAATCAGCGAATCCCCAAGAAGAGGCTGCAACTGAGCCTTTCTCAGATATGCGTGTAGGGCTACATGACTTCGGTGTACTTCGAATTCGCTGGGAAGCCCGTCTATGACGCGGCCACGTTTCGCGCTCAGCTTCGGCGCGATGCGCAGCGATTCGACGATGACCTGAATCTAGCCAACTCGTGGACGTACAACCGAGGCCGGCATTCCTCCGTTGGCAAGCTCTTGATGATCAAGAAGGATCTGCTCGAGATCCCCAATCGTCAGGCGTCCAGCCACGCGCTTTCGATTCACGAAGACGGAAACAAGAGGCACGAGTTCACCAACCTCTCGATCGCTCGCACTCAGGCGGTTTGGCCTCAGATCGTCAATCAGCGAGCGGACGACAATACGCTCTACCTCGTGACCGTCGTCGACCCTCGTCACTACGCTCACTTCTCCACTGTAAGTGACGTCTGGAATTACCGAGGGCCTGACAGCAGGAAGTGGGATACGACCCGGAGGAATCGAGAGGATGTGAGCGTCGAAGGCGTCCTGAAAGATATCTGGGAAGAGATCTCTCCCGTGTTCGGTGGCCGAGGGCTTCGGTTTCAGAATGTCGAAGACCTCACGCTGGAGTCGTTGTCGTTTTGGTGCGTCTCCGCCTGGGAGGCGTTCTGGGAGATTCTCGATAAGGTCGGCTGGAGCTTCTATATCCGGCCCGATGGGCGCCCCGTGGTGTTTGGACTGTCCGACGATCGGCAGTACGACAAGCGGAGTCTGGACGCGCTCGAGACGGGTGATATGTGGCTGGAGGTCCCCGAGGTTCCGGATGTCCTCGTGGGGTGTTGCGAGAATCGAGATTATCAGTGGCAGAAAAACGAGGACGCTCACACTCCGGTCGACTACCACCGCCTGGCTCCGGTGTATCGAATCGAGTTCAACGCGAATGACTTACTTCCGAACGTGGGCAGGACCGTTGAACGGCTTGACACGAGGAAGATCGATCCCGAGCGAATCAACAAGCTCGAGGTGTGGGGGACCATACCCATCATTCGTGACGATCGCGACGTGCAGCTCAATAAGGACATGGTCGACACGCACCTGCGCGGTCTCTGTGAACGTCAGTTGAATCGACTGATGTCCGTGCAGCGTGAGACCTCGTGGAAGTTCATCGGCGTGCAGTCACCGTTGCTGGGTTCTCGTTGGGCTTCCATGATCTGGATGGACGATGGAAGCGAGTTCACCACAACTCAATCCTCCGTGGAGCTCACCCCCGAGAAAGGGAAGTGGCGCGCCGCCTGGGAGCTGTTGCCCGGGACCCCGAGTCTCCGGATCATGGACCCGCCCGCGCGCGACATTCACGTAACGGTCGATCGCAAGCTCGTACCCTCGGCTGGAGACGAAGAGGGGAATCAGATCATCCGGCCAAATGAGATCTTCATCGCCACCGCGCGGTCTGGTCATCGACAGGGTGGGCAGGTGGTCTGGTTGGGCCAAAGACAAGTGTTCGCCGTCAATGCCACCGGCCGGAATGTAAGGCTGAATCGAGTCGGCTACGCCACGTGGAATTATCAGCTCGACCAGGGGGGGATGTGGGCTCTGATCACCGCTGGGGGTGGAGAATCCGAAGACGTCGACCTGCCAGACGTCGCCTCGGAATGCCTCTCTCCAGGCCTCCCTGAGATCACCTACATGGAGGATCCTTCGCTGATCGTGGTGAATCGGACCTCAATGCTTCGGTTGCTTAACGTGCGGGACGGTGTGGTGGGTATTGATATTCGCCCCGGCCCCCCTGATTCGGTCCTCAACACGATCGGAGAAACCATCTACTGGTCGCAGGTCCCTTGCTTGCGTGGCCTGGGGATCAAGCACGGCACGATCTCCATTTGCGGTGAAGGCGGATCGGTCGTCATTGCTCCTCCGGCCGATGGAGACGGGGTGATTCGCCTGCCTAAATCAGCCACCCGCTCCGATCAGTTCTTGATCAGCGATAGCGTGGGGCCTGATGGGACCACGGCGACCGCGTGGCATGGACCCGGCATTGACTGCATGATCACGGAATGCTGCTATGACGTACTGTTGAATTTCGGTCAATGGATTTCCAACTACGAGCAGTACGGTACGCCCATCGCGCCCGGTGAGAGTTGGCCAGAACCGAAAACGTGGACATTCGCCAAGGGACTTCTTACGGATTCCTCCGATGATCTGTGCCAGCCACCCAGCAAGCGGTTCAACACCGGCCTCCCAACAGGGGAACCGGCGGAAATCTTCAATCCTTGCGTTGATCCACCGGAGGATCCTTGCAAGTGTTCTAGCGAGCCACCTCCAGAGCCAGATCCCGAACCGGATCCCGAGCCTGACCCGGAACCGGATCCGGAACCAGATCCACCCGACCCGGATCCTGACCCGATACCAGGCGTCGACCCAGGTGGTGTGACGGACGCGGATCCTGACACTCCGGGTGTTCAGTTGCCTCCTGGAGAGGATCCCCCCGAGGGTTACACGGTGGATCGATTTGGAACACTCCAGCCGATTGACCCCAACTTCGATCCGCTGGGCATCTTGAATCCGGTCAATTTCGATCCGTTCGATATGTTCGATCCGGATGAGGAGCCAATTAACCCGGGCATTCCAGGACTTGATGACTTGGACTTCGATCCTTTCGACTTCCTCTAAATCATCCACCGGTTAAAATGCTGGCTTTCTCCTGAAGGCGAAGCATGCTTGACGACTCATCTTTCGCGGAGCCGCGCTTGCGCGTGCTGGCAATCACTCCCACCCTGGCTCCCGGTGGGGCTGAGCAACAACTCGTGACGCTCATTCGTCACTCTCAGCGTCTGAAGTTCGTGTCCATCATCGGGCTTGGTGGGGTTGGTGGATTCCATGGGCTTCGGTTGAGCTCCATGGTCAATGTTCCGATTTGGGTGGCGGACATCCATACGGGTGACTCACGCGAATCCGCAGTCATTCGGCAAGTGAAGGCGCGGATGGAACAAGGCGCCGCGTTCGACATCATCATCCACTGGGGATTCCAGGAGCTCGACCTAGCCTTCACGGGGGTGCCCGTGGTGCATGCATCGCATGCAAGCGCGACGGAGGACATCAACGAGTATCACGCTCAGTACTATCGGCTGCTGGGGAAGTCGAAAAGTAACTTTCTATGCTGCGTCTCCAAGTCGGGAGTGGAGATCTTCGACCCCAAGCAGCGATCGCGAACCAAAGTCCAAGTCATCCATAACGGAGGCGATATCGAACGCACTCGCCAAGTGAACGGCCGAAACTGGCAGCGGGCCATGTGGGATCTGAATGACGAGCATCGAGTGATGCTGTTTCTCGGCAGACTCTTCCCTGGCAAGGGCGCCGAAGTGGCGATCGACGCTCTACCCCATCTTCCCGACAGCTATCGCCTCGTCATGTACGGATGGGGCGACTCACGCGAGGAGTTGGTGATGAGGGCGAAAGCCAACGCTCCGGGCCGCGTGATCTTCCCTCAGCCTCAGCTGGCGGGCTTAGGGGATGTTTACGCTGCCTGTGACGTGAGCGTGTTACCGAGCCGCTCAGAGGCCTTCCCGCTGGTGATGGTCGAAGCGTGGCAGGCAGGGATCCCGCTGGTCTGCTCGGAGTTTCAGACGCTCATGGAGTGCGAGGAGGCGTACAACGACGGCCGACCGCTGGCGTGGCATGTTCCGTGCCCACCTTCGGCCAAGGATCTCGCGGCGGCCGTGCAGGAGGTGGACGAAGCGGATCCCAGGATTATGGAGGCTCAGCAGGTGGGCATGTCTCAGCTGAGCGCGTCGGCCATGGTTGGGCGATGGGAAAACTATCTTTTCGAGTGCATGCATGAATGGCTCAAGCGAGCCCAGAGAGGAGGCGTCCAATGGGTATGAAGTTGTGCTTAAGGAATCCGCCAACGGATGAGAAACAGTGGTGGTCGCCGATGCATCTTCCGGAGTTCACCGAGAAGCTCTCTCAGTACTTCGACGTGGTGGAGGATCAGGATCAGGCCGAGGTGGTGATTCAGGATCACACGCTCGACGTGACGCACTCGAGGACGATCATTCTGGATCGCTTCGACGCCGCGCAGGTCACCAGAGAGACGGCGGAAAAGTTCGAGAACAACCCGTTTGTGATTGGCTACCTGATCCCCCTCTCTTCGTGGAATTCTCCCTCGCTGACCGTGACGAGTTGGGGCGTTGGTGAGGTTGAGAAGCCGGTGGGTGTCATTACGACGATGCTCTGGCAACAACTGCTTGGAAACACGTTCTACGCGGAGAATCCTCCGATCGAAAAGCCGTTCGACGTGAGTTTCGCGGGGACCACCGGCTACCCGCACCATCACTGGACGCAACTCCATCGACAGGAGTTTCAACGCAAGTTCTCCGAGCTCAATTGGCGCGGGCGTCTGCGAGGGGTTGGTGTCTTTAACTCAACCGACACTCCGAGGCTACTGAGCTGGGAGGACGCGTATCGGCTGACGGCCAACTCCAAGGTGGTCATCTGTCCCCATGGAGTTTGCGAGATTTCATGGAGGGATTACGAAGCGGTGCTCGGTGGCGCGGTGATGGTTAAACCAGAAGGCCCCCCCATCCTTTCCACGACACTGTCTCCATGGAGAGGGAACTGGGTCAAATGCAAGCAGGACTTCTCGGATTTGCAAGAGGCGATCTCGAATGCCCTTGATCTTTACGATGAAGACCGACTGAATATGCTCCGCGAGCAAGCATTGTTTTTCGGTTCCGATCTCGACTTCCTAGCGAGGTCTCTTGCTATCCAAGTTTGCTGCATAACTCAGGGGGCGGATGGGTTCCCTCACGCGGTGATGGAGCAATCACCCCACGCACTGGACGCAATTCTCAGTATCTTGCGCGGCTACGGTCGTCCGGACACCATCATCGAGATTGGGACCGGTAAAGGCGGCCTGACTCGCTTGCTCTCTCAGGTATGCACCGCGCGGATCCACACCTGGGATTGTCATGACCTTTGGGAGCTCGATTTCACCCCCAAGCTGGTGACGAGACACCTTCGCTCGTGGCCGGAGGATCTCGAGAACATTCAGCACCTCATCGACATGGGGGGTCGGACATGGGTGTTGTGCGACAACGGGAATAAGCCGCACGAAATGCAGGTATTCCCCCATCTTTTGAAGAATGGGGACCTGATATTCTGTCACGATTATTTCGATGACAGGGACGTGTTTCAGGAAGAAAGGAACGCTGGTCGATGGTTTTGGCATGAGTGCAGCGCTCAGCAATTACCGACGAAAATGCGTGGATTTCTTCGATTGAATGCAGATCAAACAAGAAAGGCAGCGTGGGGAGTATGGCAGAAACCCTTAACGTAGTGGTGTTTTCGAAGGATCGTCCGCTCCAGCTGCTTGGCTATCTGGAGTCGCTTGAATTCAACCTGCTGGTGACTCCGCTGAAACCGATGGCGATCAATGTGACCGTTGTCGCGCCGAGGCCCACCCCTGAGTACAGTCAGATCATGGCTCGAGACTTTCCTCGATTCGAAACGGACTGGTGGTTCGAGGACGCTTATGGGGGATTTAACGAATCCGTCAGATCGCTGATCTCGATACTTCATCCTCGCTCGTATCTGCTGTTCGGCGTTGACGACTGCGTTTGGATTAACCCCGTTAACGTCTCTCAGGTGTGCCTCGCGCTAGACGCTAGCTCTCGGTTGTTTGGGACCGCGCTGCGGCTCAAGCCGATTGACGGCAAGCAAGTCTGGTGGTGCAACGATTACCCGATTGAGGCGCATCATGGGTACGTGTTCGACGTGGTCGATATCGTCTATCGCACGCGAGATATTCAAATCTGGATGGACGAAGACAGAGAGCCTTGGGACATCCCCAATGACGTGGAGATAGCCGGACTCCACTATTTCCGCAGAGTGAACCGCATGCTCTCCTCCACCGGGAAAGCGCATGTTGTTCATCAGGAAATCAATCGCGTGCAAGACAAGTACGAGAACGGCGTGGCCTCGAACTACTGGACGGCCGAGGTCTGCTTGGAGCATTTTCGAAATGGAAAGCGGCTGGACTGGATGAGGATGCAAGGGATCGATCCTGCCCATCCGGCCGTGGGTGAACGTTACATGAGGGTGATATGAAAAACGTTTTGGTTCTTGGCCATACTGGACTGGTCGGCAACGCTGTCGTACGGCAGCTTCTTGACCGCTACGACATCAGTGTTCGACTAAACAGTTCAACCCCCAGGCACGACTTGAGGAGCCTCTCGGAGGCATTCGCGGTCGTCGACAGCAGTAGGGCGGACGTGGTGGTGATGGCCGCCGGTCACGTTGGTGGAATTAAATCCAACATGAACGCTCAGTACGACTACTGCTGTCAGAACGCAAGCATGTCTTTGAACGTGATCCACGCTTGCATCCAAGCCAAAGTGAAGCGGCTTATTCAGCTTGGTTCGGTCTGCGCGTACCCGACGCACCGTCCTTCCCACGATAACGTCGATGCTGAGTACGCCTACCTGTCAGGAACGATGGAGGTCACTAATGAGGGGCACGCGGCTGCGAAGCGGCTAGCACACGTACTAGCAAAGCACGCACCGATCGAAACTTGCACCGTGGTCGCCACGAACCTCTACGGGCCTGGCGACAACTACGATCTGGAGCGATGCCATGTTGTCCCGGCGATCATTCGCAAGATGCACGAAGCCAAGGTGAACGGATCCAAGTCGTGCGAGCTTTGGGGGTGCGGCATGGCTAGGCGAGATTTCATGTTCGCGGACGACCTTGCTCGCTTCATTGACCACTTAGTGGATATGGATAAGGTCCCAGAGATCGTGAACGCTGCCACTGGGTCGAGTATCACTATTCGGCGTCTGGCTCTGACAATAAAAGAGGTGGTTGGATTTGAGGGAGCCGTGGTGTTTAACGACGACGTTGGCGATGGTGCGCTTTCCCGAGAGCCATGCACTGAAATCATGCACGAGACTGGGTGGTCCGGGCCACAGTACAGCCTTCTCGAAGGCCTGAATGCCACCTACAGGCATTTTCAGCAAAACGTCGCGCCGAATCTTCCGTGACTCTGAACTGTCATTTTGGGAGATGCCCCGGCGGCGCGACTGATCAAAACAGCGTCGGCTCCGGGTTAACCAATGTCGCTGCCTTGGCTTTCGCGTCTGGATCCTTAGCGTTCACGTGCCACCAGGCGGATCCAAATATTACCGGTGGCTTACGTTTGTCGGCGGGAGGCCAGCCTTCGAGGATGACTTCCCCTTTCTCGCAGTAGCAGAGCGCGGCGCAGGTTTTCCACCATTTCACCGAGTCTGGATCCTGGATGGCTTGAGCGATGACGCGAGGCCAGAAGATGGATACGTAGCCCGTGTCCTCGCACTCCAGGCAGGTGAATTCCACTTGATGGAAGTGAAACTTCTTGCCTTCGATCATCTCGATGAAGCGGGATCGAATCTTCACTGGGCCATCCTTTCTCGAATCAGCCGCATTTGCTCTTTCCGCAAGCCTGTCTCCTTGGAGGATGTGAGGCTCGCTGGAGTGCTCTCACCCTCCGCTACGTTCCAGGCGGCGGGATCGTCCATATATCGGCCCTGAGAGAGCCACGTGCGAGGGTGGAGGCGTCCCTTGACTTCATCGGTGGCGTCCTTGGATTGCGTCCAGTCCTTCATGCGATCGACGATGAAGAGGCCTGCTTCCTCGGCCGTCATGTGCTCGTCTTTGATGAGGCGGTTGACTGAAGCCGTGAATGCACGCCGCGCGGCGTCCTTACCCACCTTGTTGATCACGTGTCCCCAGAAGACGTCGAATAACTTCTTGGTGCCCGCGTTAGAGACAGGCTTGGAGGTTACTCCGCAGCAAGGGCAGGGGCCGCCGTCCGATCGAATCTGGGAGAAGAATTCAGCGATCTGCTCCGGAGTCGAGTCCTTGTAGATCTCGAACAGGCTGGGGAACTCGAGCTCGTCAATGTCCTCTCCGGGATTGACGATCTCTCCTTGGACGGGCTGAGCTTTCTTCTTGCCGACTTCATCCCAGCCGGCCGGCAATCGCTTCTCGCTCCCAGGTGTGGGTTCCGGCTTAGGTGGCTGCTCTTGTTTGGGCTTCGATTTCCGTTTTGGTTTGGGCTTCGCGGCCTTCTCGGCTACCTCTTTGGCGTACTCCAAAGTCAGCATCTTCTTCTTAGCGAAGGCGATGAGCTCGTCGCGAATCTCTAGAGGCGTGGACTTCGCGACAAGGAAGTCAATCGCATCGCCTCGGAAGGTGATCTCTCGGAGAGTTTTGAGCCCGATCTCATCGGCGACACGAAGCCGACGCGAGACCGTGCGGTAGCTCGCGCCGGATCGAGTCTCGCACCATGAGCGCATGCAGCGTTGGCCAATGAGCCGGCGAATCTCGACCAGATCCAAGCAGTCATCGTGATAGCACGACAACCCACGCTTCATGAATCGTGATTCGACTTCCTTCATCTTCCGCCATGTTCTGGGATGGAAGTCTTCTTCGCGCAGCTCTTGATCTTTGCTCATGTCGCCCATGGTGTTTAGTCCTCGATTTTCACCTTGTGATGCTTCACCTTCTGACCGAGCACGAGGCTGAAGTCGTAGGTTTGGGATTCGAAGTCGATCCGATAGGTGCCCTGGACGTCGTGTTCCTGGAGGAGCTCCGCGATCTTCTCCGAGGCGCTGGCCATGGTTTCTCGGTTTTCGGCCAGATCCATCTTCGCGCCGAGAAAGTCCTCGAGAACGGAATCCAGTTCCGGGATTCGCTCCGGAGCCATGGTGCCGTCCGGCGCGTCTTCGTCAGGGAGGTACGCTTGTCCCTTCGCGTCCGGTTTTCGGGTGGTGGTTTTCTTTCTTGCCGATGCTTTCCGCTTCACTTTCGCCACGTCTAGGCCCTCCAGGGTCATCTTGGCTAACTTGGTTCTGATCGCGCTACTCACGCGAACCCTACAGAGATACTCCCGATCCGGTTGGCAAGGCTCATGTTGGAGCCGATGTAATTCGGCCACGACGTCTTCGCCATACACCGCATTCATGAACACGGTGTAAACGTTGCGATTGCCGTTGCCGTGGTTGTTGCAGGTCCGGCACTGGGGGTGAATCTGTCTCTCGTCGAACAGTATGGACGTATGCTTCCGAGAGAGGAAGTGTCCGGAGTCCATATTTCTGTAATCATCGACATCTCCGCAGGTCACGCAGACGCAGAAGCCCAACGGAGCGTGGATTTCGATGACGTCGTAGCTGCCGGTGGTGTTGTCGAAGACGGCCGCCATGGAGGACTCTCGGCAGGCCCATTCAAGCCGGATGGCGCGCTGGAGATCTTTGGCGGCATTCCCCTTGTGGGTCGTCAGTCGCAGCGCCCGGGCTCGCTCGAAGCACTGATCGACACGCCGATCGAAGTTGGGGTCGATGTCGCGATAGTCGTTGAATCCGTCGTCCATGACAACGCCTCTCAATCCGTGTATTTGAATCGCCACTCCCGGCAGTATTCGTCACCTGGATTAACCACATCCCGGCAAATGTCTGGCCGGAATTCGTAAAATCGGCACCGCTTGTTCTCTTGGTCGAGCCAAACGCAAGGAGCGAGCGGGACCCTAGCGCCTGGCGATGATATCTCCGCCCATCTTCGCATCAAGATATCACGAGCTTCCTGGGGAGCCCGCTGCCATCTCTGGCCATTGGGTGTCTTTAGCCACTCCTCGACCGTGGTTCCCATGCGCTCGGCACGCAAATCACTTGGTGCGACTGCTTGTTGCAGAATTCGCAGCCGCCGATCGTATGCGGCTCATGCCATGTCGCTGTCAGGCTCATTGGGTTCCTCGGAGGACTTTGACGCGGAAGGCGATCTGATCCCAGTCACTCGGATACTTCTTGCGATCCATCGGCATCGGCGAGCTTGTTTAGCTTGGTGAGCACCCGGCTAAGGCAAGTTGCTTCCGCTTTCGAGTTGGTTTTGCGATCCCGATTGAGATGCATGATTTCATGTGTCAACCAATTTCGAATCTCCCCAATTACTTCTCGCGAGTGACGTTCGGCACTAGTCTGAGGCAACGACTTCGCTTTCCATTGGTATCCGCATGTCCTGCACCAAATTCGCATGTGTGGTCCGCCGGCTATTCTGAACGCGTCGATCCAGCAGTAGGCGGTGTCGTTGCCTCGGCATTTCGGGCACTCGATGTGAGTCGCAAATCCAATCGAAGTCATGACTTCTCCTTGCTGGCCGCTTCGAGCAACCTGTTGTTTTCGAGGATTGCCCGCTGACACAAATAGCGCACCACGAATAGCTGTAAGTGATCGAGGTCGTGGCACAAGGCGGCCGACATTTCGTTGGTGTTCATCCAGGCCTTGAAATTCTCGTCATCCGACTCGGAAGGATTCTCTTGAGTCCACGGAAGATAGAGGTCCATCATTGCTCCTTTGGGGTACCAATGTGCATCCAGTGTGCTTTGTCCATCATGGTTGGCCCGCTACTGGTGTACGCAGGACTTTTGAGGGGGTCGCGATCAACAGCCCCTCTTTGTCGACGGCCAGCAGGGCCATCAGGAGAACCCGCTTGGTCTCCTCGTCGCTAAGTTGGTGGATGGCTTGCACCACGGCATCTAGCGCGGTCATGGTTGCGTGCAGTTCTCCTGATGGCAGTGGTGTCAGGTATGCCTTACCCATAGCTGCTAGGACTTGGTCTTCGGTCGTCATTCTCCAGGGCCCTCCACATGCCACCATTGTTTCAGTTGGGCTTCGAGGAACGCCAGCTCCTCGTTATTGCCCGCGATCTCCTCGAACTCATCCCGGATGTTGTTGTACTCCTCCTGGTCGTCACAGACTGAGAGACGCTCCAGGAGCTCACCGAACCATTCGGGAGGGTTCTCATTCAGATCGGGTGTAGGAAGCGACTCCGCCGGCATCTGCGTGAGCGCGTCCTGGGTTTCGTCCCGATCAGCCTGTTCGTCGATGTAGCTGGCCTGCTTCAGTAGCTCTCCCGCGCTCGAGCGAGTGTGCTTGGGCCAGTTCTTGGCCGCGCGAAGGACAGCGGTCTTCCTCGCCATCATGTAGGGGTTGGACTTCCATACGTGCCCACGACGAAGGAGAGGAGCGAGCTGAGAGCGATCCACGTACTCGAAGCCTCGGCCGCCCTTGTCAAGCTTGTAGACGCAGTAGGCGCCTTGGATCGCGGTGGGCTCGACTCCCAACGTCGCGCGTTCGTTTGCCTGGACGTGACGGAAGTGGGGACCGTCCTCATCCGTCCAGCGTTCGAATTCGTCACCATCGAGCACGACGTCAGTGTGGACCGAGGTCAGAATCCCGGTTCGAAAGCCAAGCAACTGGAATCCTTCGTAGCCCATCCAGAGCTGACACTCGATGCGCTCGCTCCGCTTCCGTTTATCGAGATGCATCGGCACCAGGTAGCACTGACCAAGCGTGGTTCCGAGCATCAGATTCAAGTGGGCCGCGTTGAATACGGCCTGCTTGAGGCTGTTGTAGCTCACGATGCAATTGACGTCCTTGGCTTTGGCTTCGGCCGCGCGAGTCCAAGCGTTCATCTCCTTGGCGGAGGAGACCAGCCAGGCGGTCTTGTCGCCTTCCTCTTTGATGAGGCCGGGGATGACTTTGACCAGCTCGTTCGCGAAGAACGTTTCCGTCTGTTTGCTGGCAGCTGGTGGAAGAATAAGTTCGCCTTTCATGGTTGCCTCTTTAAATCGTTTGGGGGCCTGCGTCAGTTGGCTTGGCGCCAGGTGGCGGAGTTTGAGGTTGAGTACACGGGTCAGGAGCGGTGAGCTGTGGCGACACGAGGGTATGGAGATCTTCGCCGAACCGCTTACACTTCGTGGCCAAAGCTGGAATTTCGTAGCGAAAGTGGCCCTCTGAGGCGAAATGAATTGAGCCACAGAAGGAGCACCATAGTAAGTTTCGGATTTCCTTCCCGTCGGACATGATGCCTGACATCGGACTTCCACAGTTTTTGCATCCTTCACAGTGCATATCGCTTTGTCTCCCAAGCTTCGGGGTCGAGATCCTCGGGGTCCTCTCCATAGCCCGGGAATCGATCGTTGTTCACACAGTAAAGCCACTCATCCAAGGTGTGGCGGTACTTGATGCGTCCTAGTTGAATCATGGTGTTCGAGGCGTAGCGAGGGATGATCGAGTAAGGTGGAGCGTCCTCGACGAACAGCCACAGGAACCGACATTGCATGCTCGTGACTTGCTTGTAAACGTCGGTGTACAAGGCCGCTTGGCGATCGTATCCATAGTCTCGAATGGACTTGAGAAGAAACTCTTCACCCCCTCGGCCCGCCGTGATCTTCTTCAGGTCCACGATCGTTGGAATCGACGCGCCCAGCACTAACCAGTCGAAGCGTGCTTTCACCATGACTTCGTCAATCATGGCCAATGCAGTGAGCTCGGGTGATCCGTGCTTGAGCAAAGCTTGGATCTTGGACGTCTCAAGCTTCTCCTGAATGCCCGCGATATGTTGGGCCGACGTTTGGCTAATGATGTTTGATGCTTCCTCGAGGCCTCGGCCGTGGACGCCGCAAACCCACTCCCCATCTTTGATACGAGTCCCTTCGTTCTTGCATTGCTCACCATCTTTCTTGGTGGCGCTGCACTGATCGGGGATTAAGTACTCTTCCTCGAATCGCTCACGCTCGAAGATGTAAGTATGAACCGCGCGACCGAAGTTCTTGGCCTTCGTGTCCGGACTCGACAAATTCCCGTTGATGGTCTCCGCCATGTGCATGAAGCTCACCTCGGCGCCGATCTTGAGGGCCGACGCGGACGGATACGGTAGCCACAGGTAATCCTCGAAGGAGATGTCCTGATGAAATCCCTCTTTGAGATCAAGAAGATCTTGCTGATTCATTTCTTCGCCTGACTTCCAGATTTCGTCCTACTCCGCTTCGTCTCACTGATGGAGACTCTTCGCGCCACACTACTGTTTCAGGCGGGCCATAGACTTGGATCTTGATGACCACGCCAGTTATCCAGCATCTCAGCTCTTGCGAGCCAATGAGGATCGAGCCGCCATGTTCGATGTTGTGAATCCACCCGTTCACGTTCGCCACGATACCGAAGTTACCTGGATGTTCGCGGTCTGGGAATTCTCGGATGGCGAAGACGACGTGAATATCGCCCACGAACAATCCTTGCCCTGAGTATCGCTTGAGTTTCAGCATTACCAGATCCTCGGAATGAGTAAGTCGATTGCGGTAACAAGCATGAACAGAGCCAGCAGGCTGATTGTCATGATCAATAGGGTGGCGATCAGCTGAAGCACGTCGAATCGCATGGGGGGAATCCCTTCCTGATTAATGGTCCTCTGGATAAATGATCTTCCACTCACAGCGGTCCCAGTCCCAATCTGGCCGACTGGAGGCCGACCAAATACACCACATCTTCGGATGCTTTCTGGTTCGAAACGCGAGTACCTCTCCGTCAGCCCAAGCTTGTCGAATGAGATGTCGCTCAAACGGGAAGTTTCGCCTCGTGTAGTTAGGGTGGCTCATTGTTAATCACTTCCGACCAGGAAAACTTACGCCCAAGGCCGACCGTCGAGGCCTCCTCGCCCCGCCAATGCTTACCTTGTTGGTATATGGTCTCGAGATCCACGGAGAGTTGGTAAAGGTCCCCTGGTAGAGCTTCAATCTCGGCTTTCTTACTGGCTGGGCACATGAAGCAGGCTGATTTCACGGGGACGGGCAGCCCGGAATCGTGAATGACTTGCTCGCACTTCTCTCGCGCCCAGCCCCACTGTTGTAGGGGGTATTGGATGTCGTAGCGGTCCCGATCGGCCTTCAGGTTGGTCACGAACGTGGCCCCGCCCTTGTGCGACCGGTGTGTTTCCTTGGCATCAAACCCGATGTATTTAGTTACCTTGCGTCCGTCCGTCCACGCGTCTTTGAACGGCTCCCACCGGATTCACCAAGTATCCTGTGGTTCCTTCTTCCACCGCAGGGAGCAAGACTTCAAGCCGAAGGCGATCGACGGCAAGGTCTCGTTGTTTTGGCAGTTGTCGTACAGCGACCGATGCTTGGCGATCGGGCACAGGTTGCGAACGACCACGAGGTCCGGGAAGCCCACGTCTCGCAGCCACTGGCGGAGCACGGGTACGTACTGGTAAGTCTCTGGCTTCTCGGATCCCGTGTCAGCGAAGGTCAGTAGGTCCGGCCGGATGCCTCGCTGGTGGAGCCCAATTAGTAAGGCGGTAGAGTCGACGCCAACGCCCACGCAGACGGCGATAGGGTTGGCGTTGTTGCCCTGATATTCGTAATGGTCGGGGTGGTGAGTTGCCCCGACACCGCGAGTGATATTGATCATGCCGCCCCTTTCAAGAGAGCATGGATTCGCTCAAACAACGTACGTGTGGCTTGCCATTCGCGAATCACTTCTTCTTGGCCGGCAATCGTTGCCAAGTGAATCATTTGGTCGCATTCTGCAAGGATCGCCTCCGTGAAGAAATGGTTACTGAATGAAAACGCTCTGTGTAGAGAGGCCTTCAGGGAGATGATCGCGCGTGCCAGATCAGCATTCGTGATTACGGTATCCAGTGGTGTATCGTTATCGAATCCCATCGCGCACGTGATCGCGAATGTGACTGCGTTATCGTCAACGTATTCAACGTCGAGTTCGGTAGCGATGACCTCCCAAGTCAGTCTCCCAGCCTTGGGTACACGTGGATTGACCTCATCCGAGAGAAGGTCCGAAAGCGTCTTAATCGCTTCCTGTAAAGTGGCATCAGAAATCATGATCGCTCCTTGCGAATAGGTAGAAGTTTGATTGCTCACGCATGGTATCGGCATGAGATTTTATCGTCAACCTAAAAAGAACGGTTCACGATGTTGCGGAAACCGCAAAAATGGGGGACCTCTGCCGTCACGCCGTGGGATAAAACAGA
>FUIF01015368.1_pt1 | contig 43588 bp, 81 predicted proteins | sample 1003461 | NCBI WGS metagenome assembly FUIF01 (sample SAMEA80401918, study PRJEB19352) | marine metagenome
AGCCGTGCGTGTTTTCAAGCGTCAGCTCTGCGCCATACATTCGATTGCCTTTGTGATCAAGCACATCACAATAAATATGATGGCCGCCCATATTTTGGGGACCAGTCAGGTGATGGACGCCTATAACGCGAAACGAATCGCGCTCAAGTAGCGGCAACGGTTGAATCGCAACGCCATACGCTGATGCATTGTTGAACGGCGGCTTGCCATCCCTTGCATCTCGCACCCAGTCGGCAATTATCGACTGAAAATAGTTCGTTGCTCTGTCTTGAAGAGGGCTAAACATTGTATGCGCCTGTTCTCATTCGGATTCGCTTGTTTGGCTCACTTAGCATCGGCCTCAACTCAATCTCAACCCCACTTATCGCCAGTGGGAAATAGCCTGCAACTTCGGGGTATGTGCTACCTTCGGTACTAAATGACTTGAGAAACGTTCCACACCTTGCGCCATATCGGTTCTTCTCGTACATCTTCCCGCTACGAGTACACTCGACAACAGCCTGTGGTAGTATTGATGTATCGTGCGTATGTCCCATCAACACAATGTCAGCAGAGTAAGCCCAAAGCATTCTCTGCATGTTCAGCGCCTTGCCACCTGCCAAACGCCCGCCGCCGAAACCGTGATGAAGATAAAACTTCACATCCTTCGTGTGTTGTTTCCGCCTTGCGCCTTCCTCGCTCCTGTAGAACGATAACCATAACCATCCGTTGTAATACAAGGCCAAATCATTAGTGTGTCCGCCTGCCTCTTTCACGCCATTCACAATATCCAGATAGATAGCTCTTTCATAATGGCGCTCAATAGATGTCTCGTGGTTCCCTTGAACCATCGCCAAACATTTACCAGCAATTGGTTCGACAATCTCTAAAAACCTATCGCGCTGCGCGGCGGCCAAATCTGCCAAATCTGGCACCTCTATCCAATCAGCCAATCCGCCAACCGAGAAGCGCGGGTCTTTCCTAGTGATAAAATCACAGTAATCACCAAGACCTATCCAGTATATGTTTGGATCGCTGGCGATATAGTTCACAACAGCTTTCAAGCGTTTTTCGTCGCACTCTTTTGCGCCGATATGAACGTCACTGAGCGGAATGATCTTAATAACATCATCGCTAGTGAACTCGTAGAATTCTTTTTTAATGAACTTCATCTAGTCGCCTATGAACTACTGGCGGCAATGAATCTGTAATGCTAATTCAAATAATCTAACATATCCGTGAGCCAATCCTGCAACACATCATCACCTAGCAATTTGATGGTCTCTTTTCGCACGTTTGGGCTGGCTGTGATCATCAATGACGAGACCAAATCTGCATCAGCGAATTGTTCGATATTCTTAATCCAGGTGGCGATGTCTATCAGATTGTCAGTGTTCCTCTCGGCAGCTTCGGCCAATTTATCTTCAATCACTTGTTTTGTTCGCTTGCTCATAGCTGACTGGGAAATTCCTGAAAATTACTCATATCTTTGGCCTGCATCCGCAATTCGCCGACTGTCTTTCGCAATTGCCCCATAGTGATGGTGCTAATATCAACTGGATTGATGGTTGGTGTAACGCGGTTGATAACCATCGTGTAATACTGAGCCTCTAAGATTAACTTGTATTTGCTATGCTCAAGTGTCAATCGCTCAACCGTCGCTGCGTATTGATCTCGGCTCGTTTCGGTTTCGGTCAATCGATCTGAAAGGGTTTCTTGATCTCGCCTCAGCTCGTCAATTTCTCGTCTCAGCGCAGCGACATCAGTTTCGTATCGCGTTTCGAGACGGTCGATGTCCTTCTCGTATCGCGCCTCGATTCGCTGGACCTCTTCAACATGTCGCGCTATAGAGTCCTTGGCCACTCGCGTGACCATTTCATTGAATTCTGTGGATTCTTCGAGCAATGAGCCATAACGCGCTACCTCAACTTCAATCGCGGCCTTGTCTGCTTTTGCCTGCTCAAGCCGCCTGTTGCGTGTTATGTAAGCCCATACCCCGCCACCTATGCCACCAGCCCCCAACAAGCCGCTGATGATTGCAATGATAATGCTTTGAACTACGTCTTGATCAAGTCCCATTCTTAGCCGACTGCTCCCAAAAAACCTTTAACTTTGCAGCCAGAGAAACGTTGTCTTTAACCAACTCAATGTATTTATGCAGGCTGTAAACAAACATCACGGAAAACAACATAATACAAACGCTAATTGCCAGCGGGGCAAACGGGGCGAATGTGAGGTCAAAACGGTTTATCCATCCAGCACTCTCGCCATGGGCGGTTAGCCAGGCGATGGCACGCACCGAAAACATCAACGTGTAGGCAAACAGCTTAAAAATCAACAGCGGAACAAAGAACCCTAGCGGCAGAATTCGGTAATTCTTCCAGACAATCACACCACCAACGGCGGCAAACACAATTGCAGAAAACTGAATTGCCAACAGAAGCATCTGTTGTTGTTCACCAGTCATCAACCGTCAACCACTTTTACTTCTTGAACCGTTTTCCTTGGGCGAACATCACCCAGGCAATAAGAAATAATATCATACTCGTCAATGTCTTTGAGTAACTGATCGCCTGCTTTTTGCACGGCCTTGAGCTGTGCATTATCCTCATTTTTCGCCACAAACGGCTTGCCGTATGGCTCAATCACCTCGTCAGTTTCGGGATCTACAATATAAACTCGATATAGTCCACGCATATCAGAATCCTTTTCCTTGCCGCTAGTTGGGGTTGAGCTGTCCAATGTTATCGGCGTGTAAGTACTTGATGTTATCCACTGGGCAGGCGGTGTTTCGATGTGAGTTGGACTGTCCCAGCCGCCAATGTGCGTAATTTTGTTAGGTATATAAGACCAATCAGCGTTGATTATCATTCGTCAGCAATTTCAGGCTTGCCCACAAACCCTAGTTTTGTTTTCGCAGCCCAGCGCACGCCCTCATAAAATCCGACGCTACCCAGTATATAAATGAGCAGATTAAGAAAAAACTCAACCATGCTGCCTGCCTCTGGATTGGCGTCAACATAACCAATAGTCGCCACAGCCACCATTGAAAAGATTGTGACAGCCCATGGCGCCAGGCGGCTGGGCATACCGAGTGCTTTTAATGCTTGAACCAGACCAGCGATAACAGGCGTCAAAGCTATTCCAAACAGTTCCAAATCTTCCACGTTACCATCCTTTCCAATTACATTCGGATTCCCATCCGCTAATTGATTTTGGTCGCTGGCCGCGAAGTGTTTCTTTTGCAAAACGCCGCCTTGCTTTGCTCAAACAACGCTTGAAATGACGACCTAATCGTGGCTTGCCCCACCACAACTGCCACTCAGGTTTATTTCTACCATCTTCGTTGTAAGTGCGACTCATTCAAACCTCAGATAACAAAAAAAGCCGATTCCCGCGCCATTACAGCACGTTAATCGGCTTTACTCTTTGCTCAATTTCGGCCAGTTATTCACTTAATCAAAGCAATTATACCAGAAAAAGAACGCCTGTTCAACTGTCGTCGGCTATGAGCCGTACATACTCCCAGATTGGCTCAAGCGGAATATTATGGGCCTTAATAAACTCCACCAATGCACGATATGGCCTTTCTGGTATAGTCGGCTCAGACTTACCCTTGATCTTATCCAATTCCCTTAATGCGGCCATCAGATGGCCTTGCAAAACATCCGTACGTTGATGTTGATCTGACACTTTACCACCAAATTGTTAAAATTCCCGCCAGGCTGTTATATTGTTACGTGCCAAGTACCACCGCCTTTGCCGCCTTTCACAAACTCTCCGCTGATCCAGCCTTTTTCTATCCAGGCTACAACAGTACGAGGCGAAACATCAACAACCTCCGCAATATCCCTGGCCCTTGTATTGCCCAGTTTAACTTGCTCGACTACGTCCGGATAAACAGTGTCAAATTTAGAATTGTTCGATTTGTTATCAGCCCCCACTAGATCAGCAAAATCTATAGAAGCCGTCATCAACTCTTCATCTGGTTGTTTGAGCCACTGGCCGTAAATGTACGTATCAAAATAAATCATACATCTATGACGTTTTTGATATGCGCCATGGCGAAATATTAGATCATTCAAATCTTGCTTGCCCAACCACCGATAAAACCTGTAGATCACTTCCTTGCCTCCACTGGCCTTCGCGCCACACGTTGCCCCGGTGAGTAGTTATTCTGACACGCAATGCAACTTCGATGGCGTGTAGACTTGCCTGCCGGGTTAACCGTGCGGATGTAAAACAAGTTAATCGGCTTCCGTATGCGACATCTGATACATAGTCTTGATTCGACTGCTTTTCTGCTGCTAACACTGACTAAATCCTCCACACTATACTGATGGCCGTATAGTTCATTGCGATATGTGGCGAAATCGTAGGCTATCCGTTCTATACGGCATTGTCTGACTAATTCAAATTGGTAATGTGCTGAGGCAAGGCGGCTATCGTTCGCCGCCCGCCATTCTGGAAAATGCGTGCTATCTGTCGTCACCCCTATACTCCAAGCGATTTCGGCTACTCTCGGCGCTGTAACCTTCAGGGTATCGCTTCTTTAACTTCTCGATATTGGCGTCAAATATATCGCCTAAACTTAGGCCCCGCGTTGTGGCCAACGCGGATATATACCAATTGCAATCGCCAAGTTCTTCTGGAAGTTGATCGAGGAGGTTTTTATCATCACCCATCACGGAATTTATAATAGTCTCGGCAATCTCCCCAGCCTCACCAACCAAGCCTAGCCCATTCCAAAGCAAGCCTATCTCTTGAGACGACAACGGCTTTTCCAAGTCTTGTTGCAGAGCAGGCACATTATGCAAAAGCCCACCTGTAACCGTTATAAGCCAGCCGACTTCTGCCAAATATTCTTCTCGGTCAAACCCGTGTTCGTGCAGCACCCCTTTTTTGACATACTCGGCAACTCTGCCAGCCGCCGCGCAAATAATCATTGCGCCCCACAAGGCCCGCTTTTCCTCATTTGAATACTTGTCTGGCATTTCATCGAGCAATGTTCGACTGGCCAGTTCTTGGTACTCGTTGGCGGTTGTCGATCCTGCGCCTGCGTCATCTGCCGAGCAATCCAAGCACATCCCGCAATCGTCGCACACAACCTCATGCTCACATTCTGGTGGTCCTGCATCCTCTATAGTGGTAATCATATCTGTCATATTTCCTCAACTTTCGCCCCCACTACGGGGCGTATATCTGCGTAGCCTTAAACGCCCCACGTCCTGGGCCGCTGGCTTCACAATAAAACAATAAATGGATTGAAAATCTGAGTAATGGGCGGCTGGCACTACCCGTAAATAGGTTTGACGATACAGCCAATTATCAGGCACCACGTCATCACCCATTTGCCAGGTGATGGCTTGCTCGATCGCTTGGCGGCTGATGTGCCCTTTGGCCATATAGGCGGCAAGCTGGCCGCTGTCGTCCCATACCTCGTTAATCGACACTTGGTTGGTCATCCTCGCCACTCCTATCAAATAATAGTTGCGCCAATATCGGATTACCCGCAAAGCACCGCAAACAAATAATCATCTCTGGCCACTGGTTCGCATCTTCACCCTGCATCACATGCTCCAGCGTCTTATCCGTAGCAAATACATCGGCCAGCGCCGTGTGTCCTTGAAAATATTGGGTCATTCCAACATACCGATTGACCGCGCTAGGATCTACAAGGGCTTGGGATAGCTTGACGATGTAGAAATCAGGCCCGATTTTGCCGCCGCAGTTTTCGCAAGGTTTAACTCTGGTTTTCATTGGCCGCCTCAACTTTCGCCGCATCCATCCATCCTTCAACATTATTGCCCCTGTCACAGAGAGAAACCCAATAGCCATCAATGGTGCCATAGGAAAATCGTTCCTGAAACTGTTGAACCGTCTGAGATTTCAGTGTACCATCTTCGGGCAACGTGCAAGGCGGCGAAGCCTCAAGGGTTACAATCTTATCTTTTTCCCTGAATACAACATATACAAAAAAGCTGTACATTTCGTGAAATCTATCGCCAACCTGCGGGTCATTCATTGCCTCGGCAGTGGCGGCGTTCCGCTCTGCGGTATTTGCAGTATCAAACATTTTCCCTCAACTTTCGCCCCAGGCTTATGGCACCATTGAACGCCTTGAAATCACTCAGCACAACAGACACAAAAACCTCTATATGCTCAAGATTGTCTATTATGTCCTGCGCTTCAAAGCCCCATACTGTTGCGGAAATAGCCTTGTCTATATCGTGCCATATCCTGACCTCAAACCAAAGCATTTCTCTGGTATCGCCATAGCACTCAAAGATATTGACAAATCTATCCTTGCCAGTCGATAACCACTTTTGCCAATGAGCTATGCAATTCGGGGCAACAATGTGGCTCGTCTCGGTCTGCGGCACAAGGGTATAACCACGGGATGTTAAAAACTCAGATACCTGCTTATTCATTCGGCCTCACATTTCAATAATTCAAAAATTATGTCATTACGCAGCAACATCAATTCGGGATCATCATCTATATCCAACGCCGCAACACGCTCCAAAAGTTCGACGCGATAGGTTACGCCGCAAGTGAACGACGACGGCGACGAAAAAACCCATATCAGAATACCGGCAATCAGTATTGCTGTAAGCAAATGCCACGTTGCGGCGAAAAATCCAGCAATGTTAGTTAATATGGTTTTGATCACTGTCCGCCTCCGCTTTCGTTCTAGCCAGCCACGCGAAGCGGCTGGTTGGTGGGGATTGGGGGATGTTGCGCTCGCTACACGCAGATGTCACGATTTCGCTTAATCAGACATCTGTTCTACGTGTTTCATCAATCACTGGGTCAATATGCGTCGCGCAGCATACGCCGCATACGCACTCGCCATCATAGCGGCTGGGATACGGTAGTAAGGCATAGCTTTGTTCGTCGGTTATCGAATGTTTGCAGATGACACACATCAGCGTATCATCACGTGGTAACGTTGACCGAACGGCTATGCCTTGCGGAAGCCCCCAATTATCATAATAATTACTCATACCTATCTGTCTCCTACTCTCTATACGCCGTCACCGCTGGCGTTTTCTCTGGCATCTCAAACAATTTCATTTGCGATGGCGTGTCATCTGCCAGCAACGCGCAACCAACCAGCTTACGCGCCAGCCACAGCCGCCGTACCACGCCATCGAGATTTTGCCCGATGAACTTGCGGTAAATTGGCGCAGTATCCGTGATTGTACGCCGCTCGTTTGTGGTCACCATCGCCGCTGCATAAGTGGTTGCCAGCCAGTGGTCACTCATCGCCCTAACTCCGCATACGCTACGGCGCCCGCATCATAGGCGGCGATAACGGCTCGATCAGACCTTGGCACAATCCCGTAAACCCTGCACAGCTCATCGCCTACGTACTCGCCGCAGTCCATACACTCGCCATCCGTGGCAATATCGACGCCCCAGTAGTTACACCCAGGGCAACTTAGCGGCGATTCAATGACGTGGCTAATACCAGCCGCTATCTTTTCGCGGTCTCCAAGCGGCACAAACCAATGGAACTGTTTTAGCCACTTGATTCGTAAGTCTGTATATTCGCCGTCGCATATATCTCGAACAAATGTATTACTCGCCCAAGCTATCTTCTTGGCTTCTTTAGCGTCGTCGGCAAACACCAAGATTGCACCTTCGATTGGGCTGTTGTATTCTGAATATGCCATATATGCTTTCATCACTTCACCCCCATCACAACATAACCCGGCTCAATGCCAAATTGACCACCTTGCAAAATATAATGCACCCTGACCGTCATTCTTCTGCCTGTGTACTCTGCCTTGCTCGGCAACCATTCGAGTAGCACAAGCAAGTCTTCAACCTTAAATCCCCTGTCATTTTTGCGAACCTCAAACGTCTTTTGCCCGAACCATATAGCGTCGAAATACTCAGGCCAAATTTTCAACTCGTGAGTTGTTCTGTCTTTCATCACACCAACCCCCTGAGCTTTCGCGCCCTGCTTGGATGCCGTAATCGCCTCATTGCCTCAGCCTCGATCTGGCGTATGCGTTCGCGGGTTAAACCGAATTTTTCGCCGGCTTCCTTTAGCGTATGCACCCTATTGCCATTTAGCCCGAATCGCATACGGATCACCCTGGATTCACGAGGCGGCAGCGACTCGACTGCCTCAAGAATTCTTTCGGCCTCAATGCTATCCATTGCGCTTAATTCTGGTTGCTGGAATTCGTCTTCGATAAATGCTCCCATCTCATCGGCATCTCTATCGTCGCCAACTGGTTCATCAAGCGACATAATCCCCTGCAAATTCTCGAACTTTCTCTTGATAACCGCTGGATTACATCCCATATCCTCGGCCAATTCTTCAACCGTAGGATACTCGCCAGTTTCTTGTGCCATCTCATCGCGACGTTTTCGCATTCGATTCGCCGCCTCATGCTGATGCACTGGCACACGCACAGTACGCGACTGGTCAGCTACGGCACGAACAACCGCTTGACGTATCCACCACGTGGCGTAGGTGCTAAATCTAAGCCCACGGCTATAATCAAACTTGTTCGCCGCCTTGATTAGCCCCAGATTGCCTTCCTGAACTAAATCAAGGAACTCTACGCCGTTGTTGATGTATTTCCCGGCAACAGAGGCCACCAATCGTTGATTATGCTCAACAAGTTCGTTGACCGCCGCCAATCGTTCAGCTTCGCTGGACGATTCGGCAACGATCTTGCCAAGACGGATTTCTTCATCGGCGGTCAGTAAGTCGTGACCAACCTCCCGATGGTACAAGTTGATTGCGGTAGGTGTATCGCTGCTTGGTAGAATCTTGAACTCGCTTGGTTGCTGCGCTTGGTTTAATACGAATGCCATTATTTCAACCTGCCTCTCAGCAGATGGTCCGCCGTTCTGCCGGCCATCTGCATAATAACCGCTTGCCGCTCTCGCTTCGTCATTGGTCTAAATTTCTTGCCTTTACTTCGTTTTCGCACTACAGTCTGCTTATCCATCGTTACCTCCTGTAGGGTGATGGTGGTAGGCCGCGCTCGGTGTGACTGCACCGCCACGGCTGCCCGTGGCTGGGTTGCTGGGGGCTAACTCGCCTCGCCCTGTGCCAAATCTGTAACCCGATCTCGATGTGTCACCACCGTCGCGCTATCCTCGAATTCGACCCGACCCCAACCGTCACCCCCGAACGGGGTGGCGATTCGACAACGATGGCCGTAACGATCAGCGGAATCGGCGTAAATGTGCCCAGTATGAACAAGCGGGTATTCTTTGATTTCTGGTAAATCCAAAGCCATTTGATTAGTCATTCTGCTAACTCGCCTTATCTCCATGCTCAAACCGCGCCTGCCGCGCCCTCGCATACGCGCGACGAATGGACTTATGTCTAACGTCAAAACTGCTGTCTACTATCAAACCTAAAGATATTTCGTCAATGTTCGCCTTTGAGTTCTTGTACCTTCTGTCGTCTCTTTCGAATCCAAGAACCGCAGTCGATAAAATCTTGTCTGCCTCAATCTCAAACAGTGTTATCCCTAACCGTTCTAGCTTTTTCGAGTAAGAAAATTGTGCGGGCGCCCAAGTGGAAGTCTCGTCAATCTTATGAGACATAAGCTGAAATATTCTTTTTTCGCCTGGCACACCTATCAATACCAAAAACACGCTCATCAACACTCGGTCTCGATGCTCATTATTGAATCGATGATACATCAAAAGTTGATCGTTGCTTGGTAGTTCTGGTTTGACTTCGCACCAAACCTCAAAAGCATCGCTGTCGCATTTCAGTCTGAAATCAGGAAGATATCTTACGCCATCATCGAACTCGAAACCCTCTGGTTCATAATCGTATCCAATGTTAAGCGCATCAAAGAACACAGCCCATCGCGCTTCAAGGCGGCTGCGGAATCGGTATCCATTGTACACAGTCTCAATCGCTTTAATCGCCATATCAAAACCACTCCTGCGCCCCAAGAATCGGGCGCATGTCACGGACGCCTGTTAGGTTAATCTTGTAATGCTCTGGCGCAGTCTCCAGCAACCGAGACCACGCCGCGCCGCCGATCAGACTGGCCAACGCCTGGCTTTCCAAATTGCTAGTCAGAATCAGCCCTATTTTCTGCTTGTAGCAGTGATCAATAATGTTGTAATACCGACTGCGCTTTTCTTCCACTTGCATCTCATAGTCGCGCTTTTCCCAACGTAGCGAACCTTCACGCCCCACGTCGTCTATAACAACAAGATTGCCAAACTCGCTGAACGTCTGTTTCGGGCTGAACCCCGATTCGTCAAAGAGGCCCATAATCTCACGGGCCTCATAAAATTTCCCAAGCGGCTGAAAATACATTTCGTCAGGCATTTCGATCCGCCGTGCGTTGGCATAATGCACGATGCTGGCCAGCATTGTTTTGCCACACCCGTACCCCGTTCTGTCCTCATCGCCCTCTACCTCAGAGGCAATAAGTATCAATGACTGTCCAGGCCTGCTCTGGATCTCTGTCATAAACTGCTCGACCGAATCGACGGCGGCTTTCAACTTGTCGCGTTCGCCATCATCGTCAATGTGGTCGTAGGTAATATCGTCGAAGATGGGCCAACCGTGTTCTCGATAATGCGCCTTCAGCGATTCAGGCGTAACCCTCTCGTGTTTTTTATCCAAAAGTTTTAGTGTCATCAATCTATCCTTTCCGCAAAAAATGTTGGCTCAAGCACAGTCTGTATCTCGAATTCCTGCGCTATGTGTACACCAGATTGGCGTACAACTACCGTGTAATTTTGCATCGGCGCAAGATGCCGAACATACAACAATCCAGCGTATGCTAACGCCGAGCCCTTGGGGCAATTGGATGTAACATAGAATCCGTTTTCTACGCCGCCGTTTTCATCCCAGCAGTAATATCGTATCGCGTCCATAGCTAAAACATCCCTTTCACTGGCGGCGCACCCTCCAGGTACTGCGTGACAGTCTTGGGCTGCTGCCCCACAAGACGACGAGGTGACGAGGGGTTTTTCGCCTGCGATGGGTTAACCCCTGGGATTTCATTGCGGCTAAAAAAATCCATCATCCCGACAACGTTCGAGGGATTCCACCCACAACCGATGTAATGCGCTATCGTCTCGCCCCATCTGCATAACTCGGCTTCCCCCTCGCCCACCAAGTCGGCTATCTTCCCCCACAATTTCTTTGGGGGGAATCGATTCGCGTTTTCCCGATACACGTGAACCGCTGGCGGGCCATGGTTAAGTTTCTGCTCGATGTACTCAATAACGGTTGACCTTTCACGGCCTGACTGCTCGTTAGCCAGCCATTCTTGCCATTGCGTCGCCGTGAGTTTGTGCGTTTTGATTTGTTTTAACGTCAGGTTAGCAGGCTCAGGCAAATCATTTTGCGATTCGGAATCCGAAGGGGGCTGGGGCGGCTTGCCGCCTTCTAATACGTTAGTATTAGAAGTAGATTCAGTAATTTGTAAAGAATCATTACTTATTATATGTGTCGGTTTTCCGATCTTCGGGTTTTCCGATCTTCGGGTTCCCGAAGTGTCGGTTTCCTGACGTTCGGGTTTTTCGATCTTCGGTAAATCGGACTTCGGGTAGTCATCACCCTTATTCCCCTCTTCGGGCTGGAAATCAGGGTTGAGTGATTTCGTCTCGTATATCTCAGTAACCCACTCTATTTTTTTTCCATCACTGACCCGATAGCGTCGAAGGTAGCCGCATTCTTTTAGCTCTTTTAGCATCCCCATAACCGCGCTTCTGCCTGCTGGGGATTGGCTATAAAGGTCTTCGTTTCTCAGTTCCCAGTCGTCGGGTTTGCTAAGTAAATAAGCTAAGATACCGCGTGCGCCAAAGGACAAGCGGGAATCGTTAAATGGCTCGTTTTGTGCCGTAAAATAATCCTTTTTGTGCCGTTCTACTCTGATGATCTCGCCGCTCATACTACTGCCCCGCTACTTGTTATTACTTCGCCGTCTTTGTAGGCGGCAATTTCTTGAATCTCTTTAACATCAATGTCGCTCAAATCAAACCAGTCACCATGCCCTGTCCACGATTCTCTATACATAGCCTGTATATGCGCCTCAGCATTACCCATGTTGTCTACAGGTATTTCGTGAAGAATTTCGATTTTTCCGTGGTTGTTGCGATGGTTGTTATACCTACTCTGTAAATCACTAGAAAACCCGATACGATGCAATTTTTTCTCTGAAAGATAGATAAGATACACATGTCCAGGGCGGCTATTCTTTCCTACAGCAGTGGAAGATGGCGACATCCGATCTTGGTTATTTATGTTGCTTATAGTTCCGTCTGGCATGAGCGACATGTATTTTTGCAATTCCGCTATCAGCTCATTTACTCCGCTGTGATTAAGCAAGTTGCCAATACTGTTAAAGAAAATAAATGTGTCAGCCTCGCGTATGTACTTCCACTGAAGGGAATCTGTAGAAAAGTATTCATCAGCCACGCCTTTATGGAGCATTAAGGAAACATTATCACCCATCACCCCACCTCCCCAGCCCCGCCCTCGGCGGCGGCTTCTGGTACGCTGTCCCATTCGACTGTGACCTTGATACGCGCGTATTCAGGCACGCCCAGACAATTAAATAACTCGCCGAAGTCGATGTCATAGAAAAACCATTTTTCTATTTGCCAGTTGGCATATTCAACCTTGCCATCAAGCCACGAGACAGCTAATATTCGCGCTATGTCACGCTTGATAGCCGAGGTCAAAACAAGCCTTTCGCTATCTATTTTCTTGACATTCTCATCATTCATTGGTACAATTTCCTCAGTTAAATCTGACATACTGGTATCTCCTTTGTTCTGAGACCTGCTGGCGGCAGGTCTTTTTGTTTACTTACCCTTCGCCGCCTCGACTTCGGCGGCCTTCTCAATCAGTGACCGTGCCAATTGTCGAGCCAGATTTGGGTCAAACCCCATCCACGCAACTGGCTTGCCAAAGTTCAGTACGACTTTGCCTTGATAAGCTGCAATACCCATCCTTATCTCGCCCTCATCACCATCGACGAGATTGCCTTCTGGGTACTCGCCCGTTGCGCCAAGTTTCTGTTTTATGGCCTCTTGCTCTAATTTCTCAGCGATCTCCTGTAATTCTTTTCCGTGATGCATGCTAACCCCTTTCAGCTAAATAATTTGAAACACAAAAACCACATTGCCTTCATTGAGCAACACCCCGTTACTCAAGTTCCCCTGAGATTATCCTAACAACCGCCATTATCCCTAGCGTCAAAACGCCAATAACGATAACGACATTGAACGTGTTGATCATCAACGAATCGCCAATTATCTTGAATTTATGCAACACGAAGACGGCAAGCAGGGTGGCGACATCCAGTATTAACGTGACCATTAAAGTTTCGACCACCTTCATTTCAACCTCCCCCAGCTAAAAATCAATGTTGCTCTCTGCTGGCGCGGGCAACGCATCGACAGCCGTCAGGCGGCGTTCAAGCTCGTGCAATTCCTCTCGCAGCTTCCAGTTCTCATCACGAACCTGCCGCAACGCCGTCTCGTGCTGTTCTCTGGTCACAATTGGCGTATCGTAAGAGATCACGCTATGCGTCGGCTTGCTATAGGCCCGTGCAATTTCTTCGCTGACCAACTTTACCGAGTAAATAGCAGACATCGAATAGAACTCAGTGCGATAGCCGCCGTCCACTTCGTCGTCTGGCACATCAACGCGCAGCAAGCCGCCGAATTCACCCATGGTGATACGTCCTTGCGTTTGGGCATGGCCCATTAGCTCGACCACGGCCCATTGATCCTCTTGTTCAGTCGTTTGTAACACTTGTGGTTCAACCATCGTCTTACCCCTTTCCGCCCCTATCGAGGCGATATGCCGTCCTCGGCGGTGGCTGATTCCATCGCATCAGCCACCGCCGCCAGCCAGTCGGCGGCGGCGGCGATTTCGGCGTACTGAAGATAGATAGTGTCTAACTGGTGCGGCTTCGGCTGAGTTATGGCAACACTGTTACTGTAATAATCACACCGCGTGATAACACCGTCGAATTCGATGATTAGCTGGTTATTCGTATTCTTAGTGATCTGCATCACGCCTCCTCGCCGCCTTCTGGCTACTAGACGGCTATATTAGCATCTAGCTTCGCTGCAATCGCTTTATATTTCGCAATAGCTTCTAAGCTTGAACCAATTGTAGAAGCAATCTCTTCGCTATCTGCCTCAATCAATTGCTGGTACGTTGTAATACCCATTTCTGTCAACATTTCAGCTTTATATCGACCAATGTTACGAATGACGGTCAGATCGTCTGACAAATGGTTAATATCGCCTTTCGAGTGATTTGCAAGACGGCGTTTGATCGCCTTGATTTCATCCTCGGTCTTGCCTTGCTTGCGCCACAGATCAACGACATGCTGCGGCGGTATTACTGGATATTGCATCATTTCCACCTCACCGACTTAACTGGCAGTAGTCCCGCCTTCTGCGGCAGCCGCTGTGAGCGCGGCTACGTCATCCTGAAATAAACTCAACTGCTCGACCTTGCTTGGATGCTGGCACCCGTTGGCCTCATATGTACGGACATAGGCGATGTAATCATCATGCGTAAAAAAGTACCGGTCAGGGTCATTGCCGCATCCATTGACGTTATCTGCCATCCACGATTCAAGGCTTCTAACGTTATGCATTGTCCAGCAATACGTGCAACGGATGTTTATCATTTCCACCTCACAGGTTCGACAGGCAGCAGGCCCGCCCTGCCGTCAACATCGCCACCTTCGTGCTTGCGCCAGATGTACAAACCATCATCACGCGGATTGTTGTCTTTGTTGCCTGGATATTCGTACTGAACACGAGGCGTGAGTAGATGCACTCGGTATGGCGGCAAATCTAACCACAACCCCCGCCGTCGATCATCAGATCCGCAAAAAGTTATCGGTAGCAGCATAATCATCGTGCCACCTGGCGCGAGCTGGTGCCAGGCCGCTCTGACTATAGCCTCGGCAGGCTTAAATGGTGGATTCGCAACGATTAGGTCAAACTCAGTGACATCCATCATTGCTCTATCCATCGGCAAAGTGTAATCTGTGTAACCGTGCCAATGCGTAAATCCTAATGGCTTTGGCATATCCTGAATCTCAACGCCACATAAAACATCAACAGCGTGAACATGATTGGCGGCGATAATCCCCCATCGCCCATCGTTCGCGCCGACATCCAAAATTTTCCGTGCTGACCTTGGCACGAATTGGCGCACGGCATAAGCAATCAACGATTGAGGCGTCTTGTATTCATCGTGCTTTCTGCGTTTGTTGCGTGACACCCAAGGATTGTGCCGCTTGTCGTTGATATGGGCGTACACTGCGCTCATGGCGTGCCGCCTTCTGCTTCAAGGATGCGTTGGGGTTCACCCAGCGAGCGTAATACAGCTTCGTACATCTTCGGTGGCACGGCGTTGCCAATGCCTTTGCAGGCTAATTTGTTGTGCTTTGGCAGAATGTAGTTGTCGGGCATTGACTGAAACCGCGCCAACGCTCGCGGTGTCATTGACACGACACGCCCAACATCTGTTAACGCTCGCACCGTTCGCTTTGTCGCCGTAGACGTAACGGTGAACATTGGTTGCGTGGACTCACGAATCGTGAGTCCACGCAACCCGTTATCTTTGTCAGGGGTGCCACTCTTTTGGCAGTCTACGATGAACGCACGGGGGAAGCCTTTATGCAAGGCAGTGACTGTCATTGCCGGCTCATCTACGGCGCGGTTCCGCGCCGTAGATGAGTTTTGACCATTGACTAATGTCGCCCTGATGCCCATTTGGTTGCTGTTGGATGTAATGGTATCTGCTGGTTGATGTGCTAATTTCGGCGCACTACGTTGACCATTGCCCAGCAGAAAGGCTCTTGGCATAGAGCCATTTGAATACGTGTTCACTGTATTGGACGGTTGTTCAATATCCAACCATCCACGCCCCTGAACAGAATCACTCGCTAATTTGTTGGTATTGGATGTCATCATCAACATCGTTTTTAGCTCGTCAGGCATCCGCATTAATTGCCAATCAGCAAACTGCGAATCGGGCAATGTCGGCAGCAAATCCTCAATCGCCTCATACCAGCCAACCCAAGGCATAGCAGGCGGCATATACGGCACAAAGCCATTACGCATCGCCCGAACAATCATTCGTTTGCGAGTCTGAGGTACGCCATAGTCTGCGGCATTGAGATGCCCGACGTCAACCATATAACCACTAGCAAATAATACCTGGATGATACGCCGCCACGATTCGGACTTACGATACTGATAGACATTTTCTAGCGTGAACAGGCGCGGTTGAGCTATGGCTATGAATTGTGTGATCTTCTCGGCAAGCAGGATGTCATACTCCGACTCGCTAGATTGCTGATTAGCTATGCTGAAGGACGGACAAGGCGGGCTAAAGTGCATCAACTCCCATCCCGTATAATCACGCGGGTCAATGTCCAGAATATCGGCTGTAATCGTATTGTGCCCATTGTCACGGGCAACCTGCGCTATAGCGTCGTCAATCTCAACGCCAACGACATCGTAACCGGCACCGCGCAAAGCGATGTCTACGCCGCCGAAGCCTGCAAAACCGACGAAGGCTCGTTTGACCATAATTACACAGCCTCCGCTTCGTCGCCGAACCACTTATCAACCACATCGTTATGACCATCAATCTCAGCGTTATACTCATCAATGGCGGCATTGTACGCATCAATATTGCCGCCCTGCCCGCCGCTGCGGATTGCCATATTCAAGATTTCGGTCTTGACCATGCCGACGCGGATAACCGCCTTCAGCGCAGAGGGCAACGACATACCGAGATCGAGGTATGGCTGCAAGGCGGCGAGGATGTCGCCGTCGCTGGATGGGCTTAAGGTTAATTCGATTTTTGAGGTGGGTGAATGTATACTAGAAGTAGTCATTTCAGAAGTGTCCTTTCTGACGTGATTAGAGTCGTCTCGGTGCTTCCAACACCTTGGCGGCTCGATTTGATTTAAAATAAATGTAGCCCCAGCCGGATTGTTCTTAAGTGCTACCGAAAGAAACGCTTTGGCTAGGGCTACAAATTTAATTATAGCGTTATAAAATTGTTCGACAAACTCAGAAACAAAAAAGCGTAAATTCCGGTAGCACACTTATCATAGCACATTTCAGGTGCTATTGCAACCGAATTTACGTTAAAATTCCATTGTACTGTGCCGGATTTGGACAATACGAAAAATAGTGTACAATGGTCTTGAAAATTTGAATCTATCATTGCACTCATTTGCGAAACCGTAGGTACTCCGCCAAGAATAACCTGCGGTTTTTCTGCGTTTAGGCGCGAAAATGCGCTATTTTGTTGCGTCGAATATAGGACAAAATTTGGCGTTTGGCGAATCGAGTTAATGGTCATTGGTTAGTTACCTCGGTTATCCTGCGTCATACAATCTATGCCCATTATCGTCTTCGATTGGCTTTGCGTCACTGGGCAACGTACTATCCCATTTGAATTCAGGTTGAAAATCACCATCGCCGTCTGAGTAAAGGGCAACTCGGCGGCTGCTACCTATCTTGCCGCAGTCCTCCATATAGCGAAGCATCGCCAAAAAATGCGGAACCCAGCGGTCTTTCATTTCGCATTCGATTGTAAATTTTACTCGTTTTCTTTTGTCTATTTCTGAAAATTTCATCAACCCAAACCCCTCAACGCATCTATCACCATCTCAAACAGCCACACAGCCACCGCCGCGCCGCCGCCCAGCGCTGCACACAAAATCAGGATGGTCAACGCCAGGATGATGGCGGCGGCTAGCGGGAATAAGAATATTTCTCGCAGGTCACTCATCATTTGAGCCTCAATAGTTTCAAATTCCGATCCTGCAACACCCTTATACGCCACTGCGAAAGGCCGCTGATGCCCATCGTGAATATCATCAGCTTTGCCATCATTGGCAAGGCAGCACGATCTATAACAAGCATCGCGGTTAATACGATAATCATCATCACACAGCAACCGATCAACACGGCAGTTAAAATATTAGCCTTGCGTTCGTTGGATAGGATTTGCCTTTGTAATTGAACACCCATAAAGACTGTCTCAATGTCGATGCCTTCCATCACTCTCCCCTCCCAGCGCCGCACGCACGGCGGCCCGCGCCGCGACTTCCTCGTCGGCATCCAACACGCGGTGGCTGATTTGCTCCGCCAGCGACTTCAGCGCCTCGGTTGTCGCGGCGTCTCTGCCAGCGATCCAGGCGGCGTAGACGTTGTGTACCGTTAGCGCCTGGTCGGTGTTGTGGCGCTGGCGGTGCTGTTCCCACCATTCGAGGAATTGGTTATCCATTGTCGGCCTCGCTTTCTAGTGCTGCTACAACTGCTTTGCATACAGCCTCCTGAATCGTTTCGCCTTTGCCATGCTCTTGCGGCAAACCAGCCATTTCCAAAAAACAATTGTAGTGCGGCACCCTCGCTTCAAGCGAAGATATTTCCCACACATACCCGCGCTTTTCCATCTCGTAAATCAACCATAGCATCGCATTGCCGTCGCTGTGGTAATGCGGAATCACATCACGCAACCGATCCTTACCATTAGCAACCCGCGCCCAAGTTTCGTCGCCGTTGTAGATTTGTTTGTCATCCCACGACCATCCCAACAAGGCGGCGATCTTTTTGTCAGCCTCAAAGATTTCGCTGTGGCGTATCACTCCCAGTCCTCCGGTGCATCGCCAACTATGTGCCGCTTCCACCATTTGGATCGCTTGCTAATTGACTGATCAAACCACAAGGCGGCAGTAATACCTATCCCGATTAGCCCTACAACAAGACAGATAAATACCAAGATTACAATAAATGTGTCATACATTTGTCATACTCCTCAACGGTATACTCTCTAAACCCACGTCTGTAATGCCACCAAGCGTGCGCCCACAGGATGCCAACCGCCAGAATCGTGACAACGTTGAACACGCCGCGCCAGAAGCCGCGCCACAGGCGGCGGATGGCTATCATTCCACGCCCCCAACACGCGGCTTGAATATCACCGTCGCCGCGTCTCGCATTGCGGCCTCTAGTGTGCGCCCGTAGCCTAATGCCATCCTGTCATCCTTGATCATCTTGCAGCCATATAGTGGCTGGCCGTCGCCATCGAATGGCTTGAAGAAATGCCAACCCCAGCCGCAGTGACCGATTTGCAATAACAGGTTTATGTCGATATGGATTGGGGTGAATGGTTGATTGGTCATACTGTTGCCTCGTATCCTAGATACCGCAGGATGCCGTTAGCTGCATCCTGCCAATCCCAATAGACTTGATGGCAATAGCCTTGGTCAGTTAGCTTGGCCTTCCATTCGCGCTGGCTGGCTTTCATTGTGCCTTTGCCATATTTCATTTCGATCCATAGAGCGTGATACCCGTTTCGAGCAACGCAAAGCACTATATCCGGCACACCAGCCTTCACGCCTTCGCTTTTAAGTCTCTTGGCCGTGCCCTTATGCCGATGCCCGCCATTCGGAATGGCGAACATCATATCTAGCTCAGGGTAGACCTCAGCTTGCATCGCCGCCCAGTTGAACAGCGCCTTTTGGTGTTCGTGTTCGCTACTCATTGTGATTCTACGTCACGTTCTAGTTGGTCTATAACGCCACCAAGGCGTCGTGTTAATTCGTACAACACGTCAACCGCTTCGCTTGGTAAATCCGTCTCTAACATTTCGCCTATTTGTTCGTGCAATCTATCTAAACGATCAATTGTTTGTTTTAGCGTTGTCATTTTATCGCCACACACTCCCCATTCTCGAAATCCCATACCAGACGGCCTGCGCCCTCGTAGCGCCCCGCTTGATTCCAGCAATCAACAATCTGCGCCATTGTTTCGCCTTGTGGTGTATCGTCATCTCTGAAATGCGCGCTGCCAATGGCAATACCAAACACGGTCAGCACGATAACCAATACCAACGTCACCAACGCGGAATCACGAGGCGTCGGCATCGTCGTAGCGAACAGCGTGGATCGCTGCGGTTCGGATTCGCGTACATCCAGTGTCTTAAGTGCCATCACGCCGCCTCCAGCTCCGCCATATCCACCTCGGCCAGCCGCCGATTGGTCTCAGCCGCCTCCTGCGCCAACTCAGTACGGGCCTTCTCCAATCGGATGGCATCGCTTTGGTTGCGTAGTCTTTCGCCTTGCATCTTGACAAAATCGGTCAGAATGTCGAGCCAGCTTTCGTTTTCGTCATTAACTGTTACTATCATATGTCACCTGCTTCAAAAACTAATTCGGCGGCGGCGCATCTTCGCGGTTGCTATCGGAGATATTTCGAGGCTTGTTGCGGGGACAGTGGGATTAAGAAATGTTCCTTGCTCCGCCCCGCCGCCGATAATCGTGAGCGCCGTATGCTATTTACAAGCAGTGTGGGGCATACGGCTATTGGAAACGCCTGGGGTTGCACCAGGATCGGAAGGGTAAATACTAAGTTGTGGTCTCTCGAACCGTTTAGCCTTAACTCAAGAAACCTTCAGAGAACATCTATATTTGATTGTGTCCGATGCGGCCTGCGCTGCCGATAGCTCGCCGCCGTTCCCATAAGGCGGCATCTGTGACAAGAGAGAAAAACATACGGTTTACCAACATACAAAGGAGGGAGATCAAGCGATTGCCACAGATGCCTAATCGGGACGCGGGGAGTCGAACCCCGTTTTCAAGAACGTATGCATACTATCCTATGAATATTGATAATGTGCATTTAGTTTCCGCCTCAGTTGCGAGGCCGCCCCTGTGAATTAGTTTTTAACCAAACTTGTTGCCATGACTGGATTCCACCCCTTCTACTGGGATGCCAGCAAAACTATCAGTAGTCGTCTCAGCGCACTCAGGATCTTGCACCAGGTACACGCCGTAAACGTTAGCTATAGGGAAAACCGCAACGATTTCAAAGGCCTCCAGATCGTCGCCATCAATATCGAGGCGGCGTAGCCAGATCGTGCCGCTAACATCCACTGTGATATATTCGGCCTCGACATCAACGCGCTCAAATGAACCGTCAGGCGTTTTGTAATCCACTCGGTACGTGTTCACTTCTGACATTTATCGCGCTCCTTTTGTTTGAATTTCCTTGACAGAGTCTATGAATGTGGTTAGAATACCTACGATCTTATGCTGATCTCATGCAAAACGTCTTGATTTGGTACGCTAGTACTATTTGACGTTACCCAGGTATAACCCTAAAATATGTTGACAGCCGAGTCTATGCTCGGTTATTATTAAAGTGGCGATCGTTCTTTTAATCACAAAGACCCCTTGGTTTTTGAACGAAAAAGTTCTTTCGCTGTTTTCCTTGGTGGTCCACCCCTCCGGCAAGAGAAATGTGGGCCACCTTTTTTTTTTGGGACAGGAAAAGGGTCTTCCTATCTGGTATCTCGACTAAAATTTAAAACAAAAATCGCCATACAACGCCAATATTCCACTTGTGTGGTAAATTAGCGTTGTATGGCGAGGATGCGAAGGAATCGCGGTAACATCCGTTTGGGCTGGGTCGCTGGACGCCCCGGCGTCGTGGTCTGCCTCGTATGGTGATCCTGCGTAGTACTAATAATCATAGCAAATAAATCCGCGATTTACAAGTTCCACTTGCTTAAGGTTTTACGGTACAACCGCTTGCTTTCACGCTTCAATAAATCGACCTGCTCAGATAATATGAAGTCATCAAATCTGTCATACCGAGCCTCGCGTTGCATTAACCCGTGATGCCGCCGTGCCTCTCTAATTTCAATGGTCTTGGCGCATTTCCCTACCTGAGCAACGCTCATCTTCTCCTGCACTTCTAACAGCCCCCCTATGATTCTCCCGTTGGCGATAAAGAAATCGCCTTTTTCTGGCTCATCATTTATCTTCACAACATACGGCAGCTTGACGGTATACACCTCGCCGCGCTTGGCTACAATGTCGAATGACCAACCATTCGATTCACGCACTGGCTCTGTGATAATATACCCCTCAAGGATTTCGACGAAAGTATCACGAAGAAGGTCTAATTTTGTCGGTGATATTTGCCCCGTTACCATTCTGTATATATTCGCTCGTTCGACAGTAATGTCGCCCCCGGCGATATTTTGCACTTGTCTGAAGCAACCTTCCCGTAAATAGAATAATGTCTAATCAGGACTTTCGGTATAGGAAATCGGTCATGGTGATAAGAGTGAGAGATCGATGAGAGACAATGAGAGAGGGTTGGCTTCAGTTGGCTACGCCGCCCTGACCAGCGGCGTAGAAAAAGGGGGCAATTAATTATCAGGATAACATTTTACAACTGTGACACAAGTGACAAATGTCACTTGTTTTACGTGATTATCATACTATATAGTATACCACGTTTTTGCGTAATATTACGCAAGCCGACATTAAAAAAATACGGCCTGTATTCCCAAATGCGTAAAATGACGCAAGCATTAGTCTTTTTTTTAGGCTGGTACTCTCTCACCGCGCTTCTGTTGATCAGCCAGATTTTACCCGATAGACGAGCGTTGCCATTGTGTTTCCAGTACGTATGTATCTGATGGCGTATAGCGTCGTGCGAACAATCATGGTACGACCTCGCTTCCTCGATGGTCATAACCTCATCTATGGGATTCTTGGCTTCGTTGTTCGGCGAATCGATGATAAACCACCTTGACAAGTTTTCAGTTGTTGACCTTTCTTCCCTTTCTGGATTCTACACCAATGCCACATTTGACGCAACCCTCGCCAGCCCCAGCAACAAAAAAGCCGCCTGGTGTGGCGGCTATGAATCCAAACGAGGCCCGCATATCGCGGGCCTCTTGTCATTTAGTGGGCGGCGTTACGGCCAACATTTAGCGCCGTTGGCTGGCATCCACTATGCTATAATCCCGCTAACGTTACGGGTAGCCCCGCCCTATGTGCATCGAATTAAAGTGACCGAAACGATCCAAGCTGGCGAGCAGGGCGTTTCGGTCTCTGATCCAACCATTTACCCCGCTGGAGCGGAGAAAACAGAAGACAAGCTATTATACCAGAACATCCGTTTTGCATCAACCCCACCTCACGCCTCTTTCGCGCTCCTCACCGCATTCACCGCCGCTTCGCACACGGCCACCTGCACCTGCTCATCGGCGGCGAAGCCCTGCCCCTGTTTACCAAAAAACGTGACGTGCCATTTGTTATCCGTTGTCTTTGCAGGCCCATTCAGAGACACCGAAAATCCCAGTGTCTTCATTCTACCGATCACATCCCACACTAACCCCTGATCCGAGACATATTGCTTCGGCTGCCCATACCACCATTTTGGCGCGTTCTTTGGTGCAAGGATAGCAACCTCGCTGCCGTCAGGCTTGGTGTAGACGCGAACCCGCCAGCCAAAAACATATACGGCAACCTTACTATTTAGCCCCTTGATCTCCATATCGACCTGGCTTTCCCCCGGCCAGTGTCTGTTGTGGATTGCAATCATTATAACATATCCTGCGCGTGGCGCTGGGGACGATGCTGGCTGGCTTGCAATAGGTCACGCCGCTGCGCCTTGCTTTCCGATAGTTTGCTCTTCGTCGCTCATCGCCTCGTATTCAGCCCAACACTCATCAGCATCGCCGCCGTTGTTGATTGGACACCAATCAGGTGTAGTGACATCCATTGGTAGCGTTCCCCAATCGCCGAATTGAACCTTGGCACAGGGATGATCGCAGACATACCAAAACGATTCGTAGCCAGCATCCGATCCTAGATACTGACAGCCTGAGCATTTGGCGATCATTCTGCCTCACTTTCCATCAATTTTGCGTTCTCATAGACATTGCCAATGACCTCGAAATCTAGCGGATGTCCTAGCACCGTGTCGTGCTCCTCTCGCCACCTCAGCCATGCTTGCGCCATTCACCTGAATTTGTATCGAGTGTCCAGAATTTGCGTTCTCGTTTGTTCATTCGTCCCCCTCGGCGGCTTCGCTGGCTGCCTCAACTTCCCCGACAATCAAAGTCTTAGTCTTGTCGCTATAGCCAGCGTAGATTGCCTTGCCGTTTATCTTGTACTCGTTAATGGTCACCGTATCAGTCACGCTCTGTGCCTCAATAAGATTCCGCGCTGGTAACGCCTCGCCGGACAGCTTGTCAAGCGGCTGCCCAGTGTGTGGATCGTGCGATGTGACGTACCAATCCTGATAGCCAACGGTTATTGGCACGTTAACAACTTCGATCCAAGGCGGCAAGTTGCCAGCCGCGTATAACGCAACGACCTCTTTTTCGGATAGTTCTGGCGTAGTCATTTGGCGGCCTCGCTTGTGATTTTCTTTAACACAGATCGCATCGCATTCCAATGCGCGCCAGAAACAACACCTGTACGTGCCATATTGCGCTCCGCTTCCTCATTGACCAGATCGACATATTTAATGATAGATTCAATATCAAGCTCGACCTCTACAGGCGAACGCGCATTCCATTCTTCGATGGCATCTTCGTGCCACGGCGCGTTGTCTGATGTATCGTAGCCTGTTCGCACTTCCGCCCCTCTCGCTGTACAAGCGCACTCGACCTGCCCCCATTTCGTGCCCTGGGTAACAACGAATTGTATCTCGGTACTGCCACAGAATGGGCAGGGCTTGACTTTGGACTGGGTTGCCATACTCACCTTCCTGCCGCGCTGCTGGCGGCGGGTCATTCGGCTGGCTCGGATTTCGCCTGTACCAATTCCTCGTATGAGGATAGCTCAAAGCAATCTAATGACCAGTTATTCGAGCTTTGCGTATTCTGTATGCCACGGATGTCATAAAGAACAATGCCAGTAAAACTGTTTTTATGATCAGGGCAATGACCAGTAGCAAGAACAAACAAACCACTATTAGATTTTACGACACTGCCAGGAGGAAACGGCGGCTCATACATATAGCAATCTGCATCGTCCTCAAGGCATAAGATAGCATTGTCCAGAATCGCCGCCCGCTGTGCCTGATGCTCGTTCATCGCTACAAGCATCGGGTTAGTCACAGCCCCATCAGGATTAGTCGTTTCGGCCCATCGCATATCACAATTGGCACGGTAGGCCCGCAGGATACGCAACGGATAATCGTTATCTGGCGTGGCGTCTACGTGGATGATTGGTTGCTCGGTTCTGCTTGGTAGTGCTGTGGTTGGTTTGATCATACTATTTCATCCTCCATCAATTTCATCGGATCATAATCCTCAGTCGGGCAACTTTCGCAGAACTGGCCGCCTGATTCCGCACACATCATACACAGCGGCTTGCCGCACTGCTCGCACTCACTGACGCTGTGCGTTGGCTGGCCGCAGGTTGCGCCGCTTTTGAGGCGGTAGCCGCAGACCTCGAAGGAATCGTCGTAGTCGTCCAGGTAGAAGTCTTCGTTTGTCATTGTTTTATTTTGTCCCTTTATCCACATCAACCAATTGAATAATATCACACAATCTTGTATCAAAGCCACAATCACGCAATAGCTGAATCGTCGCACTCAACGTGTGTTTATTGATCGCCACAGTCGCACCACTGGCGAACCCTCGATACGCCACACCCGAAACGCCAGCCGCCTTCGCCAGCGCTACCATGGTCGGCACACGCCGCCGCGTCGATGGCTCTTTCATTCCTTCGCTCGTTTTCAGTGATGCAATATATTCACGAAGCGTGACTTTTACTTGCAACATATCATCTACCTTTCTGAAAAGAAATTGCATAATGATTATATCACACACAAGGTAAAAATGTCAATCTAGGCTTTCACGCCGTATATTTTTAAGGTAAAAAGCGTAAGAAAACTTGACGCATTTAGAAAAATCGGTTATAATGTATTTAGATTTGAGAAACACACAGCCGCAAGGCAAGGAGACAGACGATGACTAACCAACAGAAGATAGACCAAACTTGTGAAGCCCAAATTAAAGAAGTCTTAGACAACATCGAAAAAATCAAAGAGATGATTTCAACCTACAAAGATGACGGTAACACCTGGGGCGGCGTTGGTGACTTGCAGTATTACAACCACCAAATGCGAATTATCTTAGGCGAAGAAGGGTAAACAATTGAAACGCCTGAACCCGCCAAGGACACAGGCAACAACTAGCAGCCGCCTCTGAGGGGCGGCGAAAGGATTACCGAGGATGACTCAACTAGAAAAAGCACCGAGCGGATTTGTAGACCTGCCACTGATAGCCGACGTAGAGTACGACGAAAATGATCAAGCTATCTTGCCTCACAACCATACAGTTCAAGATTGTTACGAGGCCATAAATATGGTTAGTTTTAACGGCGAGGTTTATGGTAATAATGCGGCGGCGATGGCTGCGTACATACAAGATGATAGTTTGCATGCTCTGTGGCAAGAGTACGTAGACCAAGAAGTGTATTACAGACCAGACTATTTAGCCGCACTAGTTGCGGTTGCAATGGAACAGATGTTGAACGAGGTCGGAGAAGAATTAAGCTATCACGCATTTACGCTTAGGCCAATGGTAAGTAGACTAGATGTAAGCCCAGCGTTACTCAGAGATCGGCGTGACAAAATCAAACACCAAGTGATTGTTTGGTCTGTGCCAGATATTCCTTGTACCAAATAAAAAAACCCGCCTCGGCTGCAACCGAAAGCGGGGTTCAGAATAACCCCTTAGTGAAAGGATGAAGATGAAACTACTAAAAATCGTTGACGGCACAATGAAGACGCTTGATTCGGCTCTGACCATAGTCGAGGACGATTACAATGTAGAACACGTTCTTGGTCAAATGGAGGACATTCCCAACCCGAAGATCGAGACAGAGGTAGTCTTGGGTCAGTTTGTCACTGGAGCCCCCGAAGACCTGTGGGACATGCATCAATGGTTAGGTTGACAAACAAAAAAAGCCCCTCGGTGTGCGACCACCGAAAGGGCTTCAAACCAATGAAAGGTTTACGTCATGCAAAGTATTATATCACGCTTTACCCGTAGTACCAAGTTTGAAACGCCCGCCCCCGTTGTCCGCCTGGGCAACATCAACGCAACCAAGCCTGTGGCGCAACGCCAACCGCAGCCAGCAACCCGCATCGCCGTGCATATGGCGGCAGCGCCGCTTGGCTACCAGTGGACGTACATCAACGGCGTGGCTACGATGACGGAGGTGTGCTAATGGTAGTCGCAAGAGGCGCATCAGGCGGCAAGGGTTACAACCGCGACCACGGATCGACGCAAGCGCGGCAGCGGGTGACGATACCTGGCTTTGTCGAGACGACGATCAATCGTGAAGTCAAACGCGAACCGCTTCGTTTTGGTAATATGGTCATAGAGCGGAAGCCGTATATCAAGATTGAGACGGTCTTTCATACGGCGATCTACGAATACGAATTCATCGTAAAGCGCGAACGTGAACGATGGGCAGCAACGTCGCCGCAGGTGGATGGCTGGAAGTATATCTTCAAGCTAACGACGCCAGTCAGCGACATACACGGCATCTTGGGGGATGTAGTTGTGGGCTGGGTCAACGAGGGGGATGGGGGATATAGCCAATACGACGGGTCGGGGTACGACCTAAGTGACTGGTAAAGTCAAATCGGTCTGCGCTTGGTGTAACAAGCATATGAGCGGCCCAAGAAACGCCACGCAGACCACACATACTATATGCAGCAAATGTTCTCGCAAGCAAAAATCTGAAATCAACAAGTGGAAGCGAGAACGCAAACGCAAGTAACCAACCACACGGCGGCAACCGTAGCCGCAGCGCAGCCAGCCGCCGTGTACAATATCAAATAAAACTGAGGTTGAATTATGACAGAAGAACAAAAAACACCGATGGAAATAATAGCAGAGGCACTTGATAGATCGGGTCTCGAAAGTCCAGCCAGTATCACGGGGAAGCTCTACGACCCGAACGGCGTTGACATCCTGGTCACGCTACGTAATGGGAACATGAAACAATTAGCCGAGAACTGGCAAACGCTATCAGATATTCTTATTAACCAACGCGGCTACACGCCACAAGGCGGCGGCAGGTCGCTGCCGATGGATGACGCGCCGCCGATCCTGCAACCAGACCCCGCCGAATTAGAAGCTGAACTGAATCCGAAGGCAAGCCGTAAGCGGGCGCCTGTTGGCCGCTCGTTTGAGGCTGAGACGATGGTCGGCAGTATGCACGAAGGTGAAGACCGCTGGAAGATCAAAGGCGGGCGTTATAAAAGGTGGGGTGTTACCATCTATGAGGAAGTCATCAAGCAAGCGTTTCGAGATGGCGTGTTCTGGGACATCGAAGAGGGCGCGTTGGATGTGCGCCAAACTTATGATATGACAGGCGTCCGCGCATATTACGAAATCAACGAGCAAGAGAACCCAACCAAAGTTACGCGGCTGGAGCGGCTGTCGTAGCGTAGCAGAGGCCCGCCGCCGAGGGGTGGCGGGCGAATAGAGGGTTGAACGGTGACAGTACAAAGAGAGTGGAACGACAGACATCAACGGGACGACTGGATCGACCTTAGTTACGTGCTAGGTGATACCAATGAGCCAGACCCGCGACATGGGCAGCCGTGCGAATTGCTAGAGTATGTTGTGAAGCACAACACCCGCATTGAAGGAGTGTTTTCCTCTCTTGAGGATGCCAATCAATATATATTGCAAAATAAAGCCCCCATCGAACGATGGCCTGGCTCGCGTAATTGGCGTATTTTACAGATAGAAGCCAGCGGCGAAGCGTAGCCGCGAGGGACGGCGGAAGCGAGGATGTGATGAGTGATGTAATACTTGTTGTAGATCCTGAAAACGATACTTATACGGAATTCGATACCTCGCAGGTCGTAGAAATCCACTTTTTGGATGAGTTTGCCCAGATTACAGGGACAGTTGGTATTGAGGTGTAGCCAGCCGCCAGCAGCCAGCAGGGACAGGAGCCGCCCGCAGGGGAAACCTGGGGCGGCTTTTTTGTTTAGGGCGTGGGGGCTGCGTATATCTCGACAACTAGTATTTTAATTGTTTTTGACGCAGAAGGACATTTCTCAAGTCCAATGACTTTACCTACGTGCAGTATGCTGATGCCTTGAATTTGTCTTGTATGCCGCTTTTTTTGCTGTTTCAAGCAAATTACAAGATGCAAATTGACAAAGTTTGCGCCATCCAGTATACTAGATAACAAGTCGTCGAGATGTTTAATATTTTAATTGCTGGATTTGGAGATTGAAATGAGGATAATTACAGTAGGCAGTGACAAGGGCGGAGTGGCAAAGACGACTACAGCAGTTTGTCTTGCCCACGCTCTAGCAAAAGCGGACAAGCGTGTTTTGTTTCTTGATACAGATGGTCAAATGAATTCGACTACTCTGCTATGTGGGCCTGATGCATACCAAGGATCAATAGCCGACGTGTTCTTTGATGACGGTGCAATATCTAACCTGATTGTTGAAGGCCACTTGGTTGACGTGATTCCTTCTTCAAGAGATATGAGAAACGCCCCTCGCGTTCTTCCTGGGGAATTCCCTGTGGATTATCAAACACGTCTGTACCAGCGGTTGTCTCAGGCTCAAGACCTGCAAGATTACGACTTTGTTATAATCGACACAAATCCAGGGATGCACGCAGTCAATATCGCTTGCTTTGCCGCCAGCCATTATGCGATTATCCCAATAAGCATTGGCGGTTTTGAACTTGATGGTACGGCCAGGCTTTTAAGTGATGTTGAAAGAATTAAAAAATTGAACACACATTTTCAAGGCGTACTTGGCGTTCTGATTACCATGACGGATGAAAGAACAAGAGTGACTCAGGTGGTCGAAGGCGAATTACGATCCACGCTTGGCGATCTGGTATTCCAGAACACAATACCTCATACTGTGAAAATCCGCGAATTAACCCTGGCTTATAGGCAAAACATATACGATTACGCCAAAGGCTCAACGGCGGCTAATAGCTACGGGGAATTCTCTTTGGAAGTTTGGAACCGCATCAATGAACGACGAACTCAGTAAAAACACAAGAAGCAGATTAAGAAAAGGTAGTCCGCTCAATGTTGGCGATGCTCTTGACCAAGATAATCAGAGTCACGAAGCACCAATTGGCGAATCTGCCCCGAAGGGGAAGCCTGGCCCTAAGCCAGTATTTGATGACGCGAGGCGAATTGTTGGTAAGATCCCGGTCGGCACAATGGCAAAAGCTCTTGAGCTAAAAACACATTATTCATTGTATGAAGATTGCCCCACAATGGGTTGCGTTCTCCACGAGGCGATTGAACTGCTTTATAAAGCAAAGATAGGCGATAGTAAATAATGTGTGTGTATACAATCCTTGACCCTTTTGAATTTTTAGTGAAGATAGGGTATTCGGAAAACCCTATAAGGCGTATGTGCGCTTTATCGGTCAGAATGAAAAGAGGACTGATCCTTTTGAATTCTGAACGAGGCGGCAAATTCTCTGATGAAACAAATTTACATCAAAGGTTTTACAAACTATCCAAATGGCATCCATCAGATACGGATGGCGCATCTGAGTGGTTTATGATCAGGCCGTCGCTTTGCGATTGGCTGATAAACGAAGTCGAGCTAACTGTGGCGCCCGATTCCGAATATGACGAAATGTTTTTCTTTTTGGGGTCAGTCTCTTTTCTTAGAGAAATGTGCGACGACTATAATAGAGACCTTTGGCTAGAGAAATGGCTACGGCGTAACATTTTGAAAAAGAATTTTCGCGCACCTCACTCTTTGGAGCTGTGGCGGGATCATTCTCAGCCACAAAGACTTTATGAAGAAGTGATGGAGGAGTGGCGCCCCAGCCAACCAGTGGTAGCGGCAGCTGCCGCCGAAAGCGAGGGATGATGACAGCAGACATAGTATCCTATGACGTATCTACACTTGAAATGACGCCGCTGGTCAGCGGCGTGAAGACCTTCACCGTAAGAACATCGCAAGGCAACTTTGATTTCAAGATCGAGAGCGATGGATCGCTGAGATTGAACAATGACGGCCAACTAGTCATAAAGCCAGCCGCCGAAGGCCATCACCCACCCGTGAAGGAGAGTGAATGATGAGTGCAGCACAGAAAACCCGAAGGAGCGAATACGTTCAGCGAAGGGACTGCGAATCCACGCTTGATATTGCCAATGACCTTATCGAGGCGTGGGAAAGCCGATTGCCTGAAACTAAAGTTCCTGAGCCTTATTGGTTGCAAGAAATTAGAAGCAACGTTGTCAGATCTGCCAAGTTGCCACGCAGTCAGTTTCCCGGCGTGCGATTTGCGTCACTGATCGGCACCAGAGCCGTGTGTGGCCCGTCGCGGTATGACATAATGAAACAGCAATACAAAGAGGGGCGTGTAGAAATTGCAGACGCCGCATGGGGCACTGTGCTGAATGCGCTGGAAAACCAGGCGCGGGAACGGCGAGAGAAAAAGCGGCGGCATCAAGCATATTTAGATCACTTGTATTACCAATAAAAGATGGCGGCTCACCGCATGCACGGTGAGCCGCCGAAGCCATAACAGAGTTAAAGGACACAAGTTATGACCCACCAGATTTTAACCCAATCCACCCTAATTCTACAACCTACACTGCGTAGCACGGCGGCGGCCAACGGAATCACAGCCGCGCACATTAAGAAATGTATCGTCGCTGTAAAACCGACAGTAACCTTGCCATCGTCACGCTACAAAATCAGCGATCAGCCTAGCTGTCTATTGCCGCTAATCAGTACGATTGTGCTGACCTTGCTGACTGCGGGATTGATGGTATGGTATTTCCCCGCGATTGCGGGAAATACGCTTGAATCGCTAATAAACAGCGTGAATGGTATCATTGCGACCATTCATTCGGTTATAGTTAAGCTGTTTTTTGTTCTGCTACGCGTGACACCGCACAATTTTTTGGCTTAGGTGGTGATGCATGAGAGTGTTATTTGTTGTTTCAATTCCATTCGTCGTTATTCTCGCCTTTGCATTTGCTCGGTTTTTGTATGACCAATGGGAATTTATATCTGGCGTTTTTCGGGCGGGCGTTGTTGTTGGCTCTGCTTTTCTGGTCATTGGCGCTGTTGTTGCCATTGTATTGTATATTATCAACTGGTCAGATCAACGCAAGGCGACGCAGGCGCAGCTTAAACGCGACAATGTGGAAGTTGTTGTCGCTAAACCAGGCGATCAGGTGTATGAAGTGGAATACGACACGGATGTATCTACCAATACCCGCATACGGCCCGCGCACTTGGCTCCAGTTGGCTTGAATGGCAGCCCGATGGCTGTTACGGATGTCGCTCTCGATCTTTGGCGGCAAGACAAGATGCTATCAGCGGTATCTAATCGTGTTCGAGAATCGATCCAAAAAACGATAGAGACGGCTGATAGTGATTCGCGGCAAATTGATCTTAGGCCGCCACCGTTTAGTTTGTTAGACCGTTTGCCGAATAACCGTGGCGACATTAACCATTTGCTCATTGCCGACAGGGTGAACCCTGAGACTGGCGCAGTCGAATCGATATACGCTCACATTGAAGATATTGTCCACCCGATGTACTCAGGGGAAACAAACACGGGCAAATCCACGGCGGCGCGAGGGTTTGCGTACCAGTTCATCACGGCGCCCAATACGCACCACTGGTGGGCGGATCGCAAAAACGCAACCTGGAAAGTTTTTGACGGCGCAAATGGTCAGCAAGGGCCAATTGTCACAAATGATGAGGATATGATTACGGTATTGGGTGCGTTGGCCACCGAAGCCCAGCGGCGTATAGAATTGTTTGAACCGTTCCCATTGGTGGAAAAATTATCAGAGTATAATAGGCAGGCCCAGGATGATTTACCGTATATCATGCTATTTGCTGATGAGTTTCCTGGCTTTATGGCAAACAAAAAGATTAACAAGCTGATTTGCGATAATCTGTTTTTATGGCGCAGCGTGGGTATCTATGTCTGCGGGATCGGGACATATTGGAATGCCGATACGATTCCAACGAAATCACGCTCGTGTTTTTTGACCCGTGTTGCGTTGCCATCGTCACGACAAGCAAGCCAAGTGGTACTCGATTCGCCCGACGCCTCTGATCTGGATGGCAAAGATCGCGGCTTGGGGTATGGTAAGCTGCTCTTTGGGGATCACGGCTCTAAACATTTCTTATTGCGTGTACCGTATCTAGATAAGCGCGATGCCTACGCGCTTGTGCCACGCCTCGACAGCGTGCCAGCATTGCCGATGGTTGATACTCCTGACGAAACTGAGGCAGACATACTAGCGACGTATGACGAGGACGAAAGCCAAAGTGCTTCGGCAATCGCCGAGGCAACTATTGGTAAAGGCGGGTCGCAGCTCAAAAAAATACGCAGTGTAATCCTGAAATACAGGGGTGTAAGTATTTGAGAGGGGTGTAAGGGGTTTTTACCCTGTTTTACACCTGTTTCAGTCGGTGAGTGTGAAAGTGTAAAGAGTGTGCAGGGAAGGCCAACGGCGAGAAAAACAGGACATTTGTTAGATACACAGCCGCCCAGCAATCGGCGGCGGAAGGCGAGGATGTGATGAGAACCAAAACGAACGTGTCTATCATATTCCGTACCTTGGCCGATGAACTTGAGCGACCAGGGCAATACTATTTACGTGTTACGCGTGCCTGAAAGTGGAGAGGTTATCGGATGATGGAATTTTTAGACGATTTGCCACCCCTTATAGGTGCTATGGTTTTTGCAGTAATTGTAGTGGGAGCGTCAATACTGACAATAACGCTTTTTGCTATACTGGCGTTAGGTATCGGATCGCTTATCGAGAACATGCTATAATACCCCCAGGCGGCGGCGCCTGCCGTAGCAGCCCTGGCCGCCGATACGCTCTCCTGCGTTGGTAAAAGTCGGCTTCATGCCGTGCGGTTGCCATCGTAACCCTAGCCGCGTAGGGGAGTGCCCCTGTCAACCGCGAAGGCCAACGCGGCGCGTTGGGTAGCCGCAACCGAGACGCTGAGAAGCGTGGGTATGCGGCGTAGCGGCGGCGGGGATGGCATCTGAAACTGGGCTTATCTCAGCAAGTAGGATGCAGCCGACCCGACTCAATCGAGTCGGGTCTTTTTATTTTAAGGTTGGGTTTTGGGAATTGGTGAAATTGGGGGTTGACTTTGTACGTACAAAGTGGTATAATGTAATTATAACCGATCAAGATACGATGAAAGGAAAAACAATGACTAACTGGGAAACTAAAGTAAGTTCAAAAGGGATGAAAAAAGCAAGAAAATCTAATGCATATATAGATGTCCGTATCAGGCAAACCGACGAAGGGTTTTTAGCAATCAAAAACTTGAGAGGTGTTGGAACGTTTATGGCTAGTGATAGAAATCATTTTCGCCAACAACAATCTCAAGAAAGCTAAGGTTTTTTCTTCGTATGACGACGCATTGGGCGCCGCCGATCAATGGTTTGAAAACGCCACAGCAGAGTGCATTGCAGGGATCGAGGAAACATTAAACAAAGTCACTCTCGTTCAAAAAGACAAAGGGCATAAATCTGGTTGGATTTTCTATCAGATGAAAGATTTTTACGGATACGATTTGGCATCTGAATTTGTCGAAAAATAAATCAAGCAGGAGACTATACGGCTAATCGTAGGGTCTCCTTGAAAGGACTATTTGGTGATATTATGACAGAGCTATTCGTAATGACAGATGATAATTTCGGGTCTGATTATTACATAACATCCTGGGAAGATTTTGAGGAGGATTGCAAAGAGCTTGGATGGCCTACCGAAAAAGCGCAGCTAACACCGATTGATGAGTATTTGGCCGATGGTATCACGGCACTACAAGCAAACAATCTTCAGGAATCGGCTAAACGATATGGGCTTGATGTTTGGCAACAGGTACAAAACGCGTTGAAGATTAAGCCACACAAGGGCGGCAGAACTGCTAGAGTGGAAATGCGTATTACGCCGGAAAAGAAATCGCTGTTTAGGTTTTTAGCTGAAGCTCGCGGGATTAGCCACGCCGATTTATTAGAGGAAATGATTGACAACTACTGGGATGAAAGATACGTCGGATTATAGACGACAGAGAGGAGAACGGGTCTACGCATCCGTTTGACTAGCAGCAAGGCGGCTGCCGCGAACGCCGCCTTTTTTGTTGTCTCGAATTAGTACTAATTTGTCAGGCGTTAATAGTTCCGAATTTCACAAGTGTTTGTCGATTTTTCGGCAAAACGCATTTTGGGGTAGGGTGGGGGGCTGGTACAATGTAGTACACAGAACGCGTTCAAGCCTCTTGCTCACGGGGTTCAGCGATGTGAGCGCCTGCGAAAACCTACGGGAGTTCTCCCATCCCAAAATGTTCAGCGGGCCTGGGATCGCCACGCGGAGGATCGGTATACCAGCGCTGTTGTTCTGTGTAATTTGAGATATTTTAAGGTTATTATTACGTCGTATATATTGACAGATACGACACTATAGTGTATAATAGATGTATAACCGATTGAGAGATACACCGAAAGGATTACCAGATGAAATCATTAAAAATTCGACTAAAGATTAGCGACGAGAGACTAGAAGCCGTAACTGACGTTATCAATGCTCACTACGACTCAAGCGCCACGGACGCCGAAGTTTACCATTATCTCGACTGGGGATGGGATAACGGCGAAAAGTGGATTGAATCAGCAACAACTTTAGATTTGGTTCATTGGGTCAAATACAGACTGCCTAATGCGGACTTTAGCCAAGATAAAGAGAAAGACATCTACGAAACCACAGAGACCGACAACTACCTCGTTGTGTATAACGACAATAAATCTCGATGGGAATTGCGTCGCAAGGTCAGCGCAGAACGCTCGATCTTTATGAAAAGCAGCAAGTACCAGACTCCACTAATTGTCGCCGCTAATGCAATGGAACGCCACAGTGAATGATCTTATAGATATAACTACAATTTCCAAAACAACCCAAAAAGACGCCGCCTCACGCATCAACAAGTATCTTGCGTGGTGCGGCGGCGACATCCTGCGACCCAACATAGCCGCCTACCGTGACTGGCTACTAACCCAAGGCAGAGCAGACCCCAAGCCAGGACAACCCGAAGGCTTGTCACCGCAAACTGTAGCGGATCATCTATCAACCATCCGCAAATGGTATCGCAAATTCCTGAAAGAACAGCGAGACACCTTTTACGCAATGGCGGCAGACCAAGGTCACACCACGCCCGCCGATCAAGCCGCCTATGTCAATGAACTTGTTATTAGAATCGAGAACGCCATAGACCCTGAAGCTGCACCGCTTAAAAAGCAAGTCATCCAGGATAAAGCCGATTCGCAAATACTTAGGCTGACCAAGAAGCAAGCTCAAGCACTTCTAAACCAGCCCGACAGGTCAACGCTTCGAGGCAAGCGGGATGCCGCCATAATCGCCACATTCTTATGCACTGGCGTGCGTGAGGGCGAGCTGGTGGCATTGACACTTGATGACTTTCAGCAAACACTGAACGATGAAACCGCCTTGCTGGTTAGGCACGGGAAAGGCAACAAGCAGCGTATGGTTCCGTATGGACAACTGCAATGGTGTGTCAGGCTGGTAAAAGAATGGTGTGAGGCCGCCGAGATCGCAAGCGGCTATGTGTTTCGAGGCATTTACAAAGGCGACAAAAAGGTGAGACCGACGGCGATTCGGACGCGGAATATAGAGCGTATCATCACGGTGTATGCTGGCGAAGAAATTACGCCACACGCCCTAAGACGCACATACGCCCGAACCTTGTACGATTCGGGCGTAGAATTGCTTACAATCCAGCAAAATTTAGGACACAAACGACTTGAGACGACGTTGTTATATATTGGGGCATTGGAAGCCAAGCGCCGCGCCCCTGGGCCGATTTACGATTTAGATGTAATAGACGAGATTTAATCTGACACATCGAAGTTAGCTGACAGGGACCGATGGGTAAGTCGGAACTGTAGCAGGTTCAGGTTGTGCCAAGTGCTGCTGTTGCTGTTGTTGTTGTTGTTGTTGTTCAACCAGTTTCTCCAAACGTTTTTGTTGAGCCAGATGTTGGGTATCACGGAAAGTCTGCATGGGGGTACGCCCATCACAATACCTGCCGCTGTGAGTGCGCTCCCGATTGTAGAACAGCAACCATTCATCCAGATCAGCTTGTAACTGCTCTAGGGAGGTGTACAAGGTCTTGCGAAAAGCGACCTGATAAAATTCTTCATCAATCGTGCGATGGAAACGCTCACAGATGCCATTGGTTTGGGGAGAGCGGGCCTTGGTCCTGGTATGCGCGATTTGTTCCAAAGCCAAGTATAGCTGATACTCGTGATGGTGCAACGAGCCGCAGTATTCAGTCCCCCGATCGGTCAAAATGCGCAACAAGGGCACGTCCTGTTCCTCAAAAAATGGCACCACCCGATCATTGAGTAAGTCGGCGGCGGTCAAGGCATTCTTGCGATCATACAGCTTGACTACGGCCACACGGGTGTAAGTATCGATGAAGGTCTGCTGATAGATGCGGCCAATCCCCTTGATTGTGCCGACATAGTAGGTATCCTGGCTTCCCAAATAGCCGGGATGCTCCGTCTCGATTTGGCCTTCGACTTCACGTTGCTCTTTGGCCTTTTCCAGCGCTTTGAGTTGGGCTTCGGTCAAGACCAGCGCTTCATTTTCAGCCAGCTGGGCTTCCAGCGCCTTGAGCCGCTTCTTGAATGTCTCCAGGCCGTGCCGCAACCAAATCGAGCGCACCCCGCCTGGTGAGACGAATTTGCCTTGTTTCTTCAGCTCATTCGACACCCGCTGCTGACCATAGGCTGGATTGTCCGTGGCAAACTGCACTACCGCTTCTTCGATCTCTGGCGACACCCGATTAGCCACAATCGGCTTGCGACGGCTGATCTCTCGCAGTCCTTCTTCCCCGTGTTCTTCATACAGTTCCTTGAACCGGTAGAAGCTATCGCGCGAGTAGCCCATGATCTTGCACGCTCGGCTCACATTTCCTAGCTCTTCGCCCAGTTTCACCAGCCCGACTTTGTTTCTGATGATTTTCTCTTCTGTATTCATCTGACATTTTTCCTTTCTCATTTTCTCTGAGTTTACCATAAATGTCAGATTAAGTCTTGACTAGTACAATTTAGATTAACCCCCTATCCTGCATCTGTTTCTTGACATCCTGTATAGACGGCGGCGAACCATCGGCCTTGCGAATATTGTACGTTTTCCCGCGTCTCCGAAGCCGCTCTCTCATTCTGGTTTCGTAACCCTCTGCTGGACTTTTGTGATCTGGGTCAACCGAATTCCATTGGTTATAACTCAGTTGGCCGTAATGCTCAATCCAGATTTGTTCGCGTTGGCGTGCCTCTGAATCGGGAACGGTTTCTATAACTTCAACCTCGAACGAATCCCAGCCGTGCTTGTCGTAGTCATCCTGCAAAGCCGAATGTTTGCCGCTTCTTAATCTATGACGATGCGCGTACATACGCTTCTGTAGCGTAGTAGTCGTATGCCCTACATAGACACGCCCTGTCAATTTGTTCTGGATTTTGTAAATAATTGCCATTGCTGGCCTCCTTTTGACGGCAAGACCAGCGAATCAAAAAGCCGCCTTGCGTGGCGGCTATAGCATCAGTAAAATACCATCGCCAGCCGCTTGCCCAATCAAGTGGTTGGATCGCCTCACCGGGCCGCGAACCCGTGTGAGGCACTTTTGTTTTAGTTACTTTAATTATACCATAAATCGAACATTTGAGCTATGACAAACCCAAGCCGCCGTTGACAAGTTGTGCGAACGGCGCGCCGCCAAGACGCGAGGGCGGCGCGCGAGAGAATGAGAGGATCGAGGGAGGCTGTGACAGTCATACACAGATATAATAATCCTCAAACATAATAGCGACCCGCTTTATTCTGGAGAAGTGAAAAGCCCCAACGGCTCCCCGGCCTCGTTGGGTCTTTTTGTTTGACGCGACAATTAATTGGCCAACAACCAATCGACTAAGGTGGACCGTTCCTGATCGGCGGTGGCGCCGCTAACATATTCGTGATAAATACCTGCCCTGGTTGGCGTCCAGCTAGTGATTGTTACTTGTGTGCCAGTGTATACCGTTCGGGGTAAATCAATGGACCAGTAGAAGGCCACATTATCACCTGTTCTTTGCAATCGCAACACAAAAAACTGAGGCGGCAGATCAGAATACAACGTTGTTGGACCAGTTACCGAGCCGCCTCCTCTAATGCTATGTCGTAATATGCGCCCAATCAAACATGCCCGATCTACTAGAGTTTGAGGCCGATGCGCGTTGTCCGAAGATAATCCCGGCCCGCGAGGGCGTCCAGCTTTGCAGTATGTTTCCTCCGGGAAGTTGGAATAAATACGGCGTGTCTAATGTTCCGAACATGAATGAATTTGAAGCCGCCTTTTGAAGTCTTAGAACCACAAATTTCCCTAATGGTGCAAAATCATCAATCAACGTGGTCGTTGTAACCGATCCGCCGCTGTCTCTGTATCGAATATCGAGCTTTATTAAGCCGGATGTGGTGCCATCCTCAATCCTAATTTCCGCATAGCTATCATCTGTGCCGTCATCTATCCTAACGCCAACATACGAATTCGTGCCTTTTCCAAGTCTAGCATAAATATTAGCCGTTGAACTCGTACTTTGATGAGCAAAGTGATCTTCTGTGATATTGTCGTTTATCAAGGCCAAGACACTTGAATACGTGGAAGTGTCCACGGTTGACGGCGCACCGTCGAAATCTGTAGAGTCCCATGTCCAGCCCGAAAATGTATTAAAATGGTCATCTGGCGTGAACCAGACATTCACACGCTCAAACAGACCTGCGCCCCCTGACGGCCCATCTAGCCCCGATTGCACATCGCCCGACCCTAAAATCCCAATATCACCTGTACTCGTAATATTGCCAGTTACGATCGAATTGGCCAAGAAATTTGCCGTTGAGGCATTGACCGTCAGTGGTGTTGTGGACGTAGTAATAGCCTCTGTGGCCAATGTTGGCTCAAACAACTTTGAGACTTTCGGGCCATTTTTCAACACACTGGCTATCTGGTCCAGCATGTTCTGAAGAGACGTGGGCGTTCCTGTGTAGTAGTCAAGCGGATCTTCAACGGTTACAGTACCAACTGCATTGATGACTGGCCTTGCGTCGTATATGTCTGTTTCGGATATGCTAGACTGGCCGCCTTGCAGTCTAACCCAAGCTGACGGTAAAATCGTGCCCATAGGCGGCATAGGCCTAATAGGCAAAACCGCATCTGATACAGGCGATAATGTACCTGTGGCCACGGCCAGCGATCCGTAAAACGACCCCGCTGTGTAATCCCAATAAACCAACGCAAACCGAGAAGTCCCCGACGCAGATGGGATAACAGGTGATAGGTCAATACCTGGCGCGCCTGGCCATTGCCGATATGTGCCCTGGTCATCACTGAACCCGTATGGATTAACCAAGACACTGGTTGAGCCGCTGCCCAATGGTTCGCAGCGTAACGGAAATATCTGGCGGCGATAAATATTAAACGTATCTGGGCCTGGTGCCCCATCGCGCCATTCGTGTGTGGTGCCATGCTGGGTTGAGCCGCCAAACTCGTCCCCCCAGCCTATGCCTATGTACGCTTCCCAGTCAACGGCAATCACCTGACGTGTGTCAGGCATCCAAGGCTCGGTGCCCACGATAACCGGCGTTCCCTCGCCCTGCCTGACAGCCTTGTTGAAAATCTGCAACGTTTTGCCGCCGATGCGGACAAAGGAAAACCCTTCACGCCCTGGCACATCAACATTGCCGAAACCATCACCTAAAACGCCCTTGTAATATTGGTATTGTTGCTGCAACGAATCCTGAACCAAATGCCGTAAGGCTTTTACTAATTCGTGATACTGACTCATAAAAATCTCAGAACCTCTACTGTTCCCGATGGGTAATTATTAGTTATATCCGTCCAAGATGTGTACGGGGGGATCGTGCCCAACACGCGATTGTCGCCTGTCCCCAAAATATCAATCCCCACGGCAATATGGTAAAGCGGTGATACGTCCATTCCGCCATGTTTGACACTGTGGCCGCCACCTGCGAACGGGATAGCATTGACGTAATCAAGCTGGTTTGTGCCTCGGTACAGGTATGACGCAGATCCTGACCCCCAATACCGCACACCTGTAAACAACCGATCGCCGGCGCCGTTCAATTCTGGCGTAGCGTGAAAAGATTTCAGCACATCGTTTGACTGAAACACAGGGTTGACGATGGATGACCACGAACCCGTAACACCCGTTGACGTGGTAATCAGATGGTACGTTCCTGTGATTCCTGCTGGGTTGACCATCTTGCCATAGGCCCACGCCTCAGTATCACTGCCTGCGGTCATAATCGCTGTATTCGTCCTATTCTGGACGTTTGCCAGCGTAGCCGCCCCTAATGAGGTCTTGCCAATCGCCGTGAGTGTGGCGGCGTCGAACTGCCTCGCATATAGGATGCCATCTTCAAAGGTTGACACCCACAACTTGCTGCCGTCGTTTTCGCGGTCAATATCCAGTGATATGCCGTAGATAATGCCCGATACATCGTCCTCGAAACTCAGCGTTGTATGGACATATATGTCACCGTCATGGTGGATATACAAATCACCATTATAGACAAATGCGCCTTGCAGCGAGTTGCTATCAACTGGCATATCGTCAATACGGTCAAATTCTTTTGTCGTGGCGTTAAATTCATACAGCGCGTAAACATCGCCCGATTCTTGGTAGGATATGAATTCGCGCCCTGAGTGGGCATAAACCACGACAGCGCCGCCCATATTGGCGTGCAAAATAGTCTCTGCTGTATCGGTAACACAATCGCTCCAGGTTGACCCCTCATCCTCAGAATATTGCAGCCGCTGGGTGCCTGAAATGACTCTTCGGTATAATCTGCCAAAAGTCTGGTTTGTTGCCAGCGGGAACATATCCACGCCTTCGTACGTAAAAGAGCTGAACACGGCCCCAACTTTTACCCACTCGGACCCAGACCGCTTGAAAAACTGCCAAGTTGACGACGTTAAGATGCCTGACACATAGATGTTACCAGACGTAAGTTTGGCAAATATTGGGTCGGCGTTATTAAGAAAGCGTCCTGAGTAGGCAGTCACACCGATAGACGGATTCGGCGTCTCGCCTGTCCAGCTCGTGCCATTCGTCGAAGTCCAACATAGCACGTTCGGGTTGTTTGTTACATCTGACCAGGATTTCAACGCAAAGAATCGACCATCACACTGAAACATTCTGACCTGGTATGCACCCGCATTTGGGCCAAGGTCAGTTTCTTCTGACCAACTTGTCCCCGATGAATATTTCCATATTGGGTGATCGCTGCCGCCGCCTGCCAGATCGGCGGCGTGATCAGACAATCCGACAATCGTCGATCCGTCCGACGCTACGGCAAAATTGCCAGGGTTAGAGCCTTTGTAATTAGCGCCGCCGTTGGCAACCTCAAGGCTAATAATATTCTCGGATTTGGCGGCAATATCATAGCGTATGATGTAATTTGGCGGTGATGCATTGTTTGACACCCAAAGCAGCGATGCGCTGCCGTATGGCGTTACACGCGAGGAAAAATTAGGTAAATAGGTCAGGCTACCATCGTACAAGGTCCAAGGCATTTTATGTTATCGCCCCCCAGATCCACGTTTGACCATCGTCGTCTGTGCGCAGCAGATAACTGGCATAGGTGCCGCTGACGCCGCTTTCTCGTGCCAGCAGGTAGTGAATCTTGTCGTTAAACACATCGCTGGCCATCCCTACAAATTCAAGGTTTGCGCTGGTTCCAGTCGGCGTTATATCGTCCCAGGACACACGACCTGCATTTGTGCTGCGATGCACATAGCCGACGCCCATACGCCATAAAATGGCGCTATCTGGGTTGTATGACCCAGCCTTGCTTGCTGTCCACCACCACGGGTCAATGCCGCCCCAAGACGCTGGCAATTGCGCTCCAGGCAAACCCGTGTCCCTGTTCTCCCAGTTGCTTGAACCAAGGCCAAAATAATTCACGCCAGGGTTCTTTGACCAGCTAACCAAGGCCATGGCTGGAACAGGCTCCCACGCTGGCGGGTCTGGGTCAATGGTTCCCTGCGTCGGCTCGTCGGGGAACGTGATTGTCACACCTGGATTACCCGTTGACGATGGCTCGAATTCAACCTCGGTGATAAATACCCCGTTACGATGATCATAATTCCGCCTAATTCGGCGTGGTATCAAATCGCCCGTGAATTGCAGGCCGCGATTGTTGTCCCCTGGCTCAATGTTGGCTGGGAAGACTTCTTGTGGCGCCACATCGAACGAGCCATCGTTAATAAACGACATTCGGAATGTTGGAAAGCGTAAATTTTCCTTGGCCAGCAAATAACCACACCTGATATTAAGGTCGGTTTGATTATTCAGAATCATCTCGTCTCGGTTGAGCTGACCGCCCATCACGCGAGGCAACTCGCCTGGCGCGGCGGCAAACAGTGGCGTAGCATTTTCAACCGTGCCGCCGCCTGAGTAAGCGATCCCCGACATATCTACCTTACTAGTAGTCGTGATGTATTCGGCGCGCTCTTCAACTTCTACATCACCGATCCATATCCCTTTATGTAGCAACTTGCGAGACGTAACGGCGCTTCGTTCGGCTGGCAACATCAGATTGTAATCAAGATGGATGTGCAACACGCCTTGGCTGGACGCCGTTACCTGCCCAAACGCCTCGCTGACCAACTCGTTTTGCAATTGGTTGAA
>FUIF01015314.1_pt1 | contig 43299 bp, 71 predicted proteins | sample 1003461 | NCBI WGS metagenome assembly FUIF01 (sample SAMEA80401918, study PRJEB19352) | marine metagenome
GCCCCTTGGCGGCATTTGCTTTCGCAATTTTTGATTCCGTTTTTCACTAATTTTTGACGTAAACCCCTGATAGGAGGGCGATTCTATGAAGATACTGGCCAAAACAATCAAGAAAAAGGTGACTCCGTTCGTAAAACGTCAGCAAAAACTCAAGAAACGAGCCAAAGCGGCACGCCGCGGCAGACTTGCCTGGGTTTCGCAGGCCGTGGGCGTCGACCCGTCCGGTAAGGGCATATTCCGCGGCCCGGCGATGACTTACGACCCTTTCGACAAGCTGAAAAGGGCTTGGGCGGAATGGGCAAACCGGGACCGCACCGCGACGGACAAAATGACCCGCGCGATTGAACGACGGGAGCGCAGGCGGGAGAACCGCCGGGCGAGATTGGTTCATGGCTGACGCAGCAAAGAAGCAGGAAAACCGCGGCGGAAAGCGCCCAGGCGCGGGCAGGCCGAAGGGCTCCCGCGAGACTCTGAGCGTCCGCCAGGTCAACGCCATGCTCCAGGCGGCCAAGAAGGCCGCAAAGAAGCACGGCGGGATCAGCCTGGACGATTTGCTCCTGTCGTATGCCTACGGCGAGGACCCCATTCAGGGCCGGACGGTGAATGTTCAGCAGTCGATGGCTGCGATCAAGCTGTACAAGGACAAGACGATGGCCCGCATCGAGGAGGGCGGCGCGACGGACGTTTCCGCGACCGAGGGTCCGGCCTACTATCTGCCGGAGCAGCGGCCACGCCTGGAGGCCGTTAAGGATTAATGACCTGGATTCCGCACCCAGGCGCGCAGGAGGAATTTCTCACCAGGTCAGAGTACGAGGTTTTATTCGGCGGGGCGGCAGGCCCGGGCAAGACCGATTGCCTGATCGCAGCAATGACCAGGGGCATCGAGGTCGACGGCTATCGCGGGCTGATTCTGCGGCGGACGTTCCCACAGCTGCAGGAGATTATCGATCGGTGTCGATCGACGTACCCGTCGCTCGGTGGCATCTACCGGACCACCGAGAAGCGCTGGCGGTTTCCGTCCGGGGCGATTATCGACCTCGGCCACATGCAGCACGAGGCGGACAAGTACAACTACCAGGGGAAGGAATATCACCGCGTCGCTTTTGACGAATTGACGCAGTTCACACAGTCGCAGTACCTGTACCTGACGAATTCCAGGGTCCGGTCGAAAAACCCGAAAATCATTCCGCAGGTGATTTCGACGACCAACCCTGGCGGCATCGGCCACCAGTGGGTCAGGGACCGGTGGCAGCCCGAGGAGCGGGCGCTCAAGACGTACTACGATCCGAAAACGGGCCTGTCGCGCGTATTCGTGCCGGCCACGATCGAGGACAACCCGACACTGTTCGACAACGACCCGGACTATGTCGCGCGCCTCGAGGGGCTGCCGGAGCTTGAGAAAAAGCGGCTCAGATTCGGCATATGGGACGCCTTCGAGGGCCAGGTATTCCCGGAACTCTCGAAGCTCGTTCACGGGTACGAGGATTTCGACATCCCGCCGGAGTGGGAGCGGTACTGCGTATTCGATTGGGGCTACGCGAAACCGTTTTCCGTGGGCTGGTACGCGGTCGACTATGACGGCGTCTTCTATCGCTACCGGGAATGGTACGGCTGCAAGCTCGAGGAGGGCGACGACGACGGTGCGGACATCGGGCTACGGCTGCAGGCCTGGGAGGTCGCACGCGGCATCCTGGAACGTGAGCAGGAGGCCCGGGAGTCAGAGCTCAGGTTTCGCAGAATTGCGGACCCGTCGATATGGCACCCACGCGCCGAGACGCGCCGGAAGGAATCCAGGGGTCCGACCATCCACGACGATTTCACGGCCGAGGGCGTTTACTTCCTCAAAGCGGACAATGACCGGCTGCACGGGATGCAGCAGGTCCACAAACGATTCCAGCTCGAGACGGAAGTCGATATGGAAACCGGCGAGGTAATCGCAGAGCACCCCCAGCTGAAAGTTGCGAATTCCTGCAAGGGATTCTGGCGGACCATGCCGGGGCTTTATGCTGACGACAAAAACCCGGACGACGTCGACACAAACCAGGAAGATCACGTCTATGACGAGACCCGCTACATGTGCATGGCGCGACCGCTCAGGCCTAAAAAGGTCGAGCGGATTCCGGCGGGCAGCTTCCAGGCAGAACGCAAGCGATACATCAGGGCGAAAAAGTATGCAAAGCAACACGGATGCAGTATGGAACAGGCTTACCGTAAGGTGCGCGGCTGATGGCGACTGACCTGCAAAAAACCTGGGAGGAGCGGATCCAGGACGCGATTACCAAGCGCGACGAGTGGAAGGAGAGCTTCAAGGTCGACCTGGGCAAGGCGTACTTCGAGGGCGACGACAACCCGGGGTTTCCCGAGGCCGAGTGGATCTCGATTCGGAAGATCTACACACACCTGAAGGCGCAGCTGCCGGCGCTGTATTCGGTGGATCCGTATTTCTACGTCAAGGTCGCGAAAACGTACCAGCTCGACGAGCCAATACTGGACGACAACGGCCAGCCGGTTGGCGCCCTTGCGGATTTCGAGCGCCGCGGCAAGATTCGCGCAGCCATGCTGAACTACCTGAAGCGCGAGCTTGAACTGAAACCGAAGGCTAGGCTCGGCATTCAGGACGCGCACTTTGCATTCGGTGTATTGAAGGTCCGGCGTACTTCCGACCAGGAAAAGCATAAGAACGCAGGCGAGACCATTGTCGACGACAACGGCGAGCCGATGCTGGATGAAAATGGCGAGGAAATGACCTACCCGGACGCGGTTCCGGTTAATGAGCGGTACGAATTTCTGCGCATCCACCCCGATGACATCATTTTCGACGCGGATGCCGGCACGTTGCCGGAGGATTGGTCCTGGCTGGCGCAGCACTTCACCCTGACCCGCGAAAAGGCGATGGCTGATCCGCGCTTCAAGAAAGCCGATATCAAGGTCATGCAGGGCAAGCCCGCAAAGGACAAGACCGAAGCCGAGAAGAAAGGTCTTAGCAGGCTGTTCCGATCACAGTCCGTGGCGGACAACAAAGACGATGACATTCTCGATTTCTACGAAATTTACGATCTGGATAATCGTGAGTGGCTGATCTACGGCGAAGGAGCGCAGCGTATTCTGGTGAAACCGAAGCCCCTGGCTCCGGGTATCGAGGACCACCCGTTTTCTTTCCTGCGCTTTACACTGCGCGACAAGAGCCCGTACCCGATACCCGTCGTCGAGCCCGCGATCGGGCCACAGAAAGAGCTGAACCTGTCGAGGTCGATGACGCTCCGGCATCGCAAGCGGTTTAACCGTAAATACGAGGTCGATGTAAATAAGCTGGAGGATCCAGACATCGAGCTGCCTAAACTCGAGACCGGGGATGACGGGACGCTCGTCCGCGTTATGGCGAACGGCGCGGTGACCCCGATCAAGGATGCCCCGCTCGATCAGAATGTGGCCCTGGAGCAGCTGGCTCTGGGGGCGGACATCACGGAGGCGTTTGGTTCCCCGGGTTCAGCTCGCGGCATCGCCGACACAGACAGCGCGTCCGAAGCTGTGTTGTTGGACAAGCGCCTGGAGATTCGCGAGGGAGACGCCCTGTCAGACGTGGTCGATTGGATCACGACGGCGGCGCGCAAGCTCGACATGCTGGTTCAGGTCCATATGGATCGGGCTGAAGCTGTCAAGGTAACGGGACCGCAGGGCGAGCAGTGGGTAACTGTCAAGCCGAAAGATTACGAGGCGATCAAGGGCGAATTCGAGTACACGGTCAACCTGGGCGCCAGCCAGCCTCGATTGCCTGATGTGGAGCGCGCACAGTGGACAGCGTTCCTGTCCCAGGTGGTAGCGGTGATGCCGATCATCCTGACGAAGCCGACGATTATGAAGCGCATCGCGGAGATGTATCACATCGAAGACGAGGCAGCGCTCGAGGAGTTTCGCCAGATGGGGCTCCAGATGGTGCAGAGCCAGGGAGCCGCACCTGCAGCTCAGGGCGGCGGACCGAGCAACAACCCGGTGGCCGCGGTCATGGGGGCTGCCGGCGGACCTGCCGGCGGTAATGCGAACGGCGGAGGGTCACAGCTGTAATGCCAATCTACGAGTACAGGTGCCAAACCTGCAGGGAGATGACAAACGCGCATCGCTCGGTCGAGAACCGCGACAACGCGCCACCGTGCGAGCACTGCGGCGAGGGCACCCGGAAAATCATTTCGCTCAACAAGGTACACGCGGATTTCGCGCCGTACTACGACGACAACCTGGAGACTCACATCGAGTCAAAGCAGCACCGAAAAAAGGTGATGGCGGACAAGGGCGTCTCCGAAGCATACGGGAAGGGCTGGATGTGAAAGTTTGCGACAAGTGCCAAATCAACGGTGTCACCCGGAAGGCGGACGTCGAGGTTTGCATCGTTTTCGATGATACGTATATCGATTTATGCCAGGAGCATTTGAACGATTTACATGCGTTCCTGACTACACCAGACAAGAAGCCGGCCAAGAAAAAGGCCGCATAGATCATTTCGATGGTGGTCTCAGTTGTTACCCGCATGGGGATAAAACGGTAAGGGCGCCATTGGTCACCCCGGCCACCATCAAAATGATTTTTTTAACCGGTCGCGAAAGCGGCCATTTTTTGGAGTAAGCAATGGAACCCGAAGCAAGCCAAGGCCAAGCGGGCACCGCGGACCAACAGGCAACCGCGGCCGCAGCCGACGCCCAGGCCGGACAATCCACTGAGCCAGCACCGACAACCGGCAACGGATCGGTGAGTGGAGACACGTTTTTCGACCCGAAAAGCATTGAAGGAAAGCCCGAGCTGGAGCAGGCCTACAAGCAAATGCAAGGTGACTACACCAAGGCAAAGCAAGGCCTCAAAGCGCAGCAGCAGAAACTGGACGCCTACGATAACTTCATGGCGAATCCGGAGGCCTCTGTGCGACAGCTCGCCGAGCAATACGGCTATTCCCTGGTAAAGGGACAGCCGGATAACTCGGAAAGCGAATCATGGCAGCCCAAGACCTGGGACGATGTAATGGAACGCGCCAAGGAATTGGTGCGCGCCGAATTCGAGCCCGTCCTTGACGAGGTCCAAACCCTCAAGAAGGACAGTGTCGAGGCACGCCTGGACAAGGATTTTCCGGATTGGAGAACCTACGAGGATGCAATGGTTGCAAACCTGGGGCGTCACCCGTCCCTGGCGAACGACCACGAAGCCCTGTACGAGTTATCTATTCCGAAGGAACTCCGCGACCAGCGTGCCATGCAGGCGGCCATGAAAAAGCTGAAAGGCGAGACCGAAAGTGCAACGGTGTCGGACAACAAGTCGACCTCCGTTCCTACCAGTGACGAACCTCCGAAAGGCATCAGTTTCGAGCAGGCAGTGGAATACGCCCGCAAGAAAGTGGCTGCCCAGGGCCTTGCGCCCGTGCCGGAGTGAATCACCAGCCTAAGAGGACTCAACAATGGCTACAGTAGGCGACACCAATGCGCCGAGTACTAATACCGTTTATTACGACGCGCTACTGTCGACGACGCTCGATGCCTACATGTCCGGCGGAACGATGTTCGATAACATCTTCAAGGACAGTGCATTCCTGGCGTTGCTTCGGCAATCTGACGCTATTCAGCGACAGAACGGCGGCGAGCGTATTCGCGCGCCCCTGATGTATGGCAAAAACCAGACGGTCAAGTCATACGAGGGCTACGAATCGCTCGACACCACGCCGCAGGACGGAATCACCACGGCTTTCTACGAGTGGAAAGAGATTGGCGGCACCATCTCAATCTCCCGCAAAGAGGAACGCCAGAACTCCGGTGAAGCTGCGAAAATCGCGCTCTTGCAGAGCAAGATTCAGCAGGCCGAGATGTCAATGCGCGAGGAGCTGAACACCCAGATCGTTCAGGGTACTGTGGACACCGCGACGTTTGTTCCCGGTAACTCACAGAAGGACCTGAACCCGCTGGGCTACTTCCTCCGCAAGGACAATACGGCGGATCCTGTGGCTGGCGGCAACGTCGGCAACCTGGCTGCAAGTAACACCTGGTGGAGGCACCGCACCGCTGTCCTTGACAGTGGCTCGACCGACACCGGTAACGACTTCGCCCTGAACGTTTCAACGTACAAGGGCCTGGTGGTTGCATTGCGCAGGATGTACAACTTCTGCTCGCGCGGATCAGGCGGCTCCCCGAATGTCGTTCTGTTCGACCAGGTTTCTTACGAGACCTACGAGAACGCCCTGGACGACAAAGTTCGATACGCGAACACCGAACTTGCTGATATGGGCTTCGACAACATCAAGCTGCGCGGGGCAACCTGCGTCTGGGATGAAGTCGTTCCCGACATCGACAACGGTGATACGGACACATCGGACGACGGAACCGCGTTTTTCCTCAACACCAATTTCTTCCGGCTGATTATCGACTCTGAGACCGACGTGATCACCACGCCGTTCGTGGAGCCCGAGAACCAGACGGCGAAAACGGCCAAAGTGCTCTTTATGGGCAATACGGCTGTGAGTAACCTCCGGAAACACGGTGTTGCATACGCGATCAGTCAGTCGATCTCGTCGTAATAGCGACTCAACAAAACGGGACCAGGTAGGGCGGTCCGTCAGTCACAAACGAGGGAAACACCATGCTTTTCAAGCGTATCTCACGTTCGACGGCGGAGACGGTTTTCGTCGTCGCCCGGAACGTTTCAGGCTCTACACTGACCGCCGGCTATTCAGCCGTGTGGGACGTCGGGGCCAGCACGGACGGCGTTCGTGTCACTCAGGCATCGTCTACAGATTTGCAGGCGTATGCGGGTGTCGCGGATTCCGACATTGCTGATGGCGATTACGGACTGCTTCAGGTTTACGGCTACCGCGCCAGCGTCTACATTTACAGCTCCACTGGATCCAGTGCATCCGGTGACGAGCTGACTGTAGTGGCTGACGAATGGGGCGTAACCCCGCAGGCGACTTCAGGCGACGCCAAGTCGTTTGGGTTCCTGTGCGAAGCGGTCTCCGCGTCGTCAAGCTCGCAGTATCACCTCACGGCCAAGGCGTTCATTCGGGCGCTGTAACCGTGCAACCGGGCCGATAGGGGGCCCGTTTATTTCACCGATAGGAGGGTGAAACCATGCGGATAGGGTTTGCTGACCCGTCAACGAAACTCCAGACAGTCCACGACCTGAAGCGTCGCGCACGCGGCGGAATGGTGACATCGCTATTCAAGGTCACCGACTACCTGTCGAGGATGGGGCACGACGTCGAGGTTTTCGGCGGCATCGAGACGCCTGGCGTGACCAAGGCCGGGACGAAGTGGATTCCGGAGCCTTGGGGTAAGTACGACGCCCTGGTATGCAATCGCGGAACTGGCGAGGGCTACTCGATGATCGACGCCAAGGCCCGGATTCTTTGGACGCACGATCTACCGCATTCGGGGCACATCCCGAATCCGAAAACCATCAAGGCCTTCAATTTCACCGTGTTTATGTCGGCCTACGCTGAGCGGGTATGGCGGGCGTTTTACAACACGATCGGCCGCTCGGTGCAGATTCCGAACGGTGTCGATGACAGGATTTTCTACCCGAGGCAGAAGCAATCCGGATACATGATTTTCGCCAGTGCGCCGAATCGCGGGCTGGAAAAGTTGCCGCTGATTCTTGATGCGGTTTCGTCGAGGGTCGAGCAACCGGTCATATTGCGGGCGTTTAGCAACCTGGCTGAAATGCACCCGAACGAGGGGCCCGATACGTTCGATTACAAGAGCGTCGAGGAAAGCAATGTCCAGCTGCGAAAGCCGCTGCCGCAATCACAGTTTGCGAATGAACTGGGCAAGGCCGAGTTGATGGTCCTGCCGACGGGTTACCCGGAGATTTGCTCGAATTCGATTCTGCAGGCCCTACAAAGCGGAACACCCGTCGTAACGACCGGGGGCCTGGGGTCAGCCCCGGAATGGATAACGTCCGGCAGGAACGGTCTCCTGACGCGTCACGGGCCGTGGGACTACATGATTCACAGCGTCGAAATGGTCCGCCATATCGTCGCTTGCTACGAAAACCCGCGCTGGCTGCGCGAGATGCAGGTCGGGGCGGTCAGGACGAAAGTTCAAAACTGGAACCAGATAGGGGCGAAATGGTTGCGACTACTGAAAAGGGCGGTCCGGTTCTCCTGAACCTGGGCTGCGGATTCAACAAGCTCGATGGCCACGTAAATGTCGATGCGTTCGACAACTGCGATCCGGATGTCGTCCACGACCTGGATGCCTTTCCGTATCCATGGTCGGACAATTCGGTCGATGGTATCGAGTTTTGGCACACGCTCGAGCACTTACAGGATTGGTGGAGCTCGTTCCTTGAGTGCGCCAGAATCCTGAAACCGGGCGGGTATTTGCATATCCGGGTTCCGGATGAGTCGAGCTCTACTGCACTGACGTACAGGGACCACTACCACGTTTTCGGCTTGAACTCGTTTCACGGCATCCAAGGCCGGACGCACGGGACCAACGCCTGGGCCGAGGAGGAGCGAGACCGGGTGCCGCTGGTGCTGGAGAGCTACGCCCAGGTGCCATTCGAGCAGTACTACTGGATGACCAGATGGCCATTTCGATGGCTGCTCAGATTTTGCGCCCAGCACCTGCGTAATTTTATCTGGGAGCAGCGATTTGTATTTCGGAAGATAGGGGAGCGAAATGAGTGAAGGGCTGGCGTATTACCGATGCCTGCTATGTGGGCGGCGGCTGTCGCCCTGGGACATCGAGGAACACGGAGAATGTCCGTCTTGCGGCCATACGCGCGTGAAGCCGACAAACCTGAAGCGCTGGGAAATGCTGGTCGAGATATGCAAGCGGCCGCTGACTTTCTTCCGGCTCTGGCGAGACGATCGTGCTGTACACGCCGACAACTGAGAACCGCGAGACCTACGAGGGAATGTCGGTCGTCATCCTGACGCCGTGTAAGGATCACGAGTGCGCGATCAAGTTCACGAAATGCGTCGCCAACATGGTGGCGTATTCGTGGATGCACGGGCTGCAGGTGTTCCAGATGGGCACCACCGAGCGCATGGTCGTGCATTGGGCCAGGAACGACCTGGCAAAGCTCGCGCAGGAGAAAATCAACGAGTACACCGGGAAGCCGTTTACCCACATTCTCTGGCTCGATGATGACCAGGTTTTCAATCCTGACCTGGCGGTCTACCTGGCCAGGCACGGGGGCCGGGATATGGTCTCTGCGCTGTATTACGGCCGCGCGGGTACGCACTTGCCGGTCGCATACGTGAAAGACGACAGCGACGACAAGTACAAGCATTACCCGCTCATTCAGGTGGAGCCAAAGCTCGGCGAAGTTGACGCGGTCGGATTCGGTGCGCTCCTGATGCGCCGGGACGTGCTCGATCGGTTTGAGTATCCCTGGTTCCGCTTCAACGAGGCGGGCGAGGACATCTATTTTTGCGTCCACGCCAAGGAAAACGGTGTTCGCGTCTACCTGGACGGCAGTTACTGCATTGGTCATATCGGTGACCCGCAGATCGTGACGCAGTCGACGCACGAGCAGTACATGCGCGACAACGAGGACAAATACGCGGACCGTATCGAGGTCCGACGCCTGGGCGCAGAGTCGCCATAACGAATTCAGCTTGGCTAACCCGGTGGCAAGGCCTTAAATCTCGGTGCCCTATCCACTGAGAGCCGGGGGAGCCTTTACGGAATGAACGAGCTAGAAAAAGCGGTAATTGAGGAAATCGGCGAGGACGTCGACAATCCGGACGTGTTTCTGGACACCGAGGACGCTCTGGCGCCCATCCGCGACAGCATCAACGATGCTATTCAGGAAATCGCGCTCATAACGGGCGGGCATAAGCGGACTGCGTTTATCCCGCTCCGGGCCGGCATCGGCTTTTACCGGGTCAGATTCGCCGATGGTTTCCTGGGCTGGGTCGTCGACGCGCGGCTGGTGAACAACAAGCGGCGCATGGACCAGACCGACCTGATTCGCCTGGCGGCCGAGGATCCGCGCTGGCAGGTTTCGAGCGGCATTCCGTTCGACTACTTCCAGATCGGGACGGACGTGATCGGCTTTCGCCCGAAACCATCCTCGAACAGCGATGTCGCCGAGCTGACGATCGTGGAAATACCTGGCGAGTACGCGCACGGATCCCGGGACGTCAAGATTCGGCGAGACTTCAAGCACGCCGCGATTCAGTTCGCGGTGTCGGAGTACTGGGCGAGCCGCGGTGACGCGAACACCGCGCAGACTCACATGGACCTGTACCTGGCCACCTTTGGGCTACAGGACAGATTTACACAATCCCCGCAGCGACAGCCGCGCGTGGAAAGCAACGAGGCGAACATCGAATGACCAAAGCGGAGAAAAAGATTCTGGCGGGGTGCGCCAGCAAACTGAACTACCACAGGCCTACGTATCGTGCGCTTCCGGACCATGTGCAAAAAGCGATTGCGTCGGTAACCGAAACGCTCGAGATTTTGTCCGGCAAAAAAAAGGCTGATTAATGACCTGGGGAGCGGAGCTGGTCAAAATCCGCCGGCTACTGCGCGACCCGAGCGGAAATATCTGGAGCGACGGGCAGCTGCGGCGCCTGTGGAATCAGGTTCAATACGACCTGCAGTCGCGGACGACGGTATTGCAGACGGTCAGGACCCAGCGTGTTCCTGGTCTCTGGCAAATCGCGTACATGCACGATTGGGAGCACCAATACCTACCCGAGACGCTGTCGAGCTATTACCAGTGCCTGAGTCGCCACGGCGGCGCGGTGTTTTGTCATCGCTGGGAGCCGCAGACGGTGTCGGAGGCGGGCTCTGATGTGAGCGACTACGGGGCGCACTTTACGCAACCGTGGGAGGCATGGGCCGGGCTCACGCCTGCGCAGAAGATTCGCAACCAGTTCCCGGCGAATATGCGCAGCCTTCGATATATCGCCTATGACGAGGAGCCGCTGTCGTTCACGACGGAGAAGCGGGTCCAGCAAAGCGATATTTCGTACATCACGAACGAGGGCCGACCGTTCGCCTATTACGAGGGCGAGGATGTCGAGGCAAGCTACGTCTTGTATCCCCGGCCGTCGACAGGTTTTAGCGACGAGTTGTCCGGCGACGGTGTTTTCCTGTACTCCTCAGACGAGGACACGGGCGACGCAGAAGCGTCTGGCCAGCACGTTCCCGGCCCGCATCAACCTGGCCCACACCAACCGGGTCCGCATATACCGTCCGGAGGCTCGTCGTCCTCCGGTGGTTCCGGGGCCTTTGGTCAGGTGGTTGTGTTCGAGGGCTATGGCGAGTCCGGCGAGGGCGTCTCGATCGACGCGATTACGACCATCGACAATGTTTTCATGGTCTACGATGTCTCGCCGCTCGAAGTGCAGACGGAGACGGACCCGACCGATTGGCCGCAGTTCCTGCAGAAATATGTCCGCTATGGTGTTGTCGCCAGGGCATACGGCGCGAACACGGACGGCCGTATTCCGTCGCTGTCTCAGTACTGGCTCAGGCGCTATCTGGGCGGCGTCAAGGTTATCGAGAAGTTCAAGATCAACCGCCGAAACGATCGGGACTACAGTCTCACGACCAAGGGCATCCCGGCGAAACGCGCCAGACGGAGACTGCCGAGACTGCCCGATACATACCCAGCGGTAGGGCCATGACCACGATCACGGGCACGCTGAACATTGCCGCGGACCCCTCGGACATACGGGACGAGGACTTTGTCCGCTGCAAGAATCTGCGCATCAACCAGAAGGGTATTGCGAAAACCCGCGACGGCTCGACGAAGCTGAATGCGTCTGCGGTGGACACCGCTGTCTGGCATATCGAGGTCCAGGACGGCTCCCGGTACGTTTTTGCCGGGACCGACATCTACCTGGACGAGGTGAGCATTGCTACGGGCCTTGGCTCGTTGCAGTGGTCCGCCCTGCAGTACAGCGCTTTCAACGACTCCACCAAGCAGGTGTTTGCGCTGAACGGTGCGGACCGCAAGCGGATAGAGGGCAGCGCGGTTTACGAATGGGGCCTGGATGCGCCGACCGAAAGGCCGACCATCTCGAGCGGTCAGGGTGCAGGCCTTACCGGGCAGTACAACGCGCGATATACGTATGTTCGCAAGGTAGGCGACCTGATCGTTGCGGAGAGCAACCCGTCACTGCCGGCGGAGACGGCTGTCGTCCTTGATGATCAGTCTCTCGCTGTATCGGTCACCCAGCCGCTTGACCCACAGGTCACGCACATTCGGGTGTACCGCACCCTGGCGGATGGCGACGAGTATTTCCTCGACTACGAGGCGCCAGCGGCCACGTCGTTCACCTATGGCTACGTACACACCTGGGAGGCGACGGAGGAAACGGATTACGACCCGCCTACGGGCGATGGCTTCAAGTTCACGGTCACGGACTCGGACAGGTTCAGCGAGAACTGCTATAGCTGGGAGGCTACCTTCGAGGACAGGGACGACGAGGACTCGACATCTGGTCGCGATGACTTCAACACCAACGACGATTTTGTTCGCGACCGCAGGGAAACCGGCCGCGACTTTACGGACACCAGCTTGCCGGGGCGGAGATGATTGGACGACACACGGTCCCGTTGGGCGACTTTGATAGCAATGGTCCCGATGTTGCTCTGGGCGAGGTCGTGGACTTTCAGCGCGACAGGCCGCCGCTTGGCTCGTTTGTAATCGGTCCGACCTTTGATGGCTATTGCTTCATCATCAAGGACAACCGGCTGTATTTCTGCCTGGCCAAGCAACCGGAGGCGTGGCCGGCGCTGAACTTCATCGAGGTCGATGCGCCCGAGTGGCCGGGGAAAACCGGTGTTTTCCATAACGGTCAGCTGCACTACCTGACGGTAAAGGACATTTGGGGTATTCAGGGCACGGGCCAGAATTCATTCCAGCCGGTGAAGTTGAACGCGAAAACTGGGGCGCAGTCGATTCGCGGCGCGGTCTCGGTGACGGGCAAAGGAATCTATCACGTCGGTCCGGATGGGATTTACATTTACTCCGCGGGCAACGACGTCAAGGTGACCGAGGAGACCCTGGAGCCCATTTTCCGCGGCGAGGACACGCAGGGCTTGCCGGGCGTCACGGACCTGTCGACATCGTTCCTGTGGCACTTCCAGAATCACCTTTATTTCGGTTACGCCTCCGCGAACACGTACCCAAGCAACCTCCTGGTGACGAACTTGGACACGATGCGAACGGTGCATTACGCGTACAACGACGGCTCACCGATTCAGGTCCGGGCCATCCAGACGGACCATGTTAATAATCGCCTCCTGATTGGAGACAGCACGGGATTCATTCGGGTCATCGAGGACAAGAGCGCGACCGATGACTCTGGCACTGCGATCGCTTACGAATTCCAGGGTAAGGATTTCACGCTCCAGACCAGACGGCATTTCCCTAGGTGGGTCAAATATGACGTCGACGCGAGCGGTGCCGATGAGTGTAACGGGCGTCTGCTCCTGGATGCGGCGATCCATCACACTCACGCGATCACGGGCAATCGAAATACGCGCCGACGTTTGGTAGGGGAAGGAAATGGAAACAAAGCCGCAGTCAGAATCGACGGGAGCGGGCCCGTCTCAATCTACAGCTACGAATTCGAGTGAACTTGAATACCAACTGATTCCGTATGTTTTCTATCATCCTGATGATGACTATACGATTCCGCTGGTAGCGCTGATCGCCTTCTATGAAAAGCTGAAAGAGGGCAACCTCGCGGACGCGGTCTTTGCAGAGGGAACGATCAAATCTGCGGAGCAATTCGTCGCCATGATGCAGAACGAAAGCAATTACCCGTGCGGCCTGGTCCATAACGGAAATCTGGTCGGCTTTGCATGGCTGAACAACCTGGCGGGAAATACGGCATACGCCCATTTCGCATTTGCCCGCGAGGGCTGGGGTCATCACGCCGACGAGCTGGGCCACGAGGTCATCAAGTACTGGCTGAGCTGGCCCGGAGAGGATGGGCCGCTCATCGAGTTTATTATCGGGATCATTCCCGGTTTCAATCGTTTCGCGCAGAAGTTCGTCGAGCGCCTGGGATTCACCAGGTCCGGCAGCGTGCCCGGAATGATTCGCACACCACATCGGGACGAGGATAGGACGTCAGCCGAGATTTACTACCTATCGAGGTTTGACTATGGGAAAGGACGTCGACCCGGCTCCGACGCCGGCAGCTGACACCCAGGCAAGGCTGGCAACCCAGCTGATAAACGAGTCCGCGCCACTGCGGCGCCGACTCCAGCGGGATTCGTTCAATTTCCTGGCCAGCGACCAGGACGTGAGCAGGCTTCCGGCCTTTGGCGTGGGCAAGAGCATCCTGGAGGCGCAGTCAGCCAGAGCCAGGGACGCGACAATTGCCAACACGCCCACGGGCGGTGGTTTGACGCAGGCGCTCGCGGAACTGGAGCGCGGCAGGGCCCGGGATTTGTCCACATTGGGCGCAGGGCTCGCTCAGGACGAAGTTAATCGCGCCCTGACCCTTGGCACCGGATTGGTGCCCGCGGGCCTTAGCGGGCTTTCAGGGGCGTCTCTGGTGCAGGCTCAGGCGGCACAGACGGCGGCCAATCAGTCATCGGCGAAGGCGGGTGCCTCCGGTCGCGCGATCGGTTCTACGGCGGCGTCGGTTGCGCTCAAGAATCCTGCGCCGGCAGCGAGCGCGGGAGGCAAGTAATGGCTGACACCGACGCGGGAATCTTCTTTTCGAGCCTCCTGGAGGGTTTCAACCAGGAGCGCAATCGATCGGCAGAACAGGCCCGCCTGGACAAAATCGCCAAGCTGGAGGGGCAGCTCCTGACGGAGCGTATCAGGGACCTGCAACAGCGAGGGCAGGCCGAGGCCGATCTAGACGACCTTTTGCGTCCCGTTCAGGAATTCGACATTACCGAACAACCGTCGACAGGCGGCAGACGGAATGTGGAGGTTACCCAGCCGGAAACGCCGGGGCTGATTGACATGCTGGTCGGCGAGACCGCGGACCCGAGGGCGCAGAGTGCGGCAGTTCGTGCCGGTCTGGTGGATGCGTCGGACCTTGTGAATTTTGAAAGCTTCGCGGCGGACCGCGCCCAGCGCGACCAGGGGCTCAACCTGATGCAGCAGTTCCTGGGCGGTGGTGAGGGCCTACCGGAAGGCCTGACCATCGGCGGGGTAAACGTAAGCCCGGATGGCGGCCTGGGGCTTTCGTTCCAGCCGGATCCGCTCGCACCCAGCCCGATTGGTGCCGAGATTGAGGGCTTTAACTTCGGCCAGCTGGTCACGGGAGCCGGGGAGGCCCTGGGACTTTTCGACATTCTTGCGGACACATCGCTGGCGCCGGGTGCTTTCGGGGCGGAAGCGGCCGACACGGGCACAAGGTTCACCATTGCGGCGAAGAACTTCTTCGGTGGTGATCCGTCCGGCGAGCGCCAGGCGGTGGCGGCCCGGGAAACCCTGGACAAGTTCTTCCAGACAGTGGGCGAGGACCTGCAACGGAACGCGACCACCGACACGGCGAGGAATGCGGCCATCCGTCGTTCCCCGTCGATCGACAAACTGCCGGAGACGAACGCGAAACTGCTGGCCGACTACGTACTTCAGAAGATGGCTGAGCGCAGGTCGCAGGGCCTGCTATCCCCGCAGGAGGAGCAGCTAGGCCAGGCGATGGTTGAGCGTCTCGACCAGGTGGCGGACAACCTGCTCAAAGCGCAGCAGACGCCAACCACCGCGGAGGATGTTCGCGACTTCACCCAGCTTACGCTGGACCAGCTTCAGGGCATTGACGTCCAGGCGCTGACAAATGAGCAGTTTGAGGAATGGAAAAAGGCGGTAAGGAATGCCGGCAACTAACGTCGAGGAAATGATTCGCAAGGCCGAGAAGGCGCGGCGCGACAAAATGATCGCGGACGCTGAAGCTTCGCGCCTGGGCCCAGGTGGCGCCGCAGGCCTGTCAGCCGGCAAGTCCCTGATCGATATTGTCGGCGACCCCGGCGAGCTTGTCGCGGGCACCCTGGCCGGTTTGTCGGCTGGCGCCCAGGAGCTCGTTGAGGGTGCGACCCGGTTTGCTGGTAACAGGCTTGGTTTCGACTTGCCGGACAGGGCGACATTCTCCGAGCGGTTTGAGGAGGAGAAGGGCAAGCTCCCGGCCGCTGCGTTTGACGCGCTGCCCTCGGTTGATACGGCCGACCTTGGCGGTGCTGCTGAGGCTTTCAAGGCGCTGTTACCTGGCGGTGAGACGCCGGGCGATGCTTTCGAGCGTGGACAGAATGAAATTGACCTCCTGTTTGAGTCGATCGACGAGCAGCACCCGCTGGCCAGCACGCTTGGCGATGTGGGCGGCGAGGCGCTTTTCCTCGGTGGCGGTCGCTCGGTGGCCGGCATCCCGACCAAGATGCGGCGGCTTGAGCAGACAATCCTGGGTAGCCGCTTCAACATTTCCAGGATTCCCGAGGGCAGCAGTCGACGGCTGTTTGCGGAATATGCGAACTCCCCTGGCCTTCGCAATCTGATTAAGGGCGCGGGTCGAACGCTTGAGACCGGGGCCGAGGCGGCCATTCTCGAGATTGCGGACGGGGACGATCCGCTGGAGGCCTTTGGCTATGCGGCAGGCATCCAGGCGGCGAATTCAGGACTGCTGACGGCGTTTGGTGACGTCACCGGAAAAGGAAGCTTCGGCTCCAAGGGCCTGCGGATCGCTGCGGCGGCCTTCAGCGTGGCGGCGCTCATTGAGGTCGGCGAGGAGTTTATCCCCGGTGCCGATGATTCGTTTATTGACGAGATTGAGACCGGCTTCGGCAAGGTAGCGCTTGGCCTGGTGGTTGGTGTCGGTGCGGCTACCTTTGGTGGTCGCGGTCGCGGTAACGCGAACCTGGAGCGAAACGCCACGGAGGTCGCGGACTTTTTCGCAGCCCTCCCGCGTGGCGGTATGCTTTCGATCATGTCCGATTCCGTTGGTATGAACCCCGAGGAGAAGCAGCGCATAACGTCTGCCCTGCAGGTCATTGGCGAGAACGCCGACCGATTCTCCGACGAGGACCTGTCGGCCATCGAGGACTCGATCAGCAACGGGACCTTTGTCAGGGATCTCGATGCACTGGTCCAGCTGCCGGTAACGCCGCCGAGGCTGCAGTAATGCCGGGTGAGAATTACCGCGTGACGGGAGCGACCCTGGCGGACCTTGTTGCCCAGGTGAATTTCGTCCTGGGACAGATTGCCGATCGTCTTGACGAGCTGGAGGGCGTCAGGGGCACGACCGAAGTCGTCAGCGAGGGCGTCGTGATCGATGATGGCACGGTCGAGATTAACGACGCTGACGGCGAAAAAATTCACTCTCTGGAGTAACCGAACATGTCAAATATTTCGCGCGGGAAACTATTCCGCGAGGACATACAGCACTACGCTGGCAAGGGTGACCATGCCGCGACCCGGCTGGATGCTGGCGGCGGCACCATCAACGGAACGGCGGTCGGCAACGTCGTTGATTGCCTGGGGGCCTACGGGCAGTCCTCGAGCGACAAAACGCTGAGCTGTCTCAATCGAGCGCTGAATGTCATCGGTAACCAGGCGGCTACGATTGAGCTTGCCCCGGGTACCTGGAGCATCACCGACGACGTCACCCTGCCGTCGAATATCGTCCTGCGGCTCGCAGCGGGCGCTGTGCTTGATGTTTCCTCAGGCAAGACCCTGACCATCAATGGCTACCTGGATGTCGAATACCCGACGTCCTGGTCATCCGGATCCGGCACCATTGTCCGCACTGAGACGGTAACCGGCCCCGGCGCTATCTCGGTGGCCACGGAAGTCACCTACCTGGTCACGACCGGGGCCGATGCGTTTACCCTGGCCGATGGCACCGAGGGCCAGCGCAAGCTGATCGTATTCAAGACCGACGGCGGAGACGCCACGATCACACCGGACAACTACGCGAACGGCACCAGCCTGTCGATGGTGTCTGCAGGCGAGACCATTGACCTGCAGTTTGAGAACGGCTCCTGGCACTTGATTGGTGGCTCCGTCAGCTCGAACGCCTTGGCGGCGCTTGCCAGCACGGCGAACGGCGACGGCGCGAGCCTGGTCGCGATCGAGGACGCCCTGGGGCTGATTACGGGCACGAACGTCGAGGACGCCCTGGCGGAGATCATCAAGCTGGTAGGGCAGCACAAGGTCAAGACCGCGACCCAGGACCTGACCGACACTACGCTCACCGATGATGACCACCTGACCGGGTTCAACCTGGTGGCGGACAAGCTGTACGCGGTCGACATCTACCTCGAGTATTTCCAGAATGCCGGCCAGCTAAAGCTGAAGTTTGACTTTTCGCAGACGCCCCAATTCAACGGCTACACGATCCTGGCATCGGACGAAACCGGGGTCGCCGACGAGATGCACGAGAGCGACATCGGCGGCACCAACGCCATCACGACAACGAATGGTCAGTATGTCGGTGCCCATATTCGTGGGTACATCAAGGCCAACGCGACGACGGGTGGCACGCTGGGCTTGCAGGTCGCCAAGAACGTTGGTGCTGGCCTAAATACGACGCTTTCGCAAGGGTGCTGGATGACTATTAGGCAGCTCAGCTGATGTGAAAAAACTACTCCTGGCGCTGATCCTGATAGGGGGTGCGACGGGATGTGCTGGCCTTTCTCCGGCGGAATTGGAGCATAAGGCACTGTATTGCAACGAGGACACCCCGGAATGCGACGAGCTCCACAGGCGCTGGGAGCGTTACCTGGAAAAAAAACGACAAAAGGAAATCCGGATGAGGGGCTGCCCGCCGGGCATGGTGCTGATCGTCAGGGGTGACAACCGGGCCTGCGTTGATTATTCACAATTCAGCCGACCAGGGCAGACGATTTATGGCCGACACGATTGAGATAGGGCGCTCGAAAGACATTAAGCGGATTATCCAGCAGCTCAACGAGCAGCATGGCGAATTCGAGGAAATTGTCGTCCTGGCCAAGATGCGGAACGAGGAGGGTCAGTCGGTCATTCGCTGGTGGTTTTCGCCAATCATTTCCAGGTTCCAGACCGCTGGCGCCCTGCAGTGGATGCAGACAAGGATTCTTGGCGCCCAGGAATGATGGACGACCACATCGCACCGCACAGACTACGCGGCGCCCGGGAGGCGCTGGAGCAGGCACACGAAATGCTGTCCCAAACACACCTGATCGATACGATTCTGCTATACCTGCAATCATGGGAATTTTTCTTTCTGTGGTTTGGAACAGGTGTGATGCTATGCGGATACAGATTGCTGCGGGTTTACTTTTCGCGGGACTGACGGGCTGCGCGACACAGTACATCGAGGGCGGGGTGGGCTACCACGCGCGCTCTATGCACGTACAGGGCGAGATGCCGGCATTCCTGGCCGTGGGCACCCAGACAGGCAAACGTCGCTTGCTGGGCTTTCAGTGCGCCCTGGCGGTCGAAGTGCGACACGATTCACATTTGGATAGGGGTAATTTCGGATGGGGCGCTGGCGCGGATTCGAGCAGCGAGTCCGTTTACGGAAAAACGAGATGCGAGAGGGAATGAAATGGCGATAAGCGTCAATGGAACAGTGGTGCCTTGGGGGGTCATTGCGACGGTGGCTGCGGCCCTGGTTGGCTATGGGGCCCTGCAATTTCAGGTCAGTGACAACCAGGCCGATTTGCACGAGCACAAGGACCTTGTTGGACACCCGGAGACGGCAACCAATGTCGCGGTGTTGTCGACGTCCCAGGCGGCCATCCAGAACGACCTCCGTAAGATTGAAGCGCACACCAAGGCCCAGACCGAACTGCTGAACCAGGTCGTTTACCAGCTCGCCGAACTGAACGCCAAGGCCGAGTAATGAAAACAGCGCGCATCTACCGCGAAGCGCGCACCGACATCGCCACCGAGGGCATACTGGAATTCGACGGGGTTTCCCTTTTCACCATCGAGCGGCCCTGGATCCCGACATGGCCTGGCGGCCGGCGGTACGAGTCCTGTATTCCCGCGGGGGAATATGACCTGGTCCCGCACACCCGGCCGAACGGCCAACGCGTCGTTGCCCTGGTCAATCCCGGCCTGGCCGTCTACCATCATCAGGACGACCTGCCCGAAGGCGTCGGTCGGTTTCTGATTCTTCTGCACCCCGCCAACTGGGCCGACGAACTTTATGGCTGTATCGCACCCGGATACGGTCGCACTACCACCGACAGGGGCCCTATGGTCACCCGCTCCCGTGACGCAATGCGGTTGCTGATGTCCTGGGAGCCCGAAAAAATCATCATCGAGGATCCGCCATGATTGAGCGCCTATCGTCCCGCAAATTTGTTATCTCAATTGGTCTGGGCGCAGCGACCACCACGCTCGCCGCTTACGGGAAAATGACCGGCGACGTCGCCACGGTTTTCCTGGCCATTGTCGCCAGTTACAACATCGCCAACGCATACGTAACCGGCGCCGGTAATGGGAAATGAGCTACATTCAGATCGCCCGGCTGATCGTCTTACTGCTCGTTCTGTTTGGTTGCTTCAGGCTTGGCTCGAACTTGAAACAAGCGGAATGGGACCGGGCGGAGAATGCCCGTATCGAAGCGGAGACCATCGCCCTGGAGGAGCATCGGGCGAAAGTGGACGAGCTGAACGGGCACATCGCCGACCAGCAGCTCGCGCTGGCAACCATCGAACAAACAGCCAGGGAGTTGAATGATGCGCTGCAAGTTGAAATCAGTCGCGAGCCGGTCGTCACGACGATCACGGTCGAAAGGGACAACTGTCCTGCGGTGGAGCTTACCCTGCCTGATGCTGGTCAGCATTACAGGCTGTTCAACTGCGGCATCTCCGGTAATTGTCAAACCGCCCCCGCCACAGTTCCCCATCGCGGCGATGGTGAGCTGCCAGGACCCGGCCCAATTGCCGGGCTGGATGGAAACCGCCGATTTGTCAACACCCGAAGGGATTTCTAAGTGGCAGCGACAGACGCTTGCCACCAATGCCGAGAATGGCACCCGTTGGGAAATATGCCGAAACAGGCACGCCGCCCTGGTCGAGTGGATAAGGAACCTGAAGGAGATTGAATGACCACGATTGCCGTTAAGGATGGGGTAATGGCGTCCGACTCGCGGCTGACCGGCGGCTATATGAGCGACAAAGGCACCAAGGTCGTCGAGGGTCGGGACGCGATTGTCGGTTTTTCCGGTGACGCAATCCCGGGTTATGCGATCGCGGAGCATTTCTCCGACAAATCGAACACCCCGCCAGAGACTTCCGGGGATGATGATGTCCATCTCCTGATTCTGAAGGCGGACGGTAGCATCTCACTGGCGGACGCTAGGCTCCGCGAGATGCCGCTGGCAAAAAAATGCCATTGGGCGATCGGTAGTGGCGCCCAGGCGGCAATGGTGGCAATGAATCTCGGATGTACTGCCGCGGAAGCGGTGAAGGAGGCGATGAAGGTGGACGAATATTCCGGAGGTAGGGTCAGAGAGTACGCTTTCTGATGTCTAATGATACGCCCTCGGAGAGCGATCTTCGTGCGATGTTCGACGACTTCGGCGGCAATATTGCCGGCATTGCGAGGCACATCGATCGCCCTCGATCGACGGTGCAGGATTGGTACAGGAAGCTCGGTCTTGCGGGAACGGGGCGGCCCGGAAACGGTGCCAAGAACAACCCCACACCCGCCACAGACGACTTCGAGCCGATGGAGTACCCGACCTTCCCCGAGGACGATGTGCCCGTCACGGCGATCCTGGACACGATGGCGAAGCGTTTCGAGAAGCGCCACGAGTACCAGAAGTCGAAAGAGTGGTTCAAGGTCAAGGTCAACATCGAGGGACCGATCGGTCTGACCTTCTGGGGCGACCCCCATCTCGACGACAACGGCTGCAACATTCCCCTGCTGCGTCATCACTGCGACCTTCACGCCAACAATCCCGCCCTTCTCTCCGTCAACATCGGCGACACCATCAACAACTGGACCGGGCGTCTTGCGAAGTTGTTTGCCCACCAGGACACCAGCCAGGCGACCGCAGTACGCCTCGCTGAGTGGTTCCTGAAGGACGCCGGCATCCGCTGGGCTGTCTGGCTCATGGGCAATCACGACATGTGGGGCGAATTCTCAGAGGTGCTCAGGGCGAAGAATGTCACCCGCTTGCCGATGGAGGATTGGCAGGCCCGGTTCAGTCTCGTATTCCCCAACGAGCGCGAGTGCCGGATCTGGGCTGCCCACGACTTCAAAGGTCACTCGATGTGGAATTCGCTGCATGGTCCGCAGAAAGCGGCACACATGAAGTCGGAAGCCCACATCTACGCCTGCGGCCACACCCACAATTACGCGATTCACCAGGAAGAATCCGCCTCCCGCGATTTCACCTACTGGCTTGTCCGCTCTCGCGGCTACAAGTACATCGACCAATACGCCGAACTTCTCGGCCACTTCCCACAGCAAGAAGGCGCCAGTATCACCTGCGTCATCAACCCGGACGCGCAATCTGAAGCCGGGTTCATTCAGGCATTTGCCGATATGGACGCCGCGGACTCGTATCTCAGGCACCTGCGCGGCACCGCAGCGGAGTAGATATTTGACATGCCCTTACCCACCGAAGCAGACGATCGTAAGGCACTGCCCATCGCAACGGGCGTCCTTGACTATTTCCCTGACGCGCTGGCCGCCGTAGCCCATTGCTCAAAAGTCGGTAATGACCAGCATAATCCCGGCAAGCCGTTGCATTGGGACCGTAGCAAATCGAGGGACGAAGCAGATGCGCTCATACGACATTTCTTGGAGCGTGGTACAGTCGACGCAGATGGTGTCCGGCACAGTGCGAAGGTCGCCTGGAGAGCTTTGGCGCTACTCCAGAAGGAAATCGAGGAAGATGACGCAGTCGAGAGCCGCGTCAGCGATTGAGGCGCTGACCAATATCGCGATTGGTATGGGTGTCGCCCTTGCGTCGCAATATCTCGTGTTTCCGCTGGTCGGAATCCATAACGTCTCACATTCGACGCATATTCAAATCACGCTCTGGTTCACGGTGATTTCCTTCCTCCGCAGCTACCTAATTCGGCGGTTTTTCACCGCACACTTCAACCGCCTGCTTCGCAAATGGTTTCCGGGCTGAACAGCTCCTCTGGGTTGACAGCAGAACCTATACAGTTCCACAATGGTCATAAGTCATTGAAAGGTGACGACCATGAGCACGAACGAGACCGCACAGAAGCGAATAGATGAGCTGGAAAAGCAGGTTGGCAACCTCCAGGGGCTGCTGATTCGCCTTTACGAGCGCCGATCGCAGAAGCCGGTGAACGCCGTCAACGCGGGCCAGATGGCGATTCAGAAACTTGAGGCCGACTACCCGGTTGAATTACAGGGCGCTCGTTAGCCGCTCGCGGCCACATACGCGACACAGGCGCAGACAATCACCAGGACGGCCAGTTGCCTGAGTGTGAACGGGGTGTGGTTTCTCATTGGGTTTCCTTTTGTCGTGCGCCAGTTACCGAATGGCCACAGTTTGGGCACTTAAGCACATTCACCATGTCGCTCTGGCCGCTCGGGTAAAAGGTTTGGCCACGTTCGTCTGTCTGGCCCGGAAAGTCCGGAACACCGCTGGTGTATCGTTCGCGCAGGCCGACCCCCTCAACCATCTCGACATCGCAGTTTTGGCACTTCATGGTGTCAAGTCTCCGGTGAACAGTTGCGTTGCCCGTTTCTGCATTTGCTCAATAACTGTGCGAAGCTCTTTTTTTCCAGCTTTAAATGGATGCGTTGTAGGTTTCCAATTCGCAATATCCCGAATAAAGGCTTGCTGCTGTTCCAGCGCGTCCGCCGCGCGAGCCGCCTTCTCTATCTTGCGGAGGCGTTCTATTTCTTCTGCGGCTTCATGTGCCAGCATGATCGGATGCTCTTGTACGCTGGTCCAGTTACGCAGCCTTTCAATGATGTCCACGATTTCGCCTCCGCCTTTCCCGCTGTAGCTGAATTTGACATGTTCGGCACAACCGTCCGCCACCCTTTCTGATGTGCAGGTTTTTGCCGCTTAGTTCGTGACCACGCTTGCAATGAGTCTTTTTCTGGTTGTGGTGGCGCCCCTTGCGGATCATGTCTGTGGTGTTGTCTTTCGGGCTACCCAGAAATAAATGGGCAGGATTGACACAGGGCGGGTTGTCGCATGAATGACAGACAATCATCCCATCAGGAATAGGTCCGTTTGCCCATTCCCATGCGAGCCTGTGCAAACGATGACCGACGCCGTTAATTCGCTTGTACCCATAGCCATGCACGCGACATCCATTCCACTCCCAGCACTCAGTTGCAATGTCACTCATCACTCGGTTCCTTTATGCGCTCGGCTTGTATTCTCAATACCTCTTTTCTTACTTTCCATGTATCAATCGCAAGCCAAATACCGGCGATAAAAGCCACTGTTCCAACTACGAACATAAATGTAGTCATTCCCTCACCCCCGCCAATGCGCTTAGTTCTACGGGCCACCATTCGCCGCCAACGTGTTCTATCATGCACCCAAAACTTGCGCCGTTGACCCGGAAGCCGACTTTGCCGAATTTGTAGACAAGAACCACTTCCGGGTCGTCGCTGGAAAACTCACGCCAGAAATACCACCCCGGCTCTGTCGGGGGTGTGGTTGTCCATCGGGTTTTATCCAGTGGGCAGCCGGGCGCATGTCCGCCTCTGGCATCAGCTTCACATTCTCGACATTCAATGCTCATCCCATAATCCCGCTATCATGTATTGCCCAAGCAACTACTAAGCACGTAATAACTACCATCATATAGTCAGGCCACTTCAATTCGGGTCCTCCACGCCTATCCATCGAGGACACCACTGTCAACAATAGCCTTGATGGTGTTCTTGGTCCGGTCGCCTATAAATGTTCGCTCATAGACGACGGGCATGCCGATTTCTTTTGTGTCCCGTATGCCGATGTAAGTTGGCCCGATAGTTACAGCCAGCGCATCCACCTGCCTCGTAAGCTGTGCGGCGAGTGCGTCTAAGTCGATCTGGTCTATTTGGCGAGCATCGTCATGCCAATCAGGAGGCTTATCGAAGTAAACGTCCTTCCTGAAGCCCGGCAGCATGAACCATCCATCACAAAGTGCCCACCCATCGGCAAGCTCAACAGCTTTCTTGATGTAGTCCTGCTGCGTCATTTCTGTCTCGTTGTCGCTCATCCCTCAGCCCTCCTGTAGCACTCGAGCATGAATTCCATCGCCCTTTCCTCCATCCGGTCTATATAGGCCTGGTCTCTTTCAACCGTCGTAATGTGCATTTTTTGCACCCTGGCGGTCTCGTCCCTGTAATAGTTCACGAAATCAATCTCATCCAGGCCGCTGACCAGCATTTGGCATTGAACCTGCGGCCTGTAAGCGGCTTCGATTTTGCCGGTTTGCTCCTCTTTCTGAACCTTTTCGAGGTAAGTCGATAACTTCGCCCTGCCCTTGATTTCGATCATGCCGTTTCTGTCCGGTATCCAGATTCCGTCCGGGCTCGCCGAGAGCCAATCGTGTTCCGGATGGATCAGCAACCAATTCGGGTCCGTCTCCTGGCCGGTTTTCCATTCGTAGGCGCCCCTGGCGTATGGCTCGAGCGCCTTCCCGTGTGCAAACCAAGGCTCATTCCCGTCCGGCTCGCTCCAGCCGCAAAGCTCCAGGACGACCCCCTTCATACATTCCTTGTACCGCTGGGTCGAGGGTTTGGCCATCCAATCTCCGGCCGTGGACGCTGTCAGGCGGCCCCTGCGCAGCTCTGCCCAGCGATCGCTGCCAGCCTCTACCCTGACCATCTTGCACTTCATCGTCGCTTAACGGCCTTTGAGGGCACTCACACAAGCCTCAATGATGGCGCGGGGGAGGGACGGGTCTTCGACGTGACCGTAATCATTCAAATTATGACAATCCACGGTCCACATATTGTTCGCTTCTGTAAGGTCAAGGTGGACGCACAGGTAAACGGTCTTCTCCATCAACGCCCCGGCTACGCGAAAGTCGCGGACGGTTTGATGGGCGCTATGCGCGCCCCAGAACGTCGCTAGTGATGGCTCATTTTTCAGCAAGCCATACACCTCAGCTGCCAGTTCTTTGTCCGATAACTCACTCATGGTTGCTTCTGTTCGTCGTGGTCAGGCGCGCAAGTTGGGCAAAAATCAAATCGACCATGATTAACCCACCCGTCCTCCTTTGCTTCGGCGCGCAGATCGACTGCGGTCTTACCCTCGCACTCGCCGTAGGCAAAATCCTCAAGCGGGCAGGTTTCGCTGTTACCGTCGCAGTAGAGCCAGACTGTCTTATGAATGCTCACTGTCCTTTCTCGTCAGCTTCCAACACAGCGACAGCAGCGCGGGCGTAATCGCCTATTTGGTAGTTCCACGTAAATCGCCCGCACATCCACACAGCAGCGTGCAACCGATCTTTGTGCAGTATCTCTTTGAACGCTTGCCAGTGATGCGATTCCCGCATCCATCGCAAAACCGCATAGTCGTCATTTGCGTCTGTGAGGGGGTCGAATGGGGTCCACTTACCGCGCCAAACGCGTAGTTCTGGAAAGTGTGTATGGTCAATCTGACCCGGAAACATCGCCTCGGCCAGCATGATGCGCTGTTTGTCGTTCATTCCGGCGGCTCCTCATCTTTCACCTCCGTTATCGAGAAAGCGGCGTACAGCAGGAAACAAACAATCGCTAGTATCCCCGCCCCGTCGTCTGCTGCCGTAGCCGCTATAGAACACCATGTGGCCATCCAAAACTTATCTGAAACACTCATGGCTTGCCCGCCCCGTGGGAGCGCCAGCTAATCCGCAGTAGCCGCCAAACTCCGGTCGATGTTCGACCGTGAAATCATCGACCTCTGATTCAAACTCAGGCGGCCTGCTCTTGTTCGTGGCGATAGTTCGGGTGACATGCCACCGCCAAGCAGCGCAGTCGGAGGCGATGCAGTTTGAATCACGGCTGAAATTTTCTTGTCGGTTGCAGACCCGGGATTGATCAGATACCAACATGCGGTAAAAAGGACACCAAAGTTTACGGGCTTCTTCCTCAGTCACTTGGATTCTCCCGCCTCGCCTGCTCGTCGAGCTTCCGCATGGCAACATCGAAATGCTTGTCCAGAATGTTGTGATAGCCGCCGACCTGGAATATTTTCTCCGCCAATGAGGCGAGCTTGTCGTCGCTGTCATCCATAAACAACTCCTCCGCCTTCGCCGCCAGTGCCTGCAGGTGTTCCTCGGACAACGTCGGCTCGGTCAGCTTGGTGTCGTCGACCCGCTGCTCGTCATCCTCGCCGGTCGGGATCCTGAACGTTTTCAGGTCGGCGTATTTCTGCGCGTAGGACGCAATCTTGCCCGGGCCCTTGTCGCCGGCCTCGTCCGCGAAAGCGGCAACGGTCACCGCCAGCTTGTCCTCGGGATTGTCGATGTTGAAGTACGTGACGACGTATTCCGCGCGCAGTTGGTCGAGGTTGCGCTTGCCCCATTTCATGCCGGTGTCGATGACCTCCAGTTTTGTGAGGTCAAGTTTCGACACGACGCCATGCTTCACCATCAACGGACTCAGCATCTTGGTCACCGCGTCGTGAGTGACGGCGGTATATTTGCCGTCGACATCGGCGTCCTTTCCGACCGTGGTCACGCCGGCCTGGATGGCGCTTATGCGCTGGTGGATGTTCATGGGCTTGTTGTCGACCGTCTCTTTCTCGGCTTTCTTGTCAGTCACTCGATTACCTCCCGAACCTTGATTAGGTGATTGCTGCGAATTTCGTCTGCAGTCGGCCAACCGTTAAGCCAGACATCGCTCGGGATTCCTGTGCTGTCGACAGTGTCGTACACCCAAAACTCCCGCGGCTCAGGCTTGACGCGGTACCTGTAATTATTCGAGTCCAGCATCCAAACGTGGCCGTCGTCGCAGTCTCTCCAGTTGTCCTCGTCGGCCGGGCTCTCCTGAATGGTTTTGCCGTCCAGCGCGGCCTGCGCGATGTCTCTAAGTTGTTCCCAGTTCGGCATTATTGAATCCTCCTGTCTTTGACGCAGAGCAGGACCTGCAGCATTTCCTCCAGCTCGTTCAGCGTAATGGTCGGGGTCTTGACCAGGAACATGTCCCGATCGTCAAACTGCAGGTTCCAGCCGTCGGCCAGATAATCTCGAATCTTGGCGATCGGCCACCAGGTCACTTTGATTTTCATGTGCCATCCAAATGCGCAGAGTCTGCGTTTTTGCCCGCCCACCAATCGGAAAACACCGCACCAACGCCAAACATCAGCAGGGCGGCACCGACAAAGCAGAGCAGGATAAATGCGGCCATCACGTCTCGTCCTCTATGAACTGAATTGCGCGTTTGAGGTATTTCTCAGCGTCGCGCCTGTCGAAGTAGTTGCGGCTCGTCAGCTTGCCCAGAACCAGGCGAAGCCCGGTGACTGCGGCACCACGGCGAGCGCATATCTCGCACTCGTCGAAATAGTCGATCTTGTGCCGACGGCACCATTTCGGCGACTCGTCGTCCTGCGGGTCCGGACGGACGTTCTGATGTCCTGGCATGTCAATCTGTTTACTCATAGTTGACAGTATAGGGGCGGTTGACAACACTGTCAACACCAGATAGATTGCCACCATGAAATGCGAAACCGCTTTCGAATATTTTGGTAGCCAGAGCGAGGTTGCGCGCCGTTGTCGTATTACGCGAGCGGCGGTTAGTGCCTGGAAAACAGGCTCTGGTGTGGTCCCTATACACTTCGCTTTGGAGCTAAGGGATCAGTCTGGCGGCGAGCTTGAGATTGACCTCGAGTGCTACCGACAGGGAGTAAACGGTGCTCCGCTTTCCCCCGAAGCGCGAGCGGGGTGCTGATTTTGCCCGGTGTAGCGGGAGCAGAGTGTCGAGCTTCTTACTTCTCAGCACTCCCCGCCTCCGGGCTTTTTTCGTGTTAGTCCGTTTGGTGGTATCGGACAAAATCTCATAACCACAAGGGGCAGCGGGAATCGAGTGTCGGGTGAAAATCACAGAAGTAGCAGGCACTCCCCGCCCCCGATTTTGAATACGACCCGAAAACAGTAGGGTCTAGGCCGGTGGAGCCTGAGGGGTGATGAAGCCGGCCGCGCTTAGATTGTTTTGGTGGTGGCACCGGCGCAAGCCCGGCCAGCGGGATTCGAAGCCCACAGGCTGACCGTGAAAGGACAGGGCCACCTTCAAAGCGATTTAGGGAGAACCAATGAAAAAGCTTTGTGAGATTACTCTGACCGTGTTGTTTTCGGTCGTTGCGTTTACCGTCACTTGGGCGCTCGTCACTAAGGTTGAGCCGCCGGCCTGGTTGATGCACTTGTCGCTCGGGGTGGGCGTTCTGATCTCTGGCGGCGCCGTGGTGGGTTGCTGCTACATTGTGGCCGCCGCTATTTGTGACGGTGTGCAGGATTGGAAAGGACGTGCTAGGCTTCGCTGGCAGTAGAAATTTTAAAGGCCCGCCGATTGATGGTCGACGAGCCTTTCGGGATTCGGGGTTCGCGAATACCGGCGCGGGGCGAAGTGTACCAAAAACCCGCTACCGATTTTCAACCCCTCCGCATTCCCGCGGTGTGGGGTTCACTACCGACCGAAACTCAGGGCCGATCAAAATCCAGGGGAGGACCCGCCGGCCGTCCTGTGATCCTGGTCCCAATAAGGAATTGTTCGCACTACGAAGTAGGGGACCCGACCTTCTAGCATCTTTGAAGGGTAGGGCCGGAGGCGTGGTGCGATGACTGACCGAACTTTCAAGATTATGACGGCAGGGGTGATCGTGGTTTTGCTCCTCGCCCTTGCCGACATCGTTTTTCAGGCCGTGGAAAATCATCGGATCAGGGTCAACCGATCGGCAGAATTCCAACGGGGCAGCGTCGAGTCGCGAATCAATGTTTTGTGCGAAGCCAAGTTTCCACACAGCGCGGAGAGACTCGGCGAGTGCGTAAAGACGCTCAGAAAGAAAATGCAGGTCCAATAGTCGCCAGGCTGAACCTGGTGCATTACGGGGTAGTTATGGGCATACGGTATCCATTACCACGCTGCCGGGAACGCCGGAAGCCGACCGGTTGGGAGAAAATCAGATTATGGTTGAAGCCGGAGATGGACTCGAGATTGCTTCAGTGCGGGCTACACGCCGGCCACGAATGCGAGCACAAGACAGCGAACGGGAAAACTTGGTGAGACGAGAAACACAGATTATCGTGAACACCGTCGTGGCGTGGGGGTGGTTGCTTGCCGGCCTGGTGGCGTTTTATTCGTGGTTTGTTATTGCCGTCTTGACGGACGATCACATTTGGTTTTTGGCGGGGGTTGTTGGGGCGATTGTTCTGACTTTGCCGGGGTATGTTGCCGCTCGGCGGAATGATGAACTTATGTCGGAGGCGCCAGATGCTGATTAGACAGCCGCCGATGAAAACCGTAGCCACGCGGCACACCTGCGACTTCCACAAGAGATACCCGGGCAAGACCTATCCCGGCTGCACCTGTTCAGGCTCGATAGCCTGCGTCGTCAAGCCCCCGGAGGAATGGACCGACGAAGAAAAGCGCTTTATGGGTGACCCATTTGCGGGTTATGGCGATGACTGAGAAATTCCTACAGATCCCCCCAGGCCTGGACCCTCGAGCACCGGGCACAAAAAATCCATATGACAAAACACCCGCCGAGACGAACGTGATTCGCTTCGGTTCAGCGGCCAGGATCTTTCTGGCGAGGAGGCAAAATGACAACCGGAATCACCGCAAGCGAAATCAAGGGCAAGGGAATCGGGCAGTCGATGACCGCAGAGGTCCGCCTGGCTATGATCCGGGCCCAGATGCCTCCTAAGCCCGAGGGGCAGACCGAATACCAAAGCCAGCAATACAGACACTTAGACGAGGTTTTACAGATATGCCAGGAGTTAAAGGACCAAGAGACGACAGTGCGGCGCCTGAAGCGGCAGCTGCGGTTTCTACCGACGCAAGTGAAGGAGCTGCAGCAGAAGTGCCAGCGGCTACAGACGGAGCTGGAGGCGGTGCGGAACAGGCACCGGCACATCAAGAAGTCGAATCAAAGGATATTGGCGGAATTTTCAGCATACCGGAGGGAGTACCCACCGCACAGCTAGTCAACGAGCTCCACGACCGGGCGCAGAAATGCGCGGTTACGGCCGTGCAAATGGCGGTCGAGATTGGCGCACTGCTAGCGAAACAAAAGGATGAGCTTGAACATGGCGAATGGCAGTCGTGGGTATTCGAGAACTGCCTTTTCTCGCTCAGGACCGCACAAATCTACATGCGCGCCCACAAAGCAAAAACGCAGGGTCTGCGTTTTTCGGCACTGAAGTCGTTATACGGGCCGCCGGACGAGGACGAGACCACGGAGGTTCCCGCAGGCGACGCAGACCGCCCCAGGAAGGACGAACCGGACCAGGGCACCATAGACATCCGGGCGGTGAACGATGCGCTTGCATCGCTTCCAGCGTTCCCCTACAGCGGCCAGCAGTTCATAGAGAAGCACAGCATCGGGGTTCTGTCCGACGTGGCCCTGACCCGCCTCGAATGGCTCGCGGACCTGTATCAATCGGTCGCTGGCAGGTCGAAAATCGGTATTCGGCTGTCGGATGACACTCATTTCCACCCGTCGCTGAGATTCATATCGGAGCTACACCGGGAATTTCCTGACCTCGACATTACCGTCGAGCTGAGCAATTGCGCGACGTATCACGGGATGAACCCGACGAAGCGAAAGACGAGGCGAGGCATTAAACGGCATATCCGGCAGTGTCTGGAGCGCATCGCAATGGACGGCGCGAGGCCCTGGTCGTGAATCGCCGACAGCGGCTCAAGATTGAGGCCGAGATCATGGCCGGCCGGGTTGAAACGGTTTTCCTCATCGGAATTTTTGTCATATTGTTTGCCGGCCACACATCCCAATTCGTTCTCGGCGTTGCTCTTACGGTCTTTGCGCTCTATCACCGAATCAAACTGTCCGAAACCATCCGTAACCTTGAGACGCCTCTCGACGCCGATCACTCGTGAGTAACATTCACAAACAGCGGAACATTGAGCGCAAAAAGGCGCGTGAGGCCAACCGCCGCAAGTACACGCCGGCAGAGAAAAACCTGATGATCAAGTTGCTGGCTGACAGGCTGGCGCTCACGCTGTACAAGATGGCCGACCATATCGCCTTTGCGGAGTACGACACGTCAATCGCCTTTATGGACTACCTGACAGAAGCGGTTGAAACGATGGTGAAAACGGAGCCAGCAGCGGTCATTGAAGGAGCCCCGCGGGATTTTGACGACATCCGGGTGACCCAGCGTTACAGGTATTTACAGAACAGCGTCCGCGCTTGGCTGCGGCGTCAGATCGACGAGGAAAGTGCGCCGGTCCAGACGATGGCAGGGCTCGCCGCGGAGGCTCAACAACAGGAGATAGGAACCAATGACCACGGGCAATAGGATTGTGGACGAACTTACGGCGGACGCACCATCAGTAGCGGCAGATAACTCGATTTTGCAAATGTCGCTTGCGCGCCTCGGTGCAAAATTGAGCGAAGTGGGCCAGTGCAATAACCGCCTGGAAAACTGGTTGATTCGGACCACTGGCGAAGGTGTCGAGGAGAAGCTGGCACAAGCCGAGACCTGCGAACCGCCAGACGCACCGATTGTGCGACAAATGGCTGCAACCCTCGACAGCATGGACTACGAGCTGGCTAATTTGCGGGAGAGGCTGGAACGGCTGGAGCGGGTATGACCGAGGACGAGCGCAATGGGTTGGTTGAAATCGTCGCAGAGGGCGTTTGGCTGGCGATCATCCAAGGGGTGGCTTCTTTATTTTTTGTCGGGCTGTTGGCGATCATCGTCTATAAGGTAATTTCGTGATTAACCTCCGGTTGGATTGGCCACCGACGATCAATACGTACTACACCGTAGTCCGGAATCGGAAAATACTCTCAGCCAGGGGCCGCAAGTACAAAAAAGCGGCCCTTTTGTCATTGATGGAGCAGAGCGCACCGAGACAACAGCGCGGGGCGTTTGACGTGCTGATCGATGCCTATCCGCCTGACAAGCGCAGGCGCGACCTCGACAATGTTTTGAAGCCCATCCTCGATTGCCTGACGGATTACGGGCTGTGGGACGATGACGTTCAGGTCGAGGATTTACGCATCCGCAGACGCCAGGTGCAGAGCCCGGGGTTTGTCCGAATTTGCATCACCGAGGCGCAGCTATGGTAGGCAAGCAGAAGGCCAGGAACGCCGAGGAGCATAACTACATCCACACGAGCAAGCATCTTATTGGTTGTGTGCCCTGCGCGTTACTGGGGTTTCACGCGGTCCCGGCGGATTTTCACCACATCATTGACGGCAACAAAAGGCTGGGGCACATGTACGGCTTTGGTATGTGCCTGTGGCATCATCGCGGGGAGCGTGATTGGACGCTACAGCACATACCGCACGACGAGATACAGCTGCGGATTGGCCCGTCTTTCGCGAGAAGCCCAAGAGCCTTTCAAGATTTATTCGGAACTCAGTTGCTACTTGCTGACCTGAACATGTATATGGTCGATCGTTATGATCAAGCCCCGTGGGGCGACAGGATGGACGTGGATGCGCTGGCGCACATGAGGGTTAAGCACGGAGAAATGATGTCATGCGCGGAATATTCTATGGGGGCGTGACACTTTTGGTGCTCGCCTGGTTGTGGGATTTCGCACTATTGGGGATTGCGTCGATCTCGCCGTATCTGGTGGGCCCGCTCGACAATTCGATGAAGGTTTTTCTGACCGGAGCGTTCATCGCGTGGCTGTATCAGCGTCTCGACTGACAAAAAAATATATCTACAACCACCCGACCCATCACGAGCTGATGCAATGGGCGGCCTGGGCGCTACCGAACAAGCTGACCCCGGCATCGTCGTCTCCCATTGCGACGTTGATGAAGCGCGCGGCAGAGCAGGAAATCGAGATCGTATCCAACGACGACCCGTACGATTTCACATTCGAGATTGAGGTAACCGACAAGGCTGTCGCCCGGCTTCGCCATGAGAGCGATAGGCGCCTTTTCAAGCTGATCAAAAAGTATTACCTCAAATCAATGTCGCACTGGCAGATTGCGCAGGACTTCCGCACAGGCGAGGACGTCGTCAAGATGCTGCACTGGCGGGCTCTTAGCGCCGTAATGCGTCACACGTACACGGTAACGGAGGCATTGACGGCCAAGAATCGGCGGGTATAGAATTCGCAACGTAAAAACTCCGGAGCTGCGCCCGTAGCTCTCGCAACCAAGGACCGCCGAAAGGCGGTTTTTTTATGCCCAAATCATTGACACGATTTTTGCTGGCCTTCGCCATGTTGCTGCCCCTGGCGGCGAGTGGCGACCTGTCCGTCAAGGTAGCGATCAACTTCGACGGCACAGTCGACACTGAGTACAGGGACGGGGATAAACCGAATACCGGGGGCTCTGGCTGCCCGTCTGGCTGGACTTGTGCGGCGATCGGCGATGCTACGACCTGCGATGTCGAGGCCACCGACTCCGATACCTGGACCATCACAGCGTCCGGAACGAACGACCTCGGCAACTATTGTCTGGCGTATAAAACGGCCGCGACCGACCAGGACATCCACATCGAGGCCGAAATCGGATCGCCGTGGACGGGGCACCAAGAGAACTTTACGGGCTGCGGTGTTGTGCTTCGCGAGGGCACGGCCCAAAACGACTACATGGCCCAGACCTGGTGGCCAAGCATCTCACCGGCCGGGTTCAAGACCGGCACACCGGCAACATCGAGCCCATGGGCGGGAACCGTTACGGGTCAGTCAGGCGCCAGCGGCCAATCGATTCCGCGTTACGTGGCGCTCGAGTACGACGATTCCGAAACGGAAATCACTGGCTGGGAGTCCGACGATGATGCGACCTGGTTTCAGATCGGCAGCGCCGTCACCAAGTCGCTGACGTTCCCGGTCACTTACGGCATTTTCTGCACATCGCACGATCCCAATCTGTCGACGACATTCCCGATTGACCAAGTCGAGGAAAGTTCGACGCTTGACCTCACCGACGCTGGCGACCCGGATCCGCCGAGCGGAAACGACTTTCCAATCTCCAGCGGGACGACAACGTTTGACTGCAATGCGCAGGGCGTTCAGCCGGGCGACACGCTGACCCTTCAGGGCACGTCGCGAAGTTCAAACCTGACGGTACAGAATTGCGTCGGCACGGAAGCGAGCGAAATCATCCTTCGCAACGATCCGACAGAGTCCTCCGCCTTCCAGACGAACGTCCAGAATGGGAACGGACTCAAGCTGGACAACGTCATACATTTTCAGGTTGACGGTGAAAACTACGATTGGGTCGGCAAGTCAGCCTCGGCAGTTTGCGGCAGCGACATGCCGAACGGATCCTGGGATAACAAGTCCAACGCCGGCTGCGGTATTCGTCTGGTTCACGCCAGCGGGTCGCATGGCAGCGGGTATATCTTCATTACTGGCTCAAGCAGGGAGGTCGAGGTCCGCGGCGTCTACGTCGACGGCAATGGTGTTGGCGGCGCCGGCATCCACCTGAACGACCACAACTACCTGCAGGCCGACCACCCCGGAGAAGTTCGCACCGGCATCGTCATCGAGAACAACGTCATCCATGACAACAGTGGCGGTGGATCGGGCCCAGGCTTTTACCTAGGGCCCAACAGTGACCAGGGCGGTGTCGGAGACCTGGACCTCGGCGATGTCACCGTTCGAGGCAACTGGTTGCGGGCCAACGCCGGCAAGTGCATCGCGGTCAAATCAGCCCTGCAGGGGCAGGCGCTGATCGAATGGAACTGGGCCGAGGATTGCGCCTTCAGTCGCAACACGGTCGGGATTGGCGTCAAAGACTCCAGCGACGTCATCATTCGCAACAACTACGTCATTGACACGAATAACCGGGCGGGTATCCGGGTCATTGATGGCGGCGAGCTACAGAATGCGACCGGCAACTGGACTCTTGAGGTCTATAACAACCAGGTTATTGACAGCGATGAGCAGGGCATCCTGGTCGCGTTTGGTGCTCAGTCCTGGGCCATCGTTCCGACGATTTACAACAACACGATTGTCGATAACGGTGGCGACTGTATTCGGACAGCTGCGATTGCTCACAACGGCGGCACTGTGCGGGACAACATTTGCGCCGGTAACGGTGGCGGCATCAGCTTGGCGGAGCCAGGCATTTCGAATAGCGGGAACATCGTCGGCAGTGTGGCGGCGCAGAACTTCACCGACTCAGCCTCGAACGACTTCACACTGACGGCAGCCAGCCAAGCGGTCGACTCGGCGAGCACGAGCGCTCCGTCAAACGATCTACTTGGAACGACCAGGCCGCAGGGCGCGGCAGACGATACGGGGGCCTTCGAATATGTTCCGTAGAGTATTAACGCTCGCGCTACTGTTTTTCGCTTTTGAGGCGACCGCCCAAATCAGCTTTGTGGGCTGCGAGCATCAGACCAATAACTCCAGCAAAACGCACACCGTGTCGGTTCATGCCAGCACCATCGACGATGATCTCCTGGTAGCGTTTGGCCATTGGGGAGACGACGATCACGACCCTGTCACCGGGACAGGGCCGGCCGCTTTTACAGAGATCGACGAACGGGACGAAACTGCAGGCACTGACAACGCCACCTGGATTGGCTACCGTGTTGCCAGCTCGGAGCCGGGCAGCTACGACTTTACGGGCGTGGGCTCTGGCACCGAAAACGGCGGCGCGGCGATTTGCGTTTTCCGCGGCGTGAGCACCAGCAATCCGATCGACACCGCCTACAGTGCGGATTATGAAAATATCCAGAATGACGCATCCCCTGACACCGCGCTAAGCGTCACCACGACCACGGATGGCGCCTGGGTTGTCCACATGTTCGCGCCGTTTGGAGACGTCGACACCCCAACCACCGCCGCAAGCGGCTACACGATGCGCGTATCGGTCGATGAGGGATTCAGTCGCGTCTTGTCGATACAGTCGAAAGAGGTAGCGACGGCTGGCGCGGAAAGCCCCGGGGAAGTCACCTTTGATGGTGCGGCCTCGACGGTCGATAGCGGCCATTTCCTGATTTCACTGCGGCCAGACTCGTCGACCAGGAACGACGTCACCCTGACATCGGTGTCCGCGACGTCTGTCTGGGCGGTGCAGTCTGAGACGACCTGCGACTGCACGTCCGGGTCGGACATCCTGACCGGCTGCGCCGATACATCGTGGATCCAGAAAGGCGCGTTACTCGACATGTCGGCATGTTTCGCCGACCTGACTGATCGCGTCGTCGATGCTGTGACTTCCAGCACCATTGACGTTGACGCGGATGCCAACGCTACGCAGAGCAATATCACTGTCACACAGGATACGTACTTTTCACAGGCGCTGGCGGCAAACGACGAAATCTCAATGGATTTCAATACCTCCGAGGGCAATACGATTACCCTGGAGGCGGACGGCGACATTAGGTGGACCGACACCTGTGGTGGCTGCCGGACGGAGATCGATTTCTGCATCAATTACAACGTTGGTGATAGCTGTCCGACGACCGAGGACACACTCGTATTTTTCAACGATGCGCCCGAGTTTGATACCGACCAGCTCGACGAGGAATTCCCGCCGCTGGTGCTGAAAGAAGATGTCGCGATGTCGAGCATCGACGTCTCTCTGACCGCGGTAGATGCCAACCAGGACGCGATGACGTTCGCGGTCGAGTCCGGCACCTTGCCGGCAGGCCTGACATTAAGCGCGGCTGGCACCCTGAGCGGCACGCCGACGACGGAGGACGAGAGCGGCGAGACGCTTGCTCTACGCGTCACCGATACCGGTGGGCTTGTCGACCAGGAAAGCGTGACCATTTACGTTGTCGACACCTGGACGATGCCGGACATCACCGGAGACACCCTGGCAGCTGCGCAGACCACCATCACCACCGCTGCGCCGTGGCTGACCGACCAGCTGTCTGTGAGCGTCAGTTTCGACTGTGCGCCGGGTGTCGCAAAGGACGACATCATCAGCCAAACCCCCGCAGCTTCGGCGGAGGCCGAGCCAGACGCGGTCATCAGTGCGGTTATCAGTACCGCGGCCAATTGCAGTTTACGGAGGCGCCGACAGTGAAACGCCCAGATTATTCCAAATGGCGGATTGGGACTTTTATGTCGCATTTCGTCGCGGTTTTCGTACTTTTTGCGCCAAGTCTTGCGCAATCCACCGAGACATTTTGGATAGAGCACGACGAGGATTCGGTGGTGCTGGGGCCTGTCTGCGTCCCCGCGATCTCGGGGCAGGGATGGTTTGCCCTCGACTTTGACACCACGAGCCTGAATATCACCGTAGCGGCCACCGGGCCTAGCGGTGCTTACACCACGTTCGACTATTCTGGCGGGAACATTGACGATGGCCCCGGCGATCACTCCTGGGGCAACCCAACGACCAGCGCCATTGAGGTCGACGCGATCGCTACCGGGGCGCTCTCCGGTTGTGTTTCACTCAGTTTTCGCGACGAGGTTTTCGCGGTTGCCAATGCGGAAAAATTTACGGTCACCGTGACCGATGGCGAGTCCGCCATCATGGATCACGAGGTCGAGATATTCACCGCCGACAGTATCTGGGACACGATTTGCGAGGATGGCGGCGGCACAAACCTGACCTGCCGCGAACTTATGAGTCTTGTGGCCGCAGAGGCGCTGGGAACGGCGGACTACAACCCGACAGCGACGACCTGGACGGTGAGCGACCCGTCTGGAAACGAGCAACGCTTCATCATCACCTACGGCACCGACAACGGCGATAGGACGTCAGTCACTGTGACGCCGGTCACCCCGTAATCTGGAGGACATAGCAATGGAAAAAACCTGGCTTGCCGAAGATCGGCTTTGCTGCTGGGCCGGCGACACTATTCGAGCGGAGTTGAGTCCGCGGCGCGTGGCGCCAACGGACGACGGCTTCGAGGTGGTAACACCGGAGCAGGCCTTGGCGCTCGAGCAGAATTTCCTGACCGACTACCGCCGGGCCGAGGCAGATGGTGCGCCACTGCCGAGCAAAAAGGATTACGTGTTTGTCGACAACCAGGCCCGGCACTTCCCCAAGGTCTGGAAGCTCTACCGTCTGGTCGACAGTCAGGAGAAAGACAAGGACGGCAATCTCATCACCGTTAAACGATTCGCGCGGGTAGGGACCGTGGAGACGATCGACGAGGCACAGGCCTTTGTCGAAAACCTGGGGGCCTGAGTCATGGCATTTATGAGCGACGAAATCTACGACCAGGGCCTGGACTACGCGGACACGAACGGCACCAGGGTCGACATAACCTCCCAGGAGGCTACGAACTACACCGAGGCGACCAGCACCTACACGCTGGGCAATGACACCGTCAACACGGGCGCGACGCAGAACGGTGCGACTGATGGTCGGCGAGTCATCGTGCCTGCGATTTCTGCGGGCTCTGTGACCGGCACTGGCACGGCGGCCGATTGGGCGCTGACTGACGGAACCAGCCTCCTGGTAGCGACCGGTGACCTTTCTGCATCGCAGTCGGTTACTTCGGGTAATACGTTCAGCCTGGACGCAATCAGCCTGACGATTCGCGACGCGACCTGATGTGTCGAAGCAAAGGAAAATCGACGAGGCGACCAAGCACCTGACAGGTGAGCGCCGCAGGCGCACCCGGGAATATTTGTCGAGGCGCGCGGATCCGCTTGCGGTCAAGACCGTGTCGTTTGACCAAATAGACCGGGAAAAAACCGTTCACAGAGGAACGCAGCGCGAGAGAACCGTTCAGGTCCGAAAAAACTACGGGCTGCCAACGTCTGGCCGCGTCACGCTTACCGCCGGCCAGTGCCCCTGCTCGGTTTGTGGGCACGAATGGATGTGGGAATGCGAGGACGAGGACTGCGCTTGCTGTAGTTCTACCTGCACCTGATGGCTTCCCTCGCTAAATGGTCCGGCAACACGGTCAACACGGGAAACTTTCCCGAGTCGTGGACGACATCGACGACCGACATCTTCCCGACAGAGGACCGAAACGATAGCTCGGCCTACGGTCACGCCAGCGCCAATACGTTCACCCTGCCATCTTCGGGGCTGGCGGACGGCTACCTGCTGATTGGTGCTTTTGAGGTTGAAGATTCCAGCAACGGGAGGTTTAACCCGCAAGGCAAGATCATTCAGTCGTCGGGCACCGGAACCTTTGTCGGTGGTCCGACGGGCGGGTACTGCCGCGATACTTCGGAAGATCGCTGTTACGTCCGCTGCTGGGGTTTTGTCGACAACCCCTCTGCCTCCGCTGAATTTCAGTTCCAGATAAAGGCGGACACGGACGACATCAATTCGGGCGACGGCACGGTACGGTCCGAGTTTCAGATCATCCCGCTGTACTACTCGAACCACGGCATTTATTCGTCAACGCAGGCGTCTGTATTCGGTGGAACCACCGTCAACCAGGTAACAGGTTTCACGGCGGACGACGAATCAGACACGGCGGCGATCGAGATTTCCTCGAACGTCATCACGCTCAAGGGTGACAATAAACGCTATCTTTGCCTGGGCTCGTACTTCCTTGAAAATGTATCGAACGGCACTCGCTCGCAACGCTGGGGCGGTTTCAGGGTAGACGGCACCAAAGAGGATTCGACGCGCGCGTATTCGTACTATCGACGGGCAGCGACCGACGAATCCGGCGAGATGTTCTCGCACCTGATTGACCGCGCGACCACTGACATCACCGTCGATATGTTCATGTATCGTGGCGACGGCACGTCGAACGGCCAGGGTGGCGCTGACCAGGACGGCGGCGGCACGCCAGCGAATGCTTCGCACGCGATTGTGGTCCTGGAGCTGAACGACTCGGCCGAGGTATTCCATGCCGACGATCCAGACTCTGCGCAGGACCTGGCCGTCGGCGGTGGTACGGCGACTGATATAACGCTATTCCAGAGCGGAAACCTCAATTTCAACGATTCGGCCTCGTTTACGCGCGCATCGGATACGGGTGTAAATTGCGAGGTCGCAATGGATGGCCTTTTCGGGGCCAACATTGCCGCAGCATCGGAAAACGTGTCTGACGGCTCCCGGTGGACCGCGTATGGCGAATTCATCATCGACGGCACGGAGCAGGGTGATTCGTTTGCCGGCGATTATATGCGGCAGAATCAGTCGTCGCAGGACACCTTCGGCTGGTCAGCAAACCTGCTTGGCTTCCTGGCGATGGCCCAGAATGAGGACATCGGTGTTTCGGTTACATCGCTGTCCGGGACCGAGGGTGCGTCGGATGCTATCGAGACTCAGTCCGGCTGGGTTGGCATGTGGGGCATCAACCTCGACACGCTCGAGGGTAGCTCGGTCGATGATTTGCTGGCCGAGGACATCGAGTCAGCCTCCGAGGTCACGACACCTGCGATAACGCAGCTGCACGTACTCAATGCAGCTGATGTTGAGTCCGCCAGCGAAGTCACGACGCCAGCGATTACCCAGGTACACGGGATCCTGGCGAACGACGTCGAGTCGGCTTCCGAGGTTACGAACCCGGTATTGACCGAATCGCACGCGCTGCTGGCGGAGGACATCGAGAGCGCGTCGGAAGTCACCAATCCGGCGATTAGCCAGGTTCACGCTATCCTGGCGGCCGATGTTGAATCGGCCTCCGAGGTTACGAGCCCGGCCGTAACGCAGGTCCACGCCCTTCTGGCCGCTGATGTCGAATCAGCGTCGGAGGTAACGACGCCTGCGCTGTCTGAGTCTCACGCGCTGCTGGCCGAGGACCTGCAGTCGACGTCCGAAGTCACCACGCCGTCAATCGGTCAGGTTCATGTGCTCGACGCAGCCGACATCGAGTCGGCTTCTGAGGTCACAACGCCCACCATTGCACAGGCCCAGGTGCTGCTGGCGCAGGACATTGAGTCGGCTTCGGAAGTCTCGAATCCCGCGCTGTCCGAGTCTCACGCCTTGCTGGCGGATGACGTTGAAAGTCTGTCGGAGATTACCGTCCCGGCGATGGGGCAGGTCCACGCGCTGCTTGCCGCGGACATCGAGTCAGCGAGCGAGGTCAGCAACCCGGTGCTGGCGGAGGTCGGTGGCTCTGGCGGGTATGCGAGCCACCAACAGAACTGGCTGATATGGGGCATGTTCGAGAAAATTGAGTAAAGACTACCGAATTCCGAACCCGGACGAGCTGGAGCAATTGCGCCGGCACCACCCCGCGATTCGACGACATTACCTGATCCTGGCCGAGGCCATGGAAGCAGGTGACAAGGACGAAGTCCGGAACCGCCAGGCTCGCCTTGCGCGTGCAGGGCACGAGATACCCATCAACCTCCAGCAGTGCATGGAAATATTGAGGAACTACAATGCTATTAAAACCGACTAGCGACGGTGCAGTCACCGGCACCGGGACGCACACATTCGATAGCGGCATCCTTGGCGGCGTGCTGATCACAGCCGACGGGACGAATGACGTCACGGTCACCGTGCAGCGAGACAACAGCAGCGGGACGACCGTGTTTGACATTGTCACCAAAACGCCGATATTCATCGCAGGCCCCCTCGACATAGGCTCGACGTCTGGCTATTTCAGCGTCAGCGGGACAGGAGGAGCCGCACAGTTCTACGAATGGGTAACGTAGCCCCGACAGTTCTGCTCGCCTTACTGGGCTTTGTGCTGCTTCTGGTGGCGTATTGCGCCTATCAGCTAAGGCAGATTGCCCTGGCGAGGATGGCTGCGACGTATGCTGCGGACAACGTGCTGGCGAATTGCGAGGAACTGACCGCAGCACTGAAGCGCCTTGAGCAGGCGATGGACTTTGTAGGCGTGGCCAACCTGCCACGAGACGGCTTCCCCCAGCACATCGAAGCGTCATGGGAGGACATAGGCGAGCACGGCAGATTTCTGACCGACCTTGGTGGCATGTCCATCGAGATGCGCGAACAGCTACGCATTGAGGTACGTAACGCCCTGGATGCACCGATGCCCACAGTGCCACGAGCAGGGTCAGCGTTCGACGTGCTGTATGACCTGGACCGCAGGCTCACGGACATCGAGGAGCGGAAGGACGACGAGCTGGTGCTTGAGTACAGGAAGGCCGGATGAACAATAATGCCAGATATGTGGCCCAGGATAGAGCGAGGAAAAAGGCGTACATACGCGCACGCAAGGACCAGCCTTGCGTAGACTGTGGTCAGTCTTACCCGTTCTATGTCATGCAGCTAGATCACATCGACCCAAGTGCAAAGCGGTATAAACCAGGTAGGCTGCACCGCCACGCGTGGGCAACTATCGAGCGAGAGCTGGCGAAGTGCGAGGTGAGGTGCGCCAACTGCCACGCAGCCCGCACATACCTGGAGCGTCACCACTTAGGGCCAGCAAGCAATGACCCTGTGAGCGATGCTCAAAAAGACCTGTTTGGAGTAGGGGGGGG
>FUIF01017249.1_pt1 | contig 43282 bp, 78 predicted proteins | sample 1003461 | NCBI WGS metagenome assembly FUIF01 (sample SAMEA80401918, study PRJEB19352) | marine metagenome
GCGCGACGGTAAGACTTACTTAACCGACCAAGCCGAGTTCGATTTAAAGAAGTACAAGACCAGCGCAGAGCTTAACTTAAAGCTCGTTAACAAGTATTTGCCCGATATGAAGATGGCTGAAGGCACGTTAGAACTAGCAGGCGGCGTAAAGGTAGAACTGGTTAGACGCGAAGTTGTCGACACTAACGATACCGACGGCTAAAGCCTTCGTTCCGTTACTTGAACCATCACGCTACAAAGGTGCATACGGTGGTAGGGCAAGCGGTAAGAGTCATAACTTTGCAGCGAACTTAGTCGATGACTCACTGAGGATTCCAGGACTGAGGTCAGTTTGTATTCGCGAGGTCCAGAAGAGCCTTAAAGAATCCGCTAAACGCCTGATAGAAGATAAGATCGAAGAGTTTGGTCTGACTGAATCGGACGGCTTTAAGGTGCTTCAGGATCATATAGAAACCCCTGGTGGCGGGATTATCATCTTTCAGGGTATGCAAGATCACAATGCTGAATCGATCAAGTCATTAGAGGGTTATCACAGAGCTTGGGTAGAGGAGGCGCAGACCTTAAGTTCGACGAGTCTTAAGTTGTTAAGGCCCACAATTCGTGGTGAAGACTCTGAGCTTTGGTTTAGCTGGAATCCTCGGAGAAAGACAGATCCTGTTGATGTGATGTTTCGGCAAGGTAATGCGCCGACTGACTCGATTCTTGTGAGAGCGAATTGGAGTGACAATCCTTGGTTCCCAAGTGTGATGGAACAAGAGCGACTAGATTGTTTAGAGAATGATCCCGACCAATACGCACATATCTGGGAAGGTGATTACATCACAGTGAGCGAAGGCGCCTATTACGCCAAACACTTAGCGAAAGCGCGAGAGTCAGGCAGGATAGGCTTTGTAGGTCCTGATCCATTAATAACTTACCGGCTCTTTGTCGACATTGGTGGAACGGGGGCTAAGTCAGACGCTTTTAGTATTTGGGTTGCACAGTTTATTGGTACTGAGATTAGGGTGTTGGACTATTACGAAGCGGTGGGACAGCCCATAGATGCCCATTTGAATTGGCTGAATGGTAATGGGTACACGCATGAGAACAGCAAGTTCTTCCTTCCGCATGATGGTGCAACACACGACAAGGTCTATAACGTCAGTTATGAGAGTGCATTAAGAGGTGCCGGTTACAATGTGGTGGTGGTACCGAATCAAGGCAAAGGTGCTGCAGCGAAGCGGATTGAGGAAGCCAGACGGCTATTCCCGTCCATGAGATTTAACGAAGAAACCTGTCAGGGCGGACTGGAGGCATTAGGTTGGTATCACGAGAAGAAAGACGAGTTAAGAGGTATTGGCTTGGGGCCTGAGCATGATTGGAGTTCACATGCGGCGGATGCATTTGGTCTTATGGCGGTGGTTCATAGGACAGATGCGCCACGTAAGCAGCTGCCTAAGCGCAGAAAGGTAAGGGTCGTCTAATGCCAATGTCTAACCAAGAGCTGCTGACTGTGCTTAAGTCACAGCTTGGCGACTCAATCAAGTACGCGAATGATACGTTCAAGACGTACAACGAAGACCTAGACGACGCCTATAATCGCCGTCCTTATGCGCAGTATCCACAGGAAGAAAACCGTAGCGGTGTGATCGCAACCGATGTCTATGACACGGTAGAAAGCGACATGCCGTCATTGGCTCGTGTCTTTCTTGGCGCCAATAAGGTGATGGAATTTACGCCCAATACGAACAAAAAAGATGAGATTGAGGAAGCGCGGCAGAAAACCAAGTATGCGGACTATCTTATTCGAGGTCAGAAGAATTCGTTCAAGATCTTGCACGACCTCATTAAAGAGCCCGGCAAAGCGATGTGTAGTGTTGCGTACTACTATCAAGAAGAGATCGAGAAGCCGCGCTATGTGAATTACACCGGCATCTCCGAAGAGGAAAGAGACCAGTTTGAAGCGGTGCTGGATGACAAGAATGATCGTGTAGAAGTGATCTTGGATGAAGAGGAAGACGGAAAGCATAACGTCCGCTTCGTCGCCATCACCAAGACCAAGAAAATGCAGATCATGCCAGTGCCGTTAGAGTCCTTCATTATGACCCGAGGCGCGATCAGCAAAGACAGCGCCATGCTAGTTGGTCATGAGACTAAGAAGACTAAAGGCAAGCTGATTGCTGAGGGTTACGATAAGGAGATGATTCGCAAGCTCCCTGTGTCTGTTGATGCAAAGGGAGAGACGACGAGACAGAAGCGGTTTGAGAATCAAGGCGGCTGGGACTATAAGTCTGGATATCACTGGACCAATGATGAGGTGGTGGTTCAGACCTTATTCCCATTAGTAGACTTTGATGAGGATGGTATTCCCGAGCGGCGTATGGTTGTTAAGATCGGGGAGGAAATCCTAGAGAATGATCCTTTTGGGCATGTGCCGTATGCCATCTTTTCACAGATCCTTGAGCCACATAGCGCGATAGGCAAGTCTCGTGGTGAGATTGCGTCACAGAAGCAGCTGGAAAAGACGGCGTTAAAGCGTGCCTTAATGGATAACTCCTTTGAGGTCGGTCGTCCGAGATTTGCGGTTGATGACTCCGATGGGACGATGGATGGCGGCAAGGTAGATCTGGATGATCTCTTGAACCATGAGATCGCTGGGGTGGTCCGTGTGGATGGTGTGCCACAGAATGCCATGATGCCGCTGGAAGTCCCGTATATCGGGGATAAGACTTTGCAAGTCATTCAGTATCTAGACTCTGAAAAGTCTGTGTCGTTAGGTAACACACTGGCTAATCAGGGCTTAGACGCAGATAAGTTGTACAAAGAGACAGCGACACGCTTTGAAGGCGTGCAGGATGAGCAGGCGGCAAAGATTGAGCTGGTTGCGAGGGCTTATGCGGAGACCGGCTTTAGGGAGTTGTATGAAGGTGTCATTTGGTTAGCACAGCATTACCAAGATGAGATTGCCGAGTTCATGGCGTTGGGTGAGGAGTTTGTGGTCAATCCGTCCGATTGGCAGTTCGAGCATTACTGCGAATCCAAGGTAGGGCTGGGTGCAGGGGATTCTGAACAAATGATTCAGAACCTTTCGGGTATTGCGGTGATGCAGCAGCAGTTGATTGCAGAGCAGTCGCCGCTAGCGGATTGGCAGAAGCTATACAACACGATGGATGATCTGACGAGGTTGATGGGTAAGCCTGATGTCTCTAAGTATTTCAATAACCCTGAAGTGCCAGAGGAGACCTTGTTTGCTGAAAATATAGCGCTCACTCGTATGGTACAGGAGCTACAGGCACAAGGTGGTGGGCTACAGGAAATGCTCGCTAGGACTGAATTCTTGAATGCGCAGGCGAAGCTAGAAAATTCTCAGATCAACAAGGAAGAGGCGAAGCTCAAGATTGCCGAATTCACTGTAGATCGACAGGAAGGACAGCAGAAATTTGCTTTAGAGGTAGAGAAGCTACGCAATGAAAACGAGAAGCTGCAGAAAGACATCGCGCTCGCCGCAGCGCAAATCAACCGGCTCTCGTCGCAAGCCAGCCGGGATGACGCAGAGACCGAGGCGCAGCAGCTAGAGACAGAATTGGTAAGACGTGGCGTGGTGGATTTAAGTGCCCAAACTCCAACGGGTAATTAATGCGCTAGAGGCGCAGAAGCCGTCTGACGAACCATCGTTGGCACAAACACTTGATGCCAACAAAGAGTCGATGTTAGTGGCCATTAACCAGATAGGCAGTGTTGTAGAAGGGCTTCAGTCTCAGTTAACCGTATTGAAAGGCGCGTTAGATAGTCTGCCGATTCCTCGTGATTACACGGAGTCTTTCACGTCGTTAGAGCAAAAGATTCAGAGCGTTGAAAGTGTGGTTACGTCAATAGAAATGCCTGAGTTGGTGGTAGAACAGCAAGAGGTAGACTTAAGCCCTATTCTCTCAGCACTACCAGAGCCTAAAGAAGTGGACTTGGCTGAAGTCATGAGTCGGTTAGATGCAATAGAGAAACGCTTTGACACGCCGCAAGAGATGAAAGTGGTGAGGACTAGAGCGGGCGCTATCGATAAAGTGATTGTTTCACGTGGAACATAATGGCTGACACAAAGGTTAGTGATTTACCAACCGTTTCTAGTTTGGCATCTGGCGACCTCTTTTATGTTATTGATGCGTCAGACACAACAGATGATCCGGCAGGGTCTAGCAAGGGCGTATCAGTGGCAAACGCCCTTGTGCCAATCCACACTTTGGTGTTTAACGGCACGCTCCCTGCGGCGCACAATACCAATACGAATGCTGACATTTCTTGGAATGATTCTGTTGAGCACGCAGACGTTACGCATACGGACGGCGACGCAGCCATCAACCTGGACGAAGCGGGCGAGTACGATCTTTACTTTAATGTGGAGGTCACGAACGGGGCTGCAAATAACAGGCAAACCTGGTGCGTAGACCTCCGTCATAGAAATTCGTCTGATGTAGAACAATTCACGTATGTGATGAGTGCCGGTAGCTATATACGAGATGATGCAGCTGCTTATGATTCTGGTCTCTGTGCGGGACACTTTAACTTGGTGGTTTCTGCTGGGGATGATGTGACATTGCAAACCCGGGTTTTGGATGCGCAGACCGGAGCTGGCGTGAACAACGCTGACACATCGGCCACCTATTTGCGGATATTTCGTAAGACATACGGGGCCTAAATGGCCATTCTCTTACAGAACGGCGATCAGGTCTTACTACAGGCGGGTGATGTTCTTTTAGAGCAAGCCGCGAGTAGCACATCGGCAATTGTTGGCACAACGTCAATTGCCATTACATCGTCGGCAGACCTCACGAACAAGCCCAGTCCGATTGAAGGCTCTGCCACCATATCGGTTAGTGGGACAGCGATCCTTGGCCGGTTACATGGTCATCAAGCCGACCCCATTAGGCGAACGCAGTTCCGTGAATTAGGGCGTATTAATCCTGCTGCGGCTATTGGTACGTCTGAGATTGAAGGCACAGCGACCATTGCGGTTAGTGTCTCTGGTGATCTAGATGGGCTGGGTGAGCTTTCCGGGGCGTCAGGTGTAAGTCTAACTGCAGCAGCGGATCTTGAGGCGACAGGAAGCCTTGAGGCGTCCGAAAGCATTACGGTAACCGTATCAGGTGATATTGCCGCAGTTGGCGCGTTAGACGGTGCTGCTTCGGTTGTTGTTGAAGCATCAGCAGATGTCCAAGCGACCGGTGAGCTTACTGGCGCAAGCGGTATTGTCATTGCGTCATCCGCTGACTTGGTGTCTGAAGGCGGCATGGTTGGTGTCGCCACCATAGAGGTTACCGCGACAGGCGATTTAGACGGTATTGGCACAGTCCAAGGTGGTGGCGGTGGAATGATGAGACGACGCCGCGAGGAAGACGAATTACTATTGCAGATCATTCGGGAATTTTTGGACGCAGCGTGAAAGAAGAACAGTTGAGAGAACACGTATCGAGGGGCCAGGAAGCACAGAAGGTTTTAGATAACCCCATTGTTAAGTTAGCATTCACTCACCTGAAAACCGCCACCCTGTCGGCCATGAAGAAAACGAAGGGCGGCCCTAAAGGGGATGAAGACCGACAGGAACTACACAGATTATTGCTCACGGTTGATCGCTTTGAGTCTATCTTTCAGCGATTGGTCAGAGATGGGGAGTTGGCTGAAAAGCAGCTACTCCGTGAACCCAAACTGAGGAATATAAAACTTGGCTGAAACAGAATTAGAGTCAGAGAGCGGCGTTGACACGGAAGTTGACAATGTGACCTCTGAGGCCGCAGATCCGGGCGGTACAGCGTTAGAAAACGCTAATGATGCTGAACCTCAATCAAGTGATGAGGAGCTTCTTTACGAAATAGACGGTGAAGAGGTGACCCTTGGTCAGTTGCGCGAGTGGAAGGCGGGCGGCTTGAGAGAAGCCGATTACACCAAGAAGACCGAGGAAGTTGCGAAAGACCGTAATGAGGTGCAATCGCAATTTGCCAAGGTCAAGTCAGATCGAGAAGGGCTTGAAGCGCGCATGGAGTTTATGACTCAAGCGTCCGAGAAGTTCGAGAAGCTGATTCTTGGTGGCCCTGTTGACGAGGCGTTGCTAGATGATGATCCCAGCGAGTATATGCGGCAAAAAGCCCGACGTGACGCGCTGAAGGAAACGTTAAACAGCTTGAACGATGAAATCGTTGCGCAGCAAAACGAAATCAATGCAGAGAACGCCCAACAGTTACATGTCGCTTTAGGTTGGCATGATGAAACCCGAAAGACGGCGGAAGTACAGCAAATCGAGCAGTTTAGGAAGGCAGATAAAGACTTTCCTATGTCGGACGATGAGTTTTCAAAGATCAGACATCCTCTGGTGTTGAAAGCGTTTGTGCTTGCGCAAAAGTACCAGGATTTACAAGCCAAAACGGTCGCTAAGGCAGAGAAGAAAGTTGCCAAGACCCCGACTCCTGATGGGAGTGGTACGCCTAAAGTGAAGTCATTAGCCGAACGTATGTACGGTACAAAATGAGGATTGAAGTATGGCCACGATTGGCACACTAAAGACCCTGGTCGATTGGTCTAAGGATATCGACCCAGATGGTTCGGTGAGTGCCGTTGCGGAGATTTTGAACCAGACGAATGAAGTACTCGATACGATGTTGTGGGCGGAAGGTAATCTTCCGACAGGGCATCGGGTGAGCATTCGGACGGGTCTCCCAACCACTTACTGGCGTCTGATGAATCAAGGTGTTCCCGTTTCTAAAGCCACGTCTGCGCAAGTGGATGAGGCGTGCGGAACGCTAACGGCGCGCTCAGAGATTGACGCAAAGATTGTGCAGCTTAATGGTAATTCGGCGGAGTACCGCTTGAATGAAAGTCGTCCTTTTATGGAGGCGATGAGTCAAGAGTTTGCACAAACGATGTTCTACGGCTCAGCCGCTAACCCGGAAGAGTTTGTGGGGCTGTCGAATCGCTACAACAGTTTGTCGGCTGCGAATGCGCAAAACATTCTGTCTGCAGGCGGCGCGTCCTCAGATAACACCAGCATTTGGTTGGTGGGCTGGGGCGCGAATGAAGTCTTTGGGGTGTTCCCTAAAGGATCTTCTGCAGGGCTTTCCCATGATGATCTGGGTGTGGGGGATGCGTTTGATGCGTCGAACAATCGTTTTAGGGCCTATATGGACTATTACGAGTGGGACGGTGGTCTTGTCGTCAAAGATTGGCGTTATGCGGTACGCATTGCGAATGTAGATGTCTCCGACCTTGTAGGCCAGACAGGCACGCAAGCGGCGAGTGCAGCGACAGCCATCATCAAACTGATGTCACGCGCAATTGATCGTATGCCTCGACTGGCGGGGATTAGTCCGGCGTTCTACGCGAATCGGACGGTGCTCAGCCATCTTCGAGTAGCCGCTTTGGATAAGTCCAATTCAGCGGTGACGATTGAGCCTGCGTTGAATCAGTTTGGCGAGAACATCTTCCAGACGCGTTTCCTTGGCATTCCGGTAGGCGTATCTGATGCGCTGACCGAAGCCGAAGCGGTCGTATCTTAAGGAGGTAATATGTTTCTTGATAAACAACTACAGCTGTCTGACAGCCAAGCTGTGACGACTACCGCAGTCGGCACCAATACCATCGACATGAGTGCTGCGCGCGATGTTGCGCAAGGCATGGGTGTTGCGGTCGTGTTTACGGTTGAGGTTGCAGCAGACCAAACCACGGGTGACGAGGACTACACGTTTGACGTGGAATACTCAAGCACCGCAGATCAGTCTTCAGGTTATACCTCGGTGGGTAAGCTGGCTTTTGAGTCAGGTACGCCGACTGCAGGGACCTTGAATGCTGACTTGTTGGTCGCGGGCTATAGCTTTGCTATCCCGATGTCATCTGTCGGTACAGGTGTCGACGAGCGTTACATTGGTGTTCGCTATACGACAGCAGGCACTTCTCCAACCATCACTGTCTCGGCGCATCTGCAGCCGCTCGACATGGTGGATGTGAGCAAGGTTGCTTACGCGGATGGTTACGCCATCACTTAATAGGATTGCGGGCCTTCGGGCCCGCCTTCTTTTGGAGATTGATTTGAAAGTACGAGCAAACCTGCCAGAAGGTAGTTTCGGGTTCTATGGCGAACAACGTCGTTTTAACGGGGATGAGTTCGATATCCCTGATGGCGAGCCCTTGGGGTCTTGGATGGAAGCAATTGAGGAGGAGAGGCCTAAGCGTCGAGGCCGACCAAAGAAAACGGAAGAGCCGGTAGAAGATGACGTACCTTCAGCTGAAGAATGATATTGAGGAGCACGCCAAACGCGGCGATCTCGGTACGAACATAGATCGATTTATCGCATATGGCGAAGTCGATATCTGGGAAAAGCTGCGCGTCAGAGAGATGGAGGCGCGTGCAACGGCGACAACGCCTACAACGTCGCGCTTCCTGGCGTTGCCGTCAGGCTTCATCAAGATGCGTCGGCTGACGTTAACGTATAACAATCGTCCTTACACAGTTGGGTATGTCATTCCTGAAAACCTAGAGGTTTGGGAGACTGCGGGCGTGCCGTCTATCTTTACAGTAGGGACACAGCTGGAATTCAATCGCATTGCCGATCAAGGCTATGTGTTGGAGATGAAGTACTGGAAGAAACCGACAGCCATTACCGCGGGTACTCCAACGAACGATGTGCTCACAAACTACCCAGGTATCTATCTGGCGGCGAGCATGAAGTACTTTGGCTTGTGGTCGTTACAAGATGATGTTGCGGGTAAGTGGGATGGTTTCCTAGACGAAGAGATTGCGAGAGCGAATCGACCGTCAAGACAGGGGCGATATGGGTCTTCTCCTACTAAGTCTTTACCGGGGATGGTTGTTTGATCGTACCTATCCCTTTGGCAGGTGCTACTGGAAAGCATCGCTCCACGCAGTTTAGCTCGTCCCTGACGAAAAACATGTATTTGGATCTGGCGGATGAGCGCTGGGGTGCGTTTGATTTCCCGGGGAATAAGTCTTTCGGGACGGCTTCTGGTATAGATCGTGGCTGGCATGTGATGGCGGGGATTCTCTACAAGATTTGTGGGAATCACCTATATCGCGTATCTGATGAAGGGGTGTACACGGATTTAGGGACTGTTTCAGGCGGAGATAGAGCGGTATTTGCCGATGATGGGTCAAACCTTTTCTTTACAGTGGACAACTTGCTGTATCGGTTTGATGGTTCCCAGTTAGCAAAGATTTCTCAGTCTGTTGTTCAGAATCCCAGTTCAATTGCCTATATCAACCGTCAATTCATCCTGACGGGCGATAATGGGTTATTTGCAACCTCGGATGTGGGCGATGGATCAAGTTACAACGCACTCAATTTTGCTGAGGCTGAGTCAAGTCCTGATCCTTTGAAACGAACCTATATCTTTAACCAACTGGCCTATATGTTGGGCGGAGAAGGTACAGAGCTTTGGTACAGCATTGAAAGCGGTAGTCCACCTTTGGCGAGGCAGGATACCGCGTTAGTAAATGTCGGCATTGCAGGCAAACATGCGGTGTCTAATTCGGATCAATTTATTTACTGGTTGGGTGATGATCGCAAGATTTATCAATGCGTAGGGGCATCGGCGAGAGCGATCACAACCCCTGATATTCCTGGCGGTTTGGCGGTAGCACACGAGATTGAAAGCTACGCGATGGTTGATGAGTGTGTCGCCTCCCACTTTGTCTTAGAAGGACAAGACTTCTTGCTATTTAGCTTTGCCTCTCAACAGAAAGGCTTTCTCTTTTCCGAGACGTTAAGTTACTGGGTCGAGCTGGTCTGGAAAGGCCACTCGGTGATCCGTGTGTACGAGAAGAATCTTGTCTCGGATGATATGAACGGCAATGTCTATGAGATGGACCTAGAGACGTACACAGACAATGGAGAAGTACGTCAGAGCGAACTGATATTGCCGAATATTACCGGCGCCATCATTAACCTGCCGGGTCAACGTATCTTGGCAAAAGGCTTGCAGATCAACATGCAGGTCGGTGTAGGGTTAGAGACCGGACAGGGTGTTGATCCTAAGGTGATGTGTCAGTTTTCGCCCGATGGGGGTCATACTTGGCAGGCAGAGCGTCATGTATCGTTTGGAGAATTAGGGAATTATACGAAGCGGGTCGATTTCTGGGATTTCTGCAACGGCTATGAGATAGCGGTTCGATTGGCGAAGACGGACCCGGTATTTTGGGCGGTCTTTGATGGCCAAATTGATGTAGAGGCGGCAGGCTTTTGACTTCTGTTAAGCGACCGCCTTTTAACTCTATCCCTAAGGATTGGGCGTTTGATTCGGCCAAAGGGCCTTTTATCAGGGATATTCTAGAAATCCTCCTGCAGATGCGAGAGCGTACAGGCGGGGATGAGAACGTTAATCTCGCTGAATATCTGCCGTTAAATGGTGCGCTGCCGATGTCTGGCGACCTAGATATGGGCGGCAATGATGTTGAGAACGTTAACCTGGTGGATGGTAGAGATGTCTCTGCAGATGGTACTAAGTTGAATACCATTGAGACGGGGGCAACGAATGACAACACCCTGGCTTGGTTGTTATGAGCTTTACCGCGGCTTCTCTCTCCGATGGTCAGGTAGCTTCCTCTTGGGGGGCGATCTATACCGCAGCGGCCAAGATTATTGTTAAGAAGGTGTACTTCTATAACACGGGGTCCTCTTCGGAAACGGTGGATATAGGTATTACCCGCAGTGGTAGTACACGACGACAATTTAGGAAAGTCGTTTTAGCGGCAGATCAATCTGCGGAGTATGAGCATATTGTCTTAAGCTCTGGGGATACGCTAGATGCTCAGACGACGACCGCAACGACGGTAGATTATCTCGTGATGGGGGCGACCGAGTGACGGTTTATGACGCCTCTGGTAGACCACTCCTTTTAGATCTTACCGATATAGAGATTGCGAACGGAGATGTCCCGCACGTGAGTGGACATGCCAAGTTCGGGAAAGTGGCGGAAATTGATTCTGCGGATACCCCGGTTGATGTGTGGCATTTTGCCGACGATACCCTTTCGAATAGGCAGGCTACAAAGACTTTCCCCTCCGCAGCCGCTACGTTGTACATGGCATCGGATAATGCAGGGGACACCGCAACAGTTTCGATTGAGTATTTAGATTCCAGTGGTAATTCACAGTCTGTCTCTGCGGCTCTCACAGGGCAAACAGCGGTCAATTTGGGTGTTTCCGCTTTAGATGTTAATCGAGCCTATCTCTCGGGAGATGATGAGAGTAATGCGGGCAATATTTACATCTCTCATGATGCTGACTGGACTTCTGGTGTCCCTGACGACTTAACTCAAACACTAGCCTTTATTGGTATAGGCTACGGTCAGACAGAGCAGTGTATTTATCGAGTACCGACAGGGAAACGAGCCATATTGATTGGCTCAGTCATTGGTATCGCAAGAGCTAATGGGGCTGATGGAAGCGCTGTGATTCAGCTGGTCACCAAAGAGGCGTCGGGGTCTTGGTTGGTGAAAAGACACTGGCACCTACAGACCGGGAACGGTATTTACCTACATCTGAAGGGGTTGACCTTAGATGCAGGCGGGATATTTAAGATGCACGTGAATGGCGTTTCAGATAATGGGACGAATATCACGGGCGAGGTTCACTACTACTTGGTGGATGTGTAATGGGATTTTTAAGTAGCGTTGTTGGTTCGTTTACAGGCTCAAGTGCGGCGAGATCTTCAAGACGTGCTGCACAACAGCAAATTGCGGCTGAGGAGCGTGGCAGACAACAACTGATTGATCTGCAAGAGCCGTTTATTGAATTAGGTAGAGATGCAATTCCTGGGTTGCAGACATTCATTGATGATCCGACTGGGGCTTCCTTCCTGCAAGGCAACCCGATGTTCGATGCGGCCATCGATAATGTAAATCGCGTCGTCTCTCAAGGCGGGGCGGCGGCCGGACGATTTAACTCTGGCGGGATTACGGAGGAGTTGTTTAACCGCTACTTAGCGACCGGCGATTCTCTGGTCAACTCTGCTTTTAACCGAGCGATAGCGCCCATCACGATTGGTCAGAATGCGGCGTCTCTCACAGGGACTCAGAATGCTGCGTCTTTAGGGCGGGCTGGCGCCGCAAGAGCAGGCGGTACGATTGGTGCCGCTAACGCAAGAGCGGGTGGCGTGAATAACCTCATTACTCTGTTGGGCATGTTTACATGACAAACCCTCTAATCTCTCTACAAGCGCAGGTTCCTAGCGTGGGGAATGCGTTGCTGACTGGGCAAAACATTAGGGCAAACCGCGACGAGCGACTTCGTCGGAAGCGTCGTGATCCGCTAGAGGAAAGGCTGCTTGAACTGCAAGCCGATCAAGCGGAGTTGAATTTAGAGCAAAGTGATTTGGGCTTTCAGCAAGATAGCCGCCTGCGGGATGTTGAGATTCAGCTTGCGAAACAACAATTGGCTAATGGCGAGGAGCTGAGCAAACAGCGGCAAGCGCTCCTGATTAATGACTTTTATCGCAACCAATTATCAGGCGCGGCCTTTAAGGATCGACTTCCTTTACTGGAGGAATTTTCTAGTCGTTTAGGGTTAGAGGATGATGGCGGTCCACCAGATGACTTATCCGACGAGGGTATAGCTAGAACTATTGCCGCGACGGACGCTGTTGTAAGCCAACTTGAAAGCGAGCGCGCATCTAGCGAGTCATTTGGATTTACCGAAGGCGGCTTGGTGCGTGATGAGGCAGGCAACGTCTTTCAGCAGATCAACCGGACGGCAAGGCAGGCGGGAACGGCAGAATCACAATTGGTTCCCTTAGATCCCAGCATATCAGGGCCTGTCGGCGCGGTGACGCCCGTCCAATCCAGCGGCAAGACGTTAGAAGAGGAATCAGACATTGCTGTACAGGAGCAACGCGAGAAGTCAGATATCCAAACGTCTGCGGCAGCACAGCGAGAGCGCACTAAGGGTGATATCAAGCGCAGTAACGAAATGTTTGATGATGCCCGTTCAATACGGGGCGAGATTCGAACACTCAAGGATATTGAGCGGCTTTTGAAGGGCCAGAAAGGCGAAGTGCCGAGAACAGGTCCGGTATGGTCAAGACTCCCCAATATTACATCTTCTGCGGTGCGGTTAGAGAATTTAGGCAACCGTCTTGGCTTAAACGTTTTACAAAACACGACATTCGGCTCCCTGTCTGAGGCGGAGATGAATTTTGCGCTCGATACGGCGTTACCTAGGAACTTAGAAGCGCCTGAAATGTTGAAGTGGGCGCAAGACCGTATCAATGCACAAGAAAAGCTCGCAGGTGAATTAGAAATTGCCGCAGAAATGTCAAGAAACGGGATGAGTCCGGCACAGATTCAAAAGGTGATGGATGGTCGCGCCGCTCAAAGGGAGGCAGACGAGCGTCAAGAGTTAACAGGCGTCGATTTTGACCCTGATTTATGGGAAGACTTGACAGACGAGGAGCGCGCGCGAGTTATTGAGTTGAAGGGCAAATGACGCCACAAGAAGAGCTAGAACTTTTACAGATTACTGCTCGCGCAAGACGGCGAAAGCGTCTGCGTATGGAGCGACAAGAAGCTTTTGAGGAATCGCAGCCACAAGATATTGGTGGGGGGTTTGGGTTAGATCTCTTCCGCGAAGGGCTGCAGGGGCTTACTTTTGGCTTGTCTGATGAGGCTGGCGCTGCTGCGGCCGCAATGGCGGCGAAAATCACTCAAGGCGTCGATTTTGCCGATGCTTACCGGGATATTTTGGCAAGAATCCGTACAGATCAGAGCCAATTTAGAGAAGAAAACCCCAAAACTGCGATTGCGGCGAATGTTGTAGGCGGGGCTGGGCTTGGAATCCCTGCTTTAGCTAAGAAATCAGGCGCCGCAGCCGCCGGAGCGATAGCAGGCTTTGGTTTTTCTGAAGATGAAGGCGCAGAACTTGCGATTGATGCGGGGTTGGGCGCGCTTCTTGGTCTGGGTGGTCAGGTTTTGTTTAGTTCGTTGGGTAGAGCGGGACAAGCGGCCTTTAGACGGTTGGCAAATCGTGGTGTAGCGGTCACTGATGACGCTGGAAGGATCACAGAAGACGCGATAAGTGCATTACAGGACGAATTTGCGCGCAAAGGCATCTCTCAGGACGATGCGCAAGCGATTCTCAAGGAATTTGACGACGTTTTAACACCTGAACAGCTGGCGAGAGCGAAAAAGTTTACAGATCGCGGTGTGACGCCGTTAAGGGCAAACATTACCCAAGCAACGGACGACTTTAGAGGACTTCAGGAGGCATCTAAGGCGAGTAGCGAGTTATCTGATGTTGTGGCGCAGCAAAATGTCCAGTTAGCGGATGAAGTCACTCGGAATATCGACCGTATCCGCCCTGCGGCACAAAACGTTGTCGAAACGAACGCTAACGTGTTCTCTGTGGTCGATGATGTGGTGACAAGGGCAGACGATGCAGTAAGTCAGGCGTACGCTCAGGCGCGCGCAGCGGCGCCAGGAGAGCGTGTGGTGCGCTACAGCAACCTGACGAATAAACTGAAGGAAAACCTAGGCAAAGATAGAGCGACTGGAGGCGTGCCGTCTGCGTTGCGTCAGGATCTGCGGAATAAAGGGGTCTTGACTAAAGGATTTGATGCGAAAGGCCGAACGACGGTAGAAACAGCCGAAGAGGTCAGGCAACAGCTTAATGCGCTGTTTGATCCGTCTAATCCGCGCGGGAACGTCTTGGTTAGAGAGTTAAAAGATGCTCTAGATGAAGACGTGGCTGCTGCGGTTGGCGAGGATATCTTTGCCGGTGCACGACAACAGAAGATTAGCTTACAGCGACTGATTGAGCGTGGACGGCGTAATAAGTTCGACAAGAGCCAGCGCGGTTTCTTAGAAAAGGTCATTTCTAACGAGATTCCAGAAGAGCAGATTGTTAAGAAGCTTCTGACCGGACGTGATGATGACTTTGTGAAGTTTAAGACGTTTTTAACCCGCGAGAGCGGCGAGCAAGGGCAACAGGCTTGGCAGGACATCCAGGCCCAAGTCTTGCGTGAGGCGCTAGATGCCGCTACGACAACGGCAGGCAAAGCAGAGGGTGGTGTACACGTCTTTAATCCTAATAAGTTTGCGCAGAAGTTCGCCAACCTAAAACGAACCGGGAAATACAACGAGCTGTTCGAGCCTGATGTGCGAGACATGATTGATGATGTGATTGAGATTGGCTTCTTAAGAACGCCGCAACAATTAGTCCAATCCGGTAAAGGCCCGAGCGGTTTTGCGATAGGTGAGGTTAAGAACGAAATCCTGCGAATTGTGCCGATGGGCGATAAAGTAGCAGACCTTTTAGAGCGTAGTGCTGTACGCCGTACGGCTCAGCAACAACTGAATCCGACGAGAGGCACAGAAAGAGCGCTGAGAGGCGCTAGAAGACCGTCGTCAAGAACGCAAGATAGGCAGCAAACGCGAACAGACCCAACCTTATAAACCACTTTAAGCCTACATGAATGTAGCGTAGGTAATGGGTTTGTGGGTCATCAGCTGGGGAGTTTCGAGTAATTGCGACGCATAAGCAGTACGCAATGATCGCGGTGAGGAATGTGTTAGCAACCAGAACGAAGAGTATTTCGACTGACATGAGAGAATTTTAGCATGGCCTATGTACTGGGCGAACCAACGGTTCAACAATATTTTGATGCAACAGGCGCGCCTTTAGTCAACGGCACCATTGAATTTTATGTGTGGGATACCACAACACCCGCTACCGTGTACTCCGATGCAACGGGTACGGCGATTGGTACGTCTGTAACACTTGGGGCTTTGGGACAGCCGATCAACTCAGGCGTTGGTGTCGCGCTCTTCTTTGATACTGAGGTGACGTACAAGATCATCCGTAAGGATTCGGGTGGTACCCCGATTGATCCTACGATAGGACCTTATTTTACGGGTCTCACGACAGATAGCGACACACTCGCGGGATTGCCCGCACTAACCCCTGCGGATGGAGATATAGTCGTCGTGAATGGAGATGGCTGGTCGTATCCCTACAAATACGATGCGTCCAGTACCGCTACCGCGGATGGGGTGTTAGTGATCCTGCCTAATTCAGGCACAGGGCGCTGGGAGATCCAAACGCCTAACCCAATTCCTCTCACCTTGTGGGGCCTGTCCACGTCTGCAACAGCGGCTGTAAATGCAACAGCATTACAGACGGCGGTTAATAATGCGCATAGACGAACCTTGTTGATCCCAGATGGTACTTATAATTTCGGTACAACCATCACCCTAGATACAGCGGATACGATCTTGCGAGGCAGTCGTAACGCCATACTCAACTACACGACAATTACGGCATCCCAGGGGTTGCGCATTCGTGCAAGCGGGGTTGAATTGCGAGGTTTCAAGTTGACTTCGGACCTTGCCGATGAGACGTATGTCAGCAACCACATCGGAATTTATGGCAACGAACAGTCTATACGCCTTCGGTGACCGTCAACTATTTGGAAGACATCGTTGTTGATGATGTCGAGATTGTGAACTTTGGTCGCTTATGGTATTCGGTTTGATTACCTTCAATACGGGAAGATCGAAAACAAACGAAACTGAGATATTGCGGCTCTCATGGGATCTTTTGTTGGCGCGGGGACGTTCAACACCGTGATCAATGCGAATATGGTGCGAGACATCAAGCCCGGTGATGGGGGTGGTTCAGATCCTTATCACCCTGCCTATGGGATTACGATCACGAGAGACCCTGCTAGGGATACGAGCGATGCACCGATTTCCAAGAGAAATCAAATTACGAATAACTACGTGATTGGCGTCCCTTCTTGGAACGGTATTGACCTTCACGGCGCACAAGAGACGCTGATAGCAGATAACTTTACTTATCTCTGCTCTATCGGCATTCACTTAGAGGACGGGAACGGGGGCGGCTCTTTGGTCCCTGTGATTAGAGCAAAAATCATAGGCAATACGTGCATTGGTAATACGGGGACTTCTTTTGTGGAGGCGCCGGGCATTAACCTTAAGGGAGCCGCAGATACGAGCGCTAACTTCCAGAGGTCTATCAATGTCACCGGGAATACGGTGATTAACCATGGTTATGACACAGCGGGGGTTTATTCGGCTCGTCATGGTGCAATTCATGCGCTTAGAGTTGAAGGGCTGGTGATTTCTGACAACGACATTGATGCGCCGCAAGGGGTCGGTATCTACTTAGATGATGTAGAGGCAGGGGCCATAAAAAATAACACAATTTACAGTGTCCAAACCTCTAACTCGGATACTTACGGGATCTACTTAGCCGATGGTGACTTTACGGGTGTGATTGAAGGCAATGTCTTCTTTGGGGCTTCCCCGCAAATTAATATTGCGAGCGCTTCAGGCACGGGCGGTCCAGATGCGACCTACTCTATTAAGACGATTAACAACATGCATCATGGGACGGCGACGAAATTCGAGAACATCGAACTCCTACATGCGTGGGATGAGGATCACACGACCACTCAGCAAAATGCGATCAACAATCCTCCTAATGGGATGACGATCAACAATACAACAACGAATGCTAAGCGGGCTTACATTAACGGGGCTTGGGTGGATCTGAGTTAAGTATAGCTAGTGCTGCCTGCTCGATTGCTTCTATAGGATAAAACCAAGGTCTAGCGCCTTCTTGGCAAATGTAATCTACCGGTTCGGTACCACTCCAATCTGTGATATAGAAAACACGTTCTTTCCCCCGCGTATCCATGTGGAAACTAGCACTTCTAAACATCTCCACCATCACTTGAAAAGCGCCAGCATCACTCAAAGACCATGCCTCATTTCGTGGCTTGCACGCTCTTTCTATTTCTGGTTCGCGATAGTCATCAATAATAGATATGTACGTTGGGCCATACCAATCTGCGTTGTGTTCAAGCTCCCACCCCATCCGCTCTGCTATGAGTTTTATTTCTTCGTCAGTCACGCTTCATCCTCCAAGACCCACACCTAACGCAATACCAGCATCCAAACTTATATACACGCTGAGCGCCGCAGAAGGAGCAGGTCAAAACAAACTCACCAAAAAACAAATCCCTAAATACCAAGGTATCCACCCAGTCACAAAATACGTAAATATCATGGCGTTCTGGATGTTGATGTCAGATAGGATTTTCATCGTGCAAACAGCGCCGCTGCTACACCGCCAAACGAAGCCCCAATTGAGTTAAGCAGATTTGGCTGTGACTTCTGCTGAAGCGCCCGCGGCTGCTCCCACAGAAAAGGGTTTGAGATATACGGCTGATTTATCTTAATTGCGTGGTGAAATGCATCATGAATTACATTGTCAGAAATTGATATTTTCGGTATCGGCTTTGGCTTCGGCGGCACCCAATCATTCCTGGCTATCGCACGCTCTACTGCCGCATAGATACGTAGTTCACCATCGCTAATGATCGTTGTTAGACTCATTCGCCGATCCTCATCACGCCAGCCAAGAGCCCTGCAAGCCCGCACATGCCGATAGCAAGTAAGGAAATCTCAAACTGGCTCCACGTAGAGGGCGACAGCATATCCGTTAAGATGATTATCCCGAATGCACGTACCCAGTTAGATAGATCAGTCATAGTTCGTACTCGATTTCCTTCCACTCAAAGTGATAGCCGTAGTCCAGAGAGCCGTAGTTCATTTCTCTACTAACCTTTTCTGTGACCGTGACCCACACGAACACATGCCAGTAACCATCAATCAGGCGTGGCCATAACAGGAACTTTCGACGCTTACGGGTAGCGCCCTCACCTAGACGTGAAAAGTCTGATTGTGCGTCGCGGAATTTCATCGCGACCACGTGGCTATTGCAATCAATTCATCAGTATTCATAGGTATTTCCCCATAGATACGCCAGTAAGGACCCAATACACAGCGCAGAAAGTCCTGTATTTGATCCTTCTTAGGCATATTGATTGCTGCGTGACATTTTGGGCACAAAGGCAAAATTACCCACTGTCCGATATGGATCTTATTTTCCTTTGCAGCCGAGCCTAGGACGTGGTGTAGCTGGACGGGTTGGGTGCCACAGTGCAGACATGCGCATTGTGCAATCCAGTCCCAGAAACGTTTCTGTGCGGCTGTAGGGCGATGTTTGCTAATCACGATGCACTGTAATCCCTAGTTTGTCTAACTCATCCCATGCAACCCTTAGTTCTTCAGCAGCCCTACCCATTTCCTCATCAAGATCAACGTCGATATCTTCGCCATCTAGAACGCGCTGACAGTAAGCAATTGCATTGGTTACGCGCATAGACGCGCGCAGCCATTTTTCTTTGGCCGTTCGATACTCGTTAAGATCTGTAGTCATGCTTGTAGCCATCCTCTTGGTAAGCGTCGCCAGGCGTCAATGGCCATCGCCTCTAAAATGATTTCGTTGGTTTGGTAACTTGTGCGGAATTCAAAAGACCACTCACCACAACAATCTGGCCAAGCCTGCGCCCACTTTGTGCCCTGCGTTAAATCGCAGCCAAATCGTGTTGGCACACCACCGCAAGCGCACTGAGGTAACAATTTAATCTCATCCGTGCACTTGTAGTCTCTCCCGAACCGTTCTGGCTTGGCTTTCGTTCTGCGTCCCATCGGATTGCTGGCAATGAGTACTTTGTTATTTGCGTAGCCAACAACCTGAATACGTCTGCCATAGTGTCGCTCGATCCACTTAGAGCCTAGCGTAGGCATTGCGACAATTTTCTTATTCATATTGCCTCACAAAATCATACTGCGCGCATACTTGCGCGTTCGGTCCGCCATAGGTCTGAAGCAATTTTTGCTCTTTCATAACTACGTTTAGCCTCTGCGGCTTGGGCGCGCTTGCTTTGAAGGTCGGTATAAAGCACGACCCACTCATCACCGGCCTGTACGCGTCTCTCAGCTTCGGCCATGCTCATTCCGCTATCGCGGTGCGCCAAGGCAGAACAAGCTTCAAATGCCTTGAGTGCTGCTTCTGCTTCCCCTACCGCTTGATCGCATTTCAGGAGCTTGTCGCTACGCGTTTCGAGTTCGTGCAGCAATAGATCGGATTGCATTTGTGATAATTTCATTGGTCTGGTAGAAACTCGAATAGGTGCCACACAAAAACACCATCCAGCATCGTGTCGATGTGCACTAGCGTCCCGTTTTCTGGCACAGCCCAGCCGGTACCGATGACGAGAAATTGCCTCTGTATAACCGGCATGTCTGTATCTACTAGCGCCCAAAACGTCGGCACATTGTGCTGCATGTCTCCGCCGAGGATTTGCGCGTGTTTGTGCATTTCGATACACGGAGTGTCACCGGGGCCGCCATGCATTTGGTATTTGTGTATAGTTTTCATCGCTTCAATATCATCCGTTCTTTATTAGTCCACACAGAGCCTTCACGCATGGGTCGCCACAGTAAGCGTCTGTCAAATTCAGGTATTTCCATGTGTACTTCTTTCGCGCCTAAGTCATCGTCTAACGAACAGAACATTTTCACTTCGTTGATAAACACCCAGTTGTTACGTACGGTTTTCATGTACTCTACAAACAGACGCTTTTCTATGACTTCTGAAACGCGCATCAAAACGGGATCGAATTGTCATCAAATCCATCAGGGATTTCTGCCAGCGCTTGCTCAAACGATTGCGCTGCGGCTGTATCGTCCATCGTTGCACCGTTTTCTTCTGGCTTGTCAGGGTTTTCGCCAATCATCTTTTGCAGCCATTCCGGCAGCGTTTCTACAGGGCGGTCGAAGTCGAAGTACAGCAATTCATTGATTAGGGGCGGTGCATCCATACCCTTTGGCAGCGGTGTGATCCCTGCTACATTGGTGTAAGTTTTTGTGCCGTCTTTCGATTTGTTGTGTACGACGTTGATCAAACACGGATGACCTAATACGTTTCTGAGGTCGAAGCCCTCCAATTCATCCGATGTGAAGGGTTTGCCGCGCCAACTGACCAAGCGCTGATGTAAGATCGCCTTAGATCCAAGCGAGGCGGTAAGGTGTTCTGAGACCGAAAAGGGGCGTCCATCACTCATCTTTTCGTTGCACAATTCAAAGGACCATCGCAGTTTGTGCTTGATGCCAGGGTATTGACCGCCCTGTTCCACGAGCCCTAGATTGACGACGGAATAGCACCGTGCAACGTGATTACCTTCAGGCGCTTGTTCGAAGTCGCCCTCGCCTGTGTTCTTTACAAGCATTGTTCACTCCATAGTTTTTGTATTTCACTGTTGTAGACGAGCCAAGGGAAAGACCCTTTTTCGTAAGGGTTTTTATCTAAGCTCCTGAATTCGTGTGCATCTCTGCGTGCTTCGATCTCTAACTCGGCAAGGTCTCTGCCGTGCAAGTTAGAAGCGTTGTAGGCTTTCTCAATGTTTGTTTCGTTCTTCATCAATCAATCCGGCACGTCGCATAGTTATTTTGGCTGTCTCTTGTATTAGGTAGGTGTTTTTTGTGATTTCTTTCTCATCCATGCCAGGTGTGTCGACTGCCATCAACAAGAGCGCCAGCATATTTATATTTGAATAAAGCAAGTTCGCTATTACCTTTTCGCCCTCACTCACGCCATACCCTCCCGCATAAATCACTCTGGTGTTGGATCGTATTGATTGTCGACTTCCGTATCGCACACAGCGCAAACCCAACCAACAAAGTGTTCGTCCAGGTCTTCATGCCAGTTGCACTCAACTAACACCGTACAATGTGGGCAGCGCTCAATATGGAAGTCTTCGCCTGATACATACTGAATCTCTACGTGATCTTGCATATCCCATCCGTAGCGGAAGTCAGAGCGGAATACACCGCACTTTTCGCGGTGATAGCCTTTAGAAGTGCCAGAACCGCCCCCCGAGCTGGAGAGATCCAAATCGTACGTACTCTCGGCGGACGGCCTGGCGGACACACCCCCAGTCGCAGTGTGTTCGTAAAGTTCATCGTCTCCTGGCCAGTAATCAGTCATCACGTAATTTTTCCTCGATTGTCGCTTCAAGTTTTTCTAAGCGATTATCAATGAGAGGCGCGTCACACGTGTTCAAGGCAATAACAAACAACCACAAAGAAACTTATCCAAGCCCTTGTACGCGCACATTCGCGTCTATCATCTCAATTCCTTCAGTCGCGATACGAGGGGAAGTTGCCGTGCTTGCTGGGCAAAAGCCGCTGCATCTTTTCGCCTTTTCTGTAAGCACTCCAAGTTTTCACAATGAATTGCGCAATAGTGATGTTGTTTATTCGGTTTGTATTTCTGATGCCTTTTGCGGCGTTTAATCGCTTGTACAAAACGCGTCTAGGGTCATCGCCATGATCAAAATCAAGTTCTACGAGCCCACGCCAAAATTCGTATGCGGCCGCGCCATCAACGCCATTGAATAAATATCGATAACCAACGGCCATGCTTACCGGCAATAGCGCCTTGAGATCGTGATAAACGGATGCATACTGCTGCAAATGCTCTACGGCTCCGGGGTGATCAGAAATCCATGATGCAACCTTGTAAGGCGATCCTGTTCGGCTTGCCTGCCCCCGCGCTTTGGTGTAATCGCCGTCGTTTTGAATTAGGTTGATTGCCGTTGCAATAATTGCGGGATATTTCAACCCGTCCATGCTCAGCATTTGCGCAGCTGATCGGCGCATACCGATGTCGGTGGTTTCTTGCGCTTTGCCATTTAGCCCGCGCACCACAATCATCGTTTGTGATAAACCGCTATTGGCGATGGCAGATAGCCGGTGTTGCCCGTCAATCAATTTGCCGCTGACATCAAAGGCAATGCTTTGCCCGTTCATGTGCCATTCGTTCGCATTCATCGCTTCAATAAATGAGGCAACACGCTTCTGGCTCATAGGTCGATTGCGTTCATTGGTTTGCAACATCGCTTCTGCTGCTTCAGGGGTGATCGTCTCTATGGACGTTGTAATCGTCATATTTAGCTCCTTGGGTTTTGTTGTCCGGCTTGATACGCGTACTGCATTAAATAACGAACGACGCCCGGGACATTGGCTTCCCTGAAGTCGCTCAAGATATCGATTCCCCATCGAAACTCTTGCATCGGCTCAGGCTTATGTAGCCAGTTTCTAAATTCATCACTTTCAGGCTTGGCGCTGCGCTCTAATAAAGATCGCAAGGCAACCTCGCCTGTAATGCAGTTAACGGTTTGATTTTCTGAGGGGTGATTTCTCACTGGCTGCTCCTGTAACGTTGAAGCCAGTGTAAACTTCGTTAATACATGTTGTCAACACATAATTTTTATGCGACTATACGCAACATGAAAAAAGACGACGTATTACACGTGCGGTTTAACCGCAAGCTCAAGGGGATGGCTAAGCGTGTTGCTAAGAAGCGCAAGCAGTCATTAAGTCAACTGGTCGAGAATTCTGTTGCCAATACGGTTGGTGATGAGCTTGGCCATAACAATTTACCAGAATAATGGGCCAGGCAACCAAGTATGTAGACGAAGATGGCAAGGTGCATTGGCATGGTCGAGTTTATGCTGAGACGTACAATTTCGCCGCTAAGTTTACTCGTGAGAATGGCTGCGCTAGCTGTTTGGCTTTTTTGATAGAAACTGCAATAGACGAATATTTGTCAGAGTTTGAAGATGACTAACCGCGCCTTAAAAAACCTGTTCTACATTAGCTGCATATTTTTATTGTTGTATGTGGGGTTGCAATGAAGAAAGACCGCAAAGACCTAGATAAACACCTGATACAGGGCATTGCCGTTTGCCTGAACAAACTCTACGAGCTGAACCAAATACCCCCTGAGTTAGTAGACGAATGGATAGACGAAGCCGAAAAAATCTACGAAGACATCCACCAGGAAAAGTTGGGTGAGCTAGATGACTAACCCCAGCGATGCGCCAGAGAGCCGCAGTGTTAGCGAAACGGCGTTTGAAATGATGGAATACGCGCGTAATCAGTGGCGAGATATTGCCGGGTTTCGAGCAGACGCTATCAAGCAAATGGAGAAAACCATATCGCTGCTAGAGGCAGAGAACGCAGAACTCAGGCGCGAACCCTATATTCAAAAGCAGCAAGCCGAGCGCATAGTCGAACTAGAAACCCGCCTTATCCAAGCCTACCTAGATGCTGGGTGTACTAAAGAAGAAGCGAAGGAGATGACCTATGCCTGATGCGCCAGAGTGCGAATGTAAGGAGCCGGCAGAGTGTCGGCGTTGCCCGTTTGCCATGCAGCGCATAGCCCAACTAGAGGCTGAGCTAAAGAAGTACAAATCAATCGCGGTTGAATTGGCAACGCACGCAAATACACGCATAGCCGAACTAGAGGCTGATGTGGCTCACTACAAACGATTTCTTGAAGCGGCGGGTTTCAATCTGGATCTGGTTGAAAGATCGAGGAGTGTTTAATGCCCAATCCTGACGATGTGATAGAGCGACTAGGTGCAGTGCGCTTCAGGGTTTCGAACGCACGCAAGCATGGCGACGCTCAATGGCTAGGTGCATTTGATTGTTTGGCCATAGACGACGCCATCGCCCTCCTAAAGCAGAGCCAGTGGGTAAGCTTTGATGATAAATCTCCGCCAGATTCGAAAGTGTTTGTGGAACTGTGCGTCGCTAACGATTGGCATTCGCATAGTGCGCATGACGTAACGTACGCAGAGTATGCGACGGCGAGATCCCGCAAAGAAGGCTGGACGCACTGGCGCTATACCGCACCACCCAATCAAGACAAGGAGTAACGTATGACGTGGCGAATAATTCCGCCTCAAATCCAATATCGATGCGACGGCTGCGGGTCGTTAGTCAACGAAACTGCACGATGGAAGGATGGGGTCGCGGGTGTCGCCGAAGAAATGCAGCGTCGTGTACGCGAGGGCGTAAGGCTTTCATGCGCCGCGTGCCGATTGAATAGCGCGCATGAAGACAAGGAAGCGTGATGAGTAACAGCACAGAGGAAGAATGGCTTCGTGATCGAGCAAGAGAGGCTAAGTTATCAGCACACTTCTTTGACGGCGATCAGCGGCAAATATGTATAAACGTTGCAGAAAACCTGGTGCGCAGTGCCGACAAAATCGTATCGCTAGAGCACATGATTAACGACTTGGGCGAAGCCATATCGCAGCTAGAGGCAGAGCGGGATGCGCTGAAGGCTAGCAATAACGAATTTGCGGCAAGGTTGAAAACAGTAACTCGACAGCGTGACGAATGGCGACAAATCGGGACCAAGGGTAAATCATGAGTACGTCGAGGGATAGGAGAAAAGGATGAGTGAGCTAAAGCCGAAATATCGACAGCGCACCGCTAGCGAATGGTATCAACTTCAGTGCGCTTACGAGGAAGTTCTCAACGATTTGGATATAGAGCTATCGAATTGCTCGGACGCCAATGCCATCTACGCCCGCGAGCAAATTCTTTGGCCGTTTCAGCGCAAGATTGCCGAAGATAACAACTAGGAGAAAAGGATGAGTGAGGACCAGTTAAGTAAGGAAGAAGCGTTTGCACGCATCGGCAAGCGTCTAGACGAGCACTATCTGCATATTTCTCCGGAACTTGTTTCCGCAGATCGTGTGTACTTGCAAAAACATATCGAGCAACTGTTTCAAATCCAATTGGCTATTGTTGGCATGCGGAACGCACAGAAGCAATAAAGCGGATAAACCAACATGAGTAAGAGTATTGGGCTAGTTGCGCTTTTCTTTGTTCTCTCAGGCTGTAAATACACCGCTCACGAGATTGAGAAAGCTTTCGAGTTGTGCGAGCAGAACGATGGCTTGATGTGGATTGAATGGCCCATAGTCAAGTGTAACAACGGCGCATTTTTTGACCTGTCTAACATATTGGCGAACCAACATGAGTAGGTGGATAGGCGGTCTTGCGGAGTGGCAAGAAGCAGAAACAACTTTTTTGAGCGTCGCGTTTACGTGGAAATTGGACGACGCGTGGAGCCGGGCCTTGTTTGCTAAGGCGCAAGGGTTGCGTGTTGTTGCGGGTGGTCCAGCTTTGTTCTTAGTGAAAATGAAACACAAGCTCGCAGAAGTGGCTGAGATCGCGAATTACTATCCTGATGCTATCCGCAAACACAATCCTTTGGCGACAGTCGCTAGTCGCGGGTGCCCGGTCGGATGTTATTTTTGTATTGTGCCTGCAATGGAAGGCAGGGAGTTTTCATTGATCCCCGATTTCCCCGTGCGTCCAGTATTGTGTGATAACAATTTGAGCGCCCTACCTGCCGATTACCAAGACCACATTATACGCCGATACATGGAAGAGTCTGTCATGTTGCGCGACGCAAACTCAGGGTTTGAGCCGAATACCTTTACGCCAGACGTGTATGCGCGTTGGCGTAATTTGGTGAATAGCGGCAGAGGTCCTTGGCGATTTGCATACGACGAGAGCAGCGAACGAAAGGATGTTATTCGAGTAATGCATATGCTCGCGGACGAACCGCAAAGGCGCAAAAGAGTGTATGTGTTGATCGGAAATGAGCCGTTTGCAGATTGTATGCGGCGCATCGAGGAAGTAATTAGCCATGGTTGTGAGCCGCATGTGCAGCCAATTATGAAATTGAGCGCTCTCGCCAAAACCCCGTGGGTTCGTTTTGATTGGACAGAGCGCAAGTTAAAAGATGTTGCACGGTGGGCAAATGGCCATGTTTGGAAGCGAGCACCGTTCGAAGACTACGACGCTCGCAAGAAAAGTATCATTGTGTCAGATAAACAGCATGAACTCTGGAGCGGATAAACCAACATGAGTAAGAGCTATGAAAACAAATGATAAAGCATTAGCTGATGCGGCTACGGTGCTGCTTGGTTACTCGCTCGACGAGGGCTTTAGTAGCGTGCCGCCTCAGTTGCACGACATACAAATTGCCGAGATCGCGTGCGCACTAAACCGGGCGGTGGCAGAGAAAAAGCGTCGGTTAACTATAGATATTACGTATACGAAAGATGAGTAAGAGCGATATACCAGAACACATTCGAAAATATCCAGATGGGGTGCGACAAGTCTCGGACGATGAAGGCCGTTACTTGTATCTGCAAAAATGGTTAGAGATGTTCCGGCCGTTTGGCTACGCAACACAAGATGATTCATGGGGTGAGCTAGAAAAGATTTTAGACATCGTTCATCGAAACCACGTTTTGTTGTTGCGTGAAAAGTACAGATCCGAGTTAAAGCAAGCGCGCATAGAAGCAGATGAAGCGCAGGCCGGGATTGACGAGATGAACGAAATAGTCGCGGCTTATCTTATCGGTCAGAGCGGATTTGAACGTGAGTGATATACAAAGCATCGTAGATAGCCTAACCGCGAGAGGCTGCACGGTGCAGATAACCCAGTACGCGGGTGGTGTTGTCGATGTGATGCTGATTAGCAGAAACGGTGCGCTAACGTGCACAGAACGATACATACACGAATCTATCGACGATGCGCTGGATTTTGTTTTGAAGCAGTACGACGAGATGGAAAGGCTTTCAGAAAGACTGGCGCAAGGGCCTCTCGCATGAACCAACAAGGAGTGAGTGATGGGTGATAGATGCAGGCACCGGAACTCATGGGTGATTTGCAATAGCTTTAACGGTATCGAATGGTGCTACCGATGTGGTGCATTGCGGTATCTAGGCGCAAGTGAAAATGGCGTTTGGCCTACGACGTATTGGCAAAGGCCAGTAGGCGATGGAAAGAACCCGTATCCTTTGAAACAAAGAAAAAGCCCGCTTGCAAATGATACAGAGCGGGCTTAGTCTTAATTCTGTCGGCGGGGGTGTTAGCGCACCCATCAACGAATCAGGTTTTACACGGAAACCGTTATCTTACCCGGCAAGGGTATTTTACACGAAACCTCAGAACCTTTTTCAAGTGCTTTTGCTCCCGCGCAGCAACCCTTTGTGGGTGTTGAGAATGCATAGCAAAGAGATGAGCCGCGCTTCGATTGACTCATCTCGTTATAGTCGGGTGGCGCGTTCAACTGAGCGCGGGCGCGTCGGCCCACTTCTCAGCACCTACTCAGGACGAGTATTTGAGATGGATGGTTTGTTCAGGGTGATGGGTAGCTCCCGAGGCTATGGGTTCGAGTCCCAGAACAAAAATGGGTGGCCTCAGTCCTGTTCGAGTCAGGGCGGCAAACCATTCACTTCAAGCATTCATCCAAAGGGCGAGGGTAAGCGTGACCTCTCGACAGAAGCGTTTCGTGTCATGAGCGTTAATCATGACCTCTTTGGTCACGGCCCGGAGGTGGTGGATACAGTGAGAGTTGAAGCCCGAAACGAGCGAACCGCAGATGCAGCGATTGGTCCACGACACGGACGCTCGATAAGCCATTCACTCACGCCTCCTCCCACTATGTCTAGCGGTGGGTTAGGCAGGGCGAAGCGGACGGGCCGTGATGTGTGCAAAATTTAAATATTTAGGGAGCTTACATGACGAGACAAGCAGGATTATTTGCAGGAAGAGAGTTAAGAGATCGGGCGCTTTGGCAAGTCGAAGAAACGAAAGAAGCGCGCCAAGCATGGGTGAGACAAGGGCGTCAGGTAGCGGAATTGATTGCTGCAAAAGAAGGCAAAGTAACTTCAGACGATGTGAGAGCTGTACATCCTGTTCCAGATGGCTGGGACCCAAGAATACTTGGTGCAATATTTAATGCGAAGCGGCGCGGCTTTCCGTTTGTAAAGATTGGTTATACGCAAACGAAGTACAAGCAAGCACATGCAAGGCCTATCCCCATATGGGCCTATCCGCAAGCCTCATACGACGTAGCGGGGGTGTGAATGGAATGCAAGAAATGTAACGGCACGGGCCAATATGCAGGATTTGGTGATTGTTTTGATTGTCGAGGATCGGGACAAGTACAGGATTTGAGATACAAAACGACACCCGCGGCTGAATCTAGCCATCCTGCGTTAAGAGCAGAGCGAGAGCGGGAGGCACAAAAGCCGTTTCTGGGGCCTACAGAGCACGGGAGACGGGAGATAGCCAGAATAAAGGAGATGCTTCGTGTTTAGTTTAAGTTATACGTCGCCTGACGAAATCCAAGGTGCGATTGCGGTACCAGAAAATCGATGGCCGATGGGCATCTATACCGATCCGGAGGGGTTCAAGTGGCATATCGGAGGGCATATTCGCAATACGGTTTTAGCGTGTCCGCTGGGTGATACACACCCGTATTATTACGATACCAGCGGCGCACAATACAGTTCCTGGTCTCAGCGATGGCGACCGTATGAACGTGCTAACTATTCCGCTGTTTAGATCAGTGTAAGGAGATGTTGAGGGAATGAAAGAATTCGAGCTTGTGCAGGTTCATGAATGCGGCAGTTACGCCGAAGTTGTTATTCGCGACAAAACAGCAGATTGGTTTATGCCGGGAATCTACCGATGCAAGGCAACCCCGAAGCGTATTACCCGCCAGATTATGAGGTGAACGATGATCAACTACTACACACACCCTAACGAGGAAGGCGAGCATTTCATGGAAGCAATCGAGGCGCAGACTCATGCTGCTGAAGTCTTTGAGCGATGCAAACAGAAACCAGTTAGACCTTTAACACAGCGACGGCGAGAGATCGCAGCATTACATGTCAAAATCATTACCATGCACGAAGAAGGGGCGGCGAATTATGAGATTGCCAAAGCGCTAGGCATCTCGCATACGACAGTCAGCCGCAGGGTGCGCGGCTATCATGGCAAGACGGTAACGCATTGATCTACCCTATCGCACCTAAGACGTATCACCGTATGACGCAGCACAGCAAGCACACGAAGGCTGCTAAGGCGTATCATGCGTGGAAACAGGATCTACAAAAACTTAGGTTTGATGTGCCTAGTTTTGGTGCGCAAATTGTCTTCCACATGCCTATGCCGAAGTCGTGGTCAAAGAAAAAAAGAGCAAACCATCGAGGCGGCGCGCATATGTCAAAGCCAGACATCGATAATCTGGTCAAGGCGGCATTGGACGCGGCGAGATACGGCAAAGGCGATCACGATATTTGGCAGATATCCGCCATGAAAATCTGGGATGAGGAAGGATTTATCGAGGTTAAGCGGGTGTTGATTACATGAATACTCCCCCTTTAGGCGAATACATTCTTTTGCGCCTCAATAAAACGAACTGGCACGATTCGGAGGACCCGCAGGGGGTTTGCTATGTCGTTGCCAAGGCTGTTAGATGCGGACCAGAGCATTTATCGTACGCGAACAACAAAGGCGCCCCATGCGTGTTTAAAGAGTTTGGCCCCGCAGCCTACTACTATCACGAAGTTGATGAATGGTGGCCCTTGCCGGGTCGAGGTAGCGGCGAGTATTGAGGCGATGCTAGGGGTGTTGATTACATGAGTGTGTCTACAGACGGCCCTAGGCCGAAATTCGGGAATGTGATAGGTCCGTGGCGCAGATGGTTTGCGTGGCACCCTTGCTGCACATACGATGGCGAGTGGCTTTTTTTCAGAATGGTGCAGCGACGGCGATTTCAGATAAAAGAAGAGCTTTTTGGTGGTCCAGATCAGTGGTGGCAGTATAAGAGGGCGGACGAGTGAAATGCCCACACTGCGGCGGGAGCCTCCAACAATCGACACGAACACGTGTTTACTACCGCTGTCGGGGCTGTATGGCAGTTTTTCACAAGGCAGCGCTTAAATGAATACCATGGTCCCACAACGAGAATACGAGCCAATCACGCCAGAGGTTAAGGAAAAGCTCGAAACAGGCATTCGTGTACTCAGAGATTCAGTTAGAAAGTACGGGTTAGATGTTGAATATGTGTGCCATGCGCGGCAGAAATCGCCTGTGACTGGCCAGTATGTGCCATATGCTTGTGGTGTCACAGAGCCTTACGGATTCGCCCCAGAGGCGGCATGCCCGATACACGACCCGTGGGATTAATGCCATGGCTAACTCTTTGGAAATAAAGGGAATAATCGATTTTTGCGAGGTAAATTCGCGCAAAAGGCTACCATGGGATTGGCTTAGGTCAAATGTCAGAATCTTCTGACTTGCACAGCCCTAAGCGTTCAGATTGAATCGGTCTATTTGGGAGGCAGTATGTATACGATAGATCTCTCTACGACCAGAAAGAAGTATCTTGACAGATTATGTTACGGTCTAAGCCAGGGAATTAAGCTGGCTGATGCAACCGACCCGCATAAGATTGGGCAGCATACAGAGGCTCTCAGGCTCTCCATTTTGTGGATCATCAGGCAGCATCCTGAAGATTTTCAGCAAGATCTGGTAGACGCAATGAACGATGCGAATCTATCCATCAACCTTGATCCAGGCTTCGGCGAAGGTGGCAATAAGCCTTAGTACTCTATACCTCACTGCTACCCTACTGCTGATTTGGTGGGTAAGGAATGATCGGGTCTGCCTTTTGGGCGTTGCAGGGCTGTTGATGTGGACGGCGTTAGAAAAAGTCATCTACCAGTACGGTGTGATCGAAACCAACGGCACACTCGCCATTACTTTTCTGTTCATTGGCTACAACCTGATTGCCTTGTACTACTTCAGACACCACTTATTTTTTGGGTTAACGGTCATTGGCGCGCTCACAATCGCTTGGACGCTTTGGTATAGCGGCGATGCCTACACTTTCAAAGCCACCAAAAACGCACTGTATATAGCGGGATTGCTATGGGTGACATGTATTTATATATGGCCGCGTCGATTATCCCACTCGTAACCTATGGATTCTTACTTTGGCATATAATCGACATAAAGGAAGAGCAGCGTGAAATCCGCAAACGCCTTGATGGAGACCGAATTAAAGAAGTGGGAACTACTCGGTAGAGACATGTTGAGGCGCCGTCATGAGGAAATGGCGGGTGGTGGCGGTCCGGATAACATTCTGGAAAAGTTCGATGTCATTCGAGAGACCGGAGACAGCCCGGGGGGGCTACCCCCTTCAGGCGCAGGCATGCTGTCTCCGAGAGCAGAAGACGCAGACTTTTTGTTAAGGAAAATGCGCAAGCTCAGCCCGTCTAGTGCGGATTATATGGAAGCGTTTGGGGCGGGGCTCTCGGTCGAGGACATGGCGCGAGTGTTCCACGTGAAGAGACATAAAGCGCATAACGATTTTAGAAGTGCTTCAGCCTACTGGACCGCCTTTGTCTACTGGCATAAATGCCATTGATTCAATTCCGTATTTTGGTTACTCTTTTGGCCCATAGTGGGTTTCTGCCCCCTATGTAAAGTTTCAGTTAGCTCCTGAAATGCGCCACCGCCCCACCCCCTTTTCTCCCTTGTACTTGCATCGTTCCGGTGGGGTGGTGGCATTCCCTTCAATGACCGTAGTAACCTAATGGATGATGGACCCGATAAGCCAAGCCAATATGCAGACCTTGTTTTTCGGGTACTTGCTGTTAGTGGTCTCAGTCTCGGCGCTCTTAGCGGCGGGTATACTATTAGCACGACGGATGACCGGATACGTCGTGCGGAAGTGGAAGTTCAACTTCAACTCAGGGACAATGAACTCAGGTACGTCCGAGAAGAACTCCGAGACCTCAAGCAAACCGTCAAACGGATCGACACCAGCGGTCCTGCCGTTGGCAACAAAACATTCGCCGAACAAATCCACGAACACGAAAAACGAATTGATGCATTAGAAAGGCGATGAGCAAAACATCAGAGATCAGCAGTTTTTTGAATCTGATTATTTTGCTGGGGTCTGTGGGTGGTGTGTTCGTGTTCTATGATGATATTCGGTCTGCGATTGTTACGAAAGATTTTCTTCAAACCGATCAAACGAAACAGGAAGAAATCATCCTGGAGGCGTTTGATTCAAAGCTAGCGCCGGTGATCAAGTCGGCTGAATTTGCAGAATCCAATACATTGCCTAACCGCATTCAAAATCTACTCAAACTAAAGTGCGCCACTCCGCGCAACTTCACGGATTCACTGCAGACGTTGTTAGAACGTCTGAAGGCGCGATATCAGGAGCTAAACCATCGTGAATACGGGGAGGGGTCATGCGAGCATGGCATGTACTACAACTCCCTCGGGGTCTTGGTTCCGTGAACCGAGAGGATCTTGCTTTAATCTCTCAACTCGCACAGGAACACTTTGGCCAAGAAATAGAAATTGCAGCAATGAAGCGGCAGTGGTGGGGTATTCGTGAGCAGCATTGCCAGTCTGACGGGCCCGCCGAGCTTCGCTTAAAGGCCAATCTTATTGACTTGTCTTGTGAGATTGAGGAGCGCGAAAGACGGTTTCTTACGCTGACCGACATTTGCGATAAGTTCGAAGTCGGCAGGGGATACTGCACAACCGAGTTAATCCGATTCAGAAGATGATCTTCACGCAAATTCCCCTGAAGCCTCGCGGGACTGACCCGATGGGCTCAGGGGATTACAAGTCCACACGAGGACAGAATCGCCAGCACCGTGGTATAGATTTGGTTGCGGAACCAGGCTGGCCGATACTAGCGCCGGTTGGCGGTACAGTTACTAAATTAGGTTATCCCTACGGGATTTCCGAAGCCGAGAATAAGACCGGATTCGATATTGTCTTCCGGTATGTCCAGATAACTGACGCTCACGGTATGGACCATCGTTTTTTCTACGTAGAACCCGCAGTGAAAGCGGAGGACGTGGTGTATGCCAACGAAGTCATTGGTCACGCACAAAACATCGGACTTAGGCGGTCAATGGATGGGCGGACTTACAAAGCACGCGGCATGAAAAACCATATTCATGTCGAGATTCGAGATCGTGAAGGCGATTACTTAAACCCGGAATCGGTTTACAGGGGGTGATATGCCATCATTGGATACAGTTGAGATGCAGCTAAAGCAGTTAGAGGCCAAAGCCGAGACGGTGATGGAATCCGTTAACCTCAAAGCCAAGCGAAAACCGTGGGTATTCGTCAGCGGCGGGATCATCCTCGGATTCTGCCTCGGCTTGTTCTTCTAGCCATATTCGTAATATTTGTATTTCTATACGTAGTGGGTTGCTTTGGACGATTGGTATACAAACGCGTGGCTTATTTGGGGGTTGTTCTTCGCCGTCATCGAAGGCAAGGCGATCTTCAACAAAAAGAAGGGCGACACGCTCAGTGAACATATCTGGCACATCTTCGATATTGATGAAAAAGAATCGAACTGGACCGTTAAGCGAGCGGCATTGGTAGGCGTCATGATTTGGTTAACCGGCCATCTTGTGTGGAGGACGATGTAATGGCGTGGCCTGCAGTGTTTGGTGTTGTCGGAGAGCTGGCATCGGGTTGGTTCTCGCATCGTAAAGCTAAGACAGAAGCTAAGCGTGAGACAGAGTTGAAGCGTATTAAGGCGGACGGCGAAGCGGATGTAGCGTCAGCGGCGGACATGAAAACGTCATGGAAAGATGAGTACTTAGTGGTCCTATTTAGTGTTCCGTTAATCGTTGTTTTTTATGCGTCCGTTTGGGGGGACCCCGCTGATGTTGAACAGGTTGCAGCAGCCTTTGAGGCCCTCAATAAATTACCTGAATGGTATTTATGGGCGATTACGGGCATTGTTGCCGGGACATTCGGACTCCGCGCTCTCTCCAAGCGAAAATGAAGTGTATAAGCCCGAGTTAACAGCTAAGGGTAGGTATTACCGCGTATATGTTGATGGCGTTGAAACAACCAAGCACACCACAGAAAGAGAGGCTTCCGAGTCCTCAATTAACCAGAAGATTGATAACCCTGATGCGCACGTTGTTTATCGACATGATTATGAGGTTGAAGTGACGTTACACATTGCGGGCGGGGGTGGTGTTGGTAGTCCGCCGAACCCTGGAACGATTGCGCAAATTTCCGGCACAAGCGGATTGGTGATTACAGGCTCCGGCGCGCCAGCGGGCTTACCTATTACAGGCCGGTTTATCTCATCGAGCACGGGGAACGACGGTAATCCGGGTACGGTTGCGTCACCTTGGAAGACGCTCAGCGCAATCAGTGGCGCGTCGCCGGGTGAAAATATCTGGCTGCTAGCAGATGACACGTGGACAAACGAGAAGCTTACCGTGACACATGGCGGCTCGTTTCAGGATCACGTCACTGTTGGCACCTACTACCTGGACGGCGGGACGGGTAGAAAATGGATAGAGGGGCAGGGCGAGCGCGCTTACATCAATTATTCGCAGGGCTTCGACTCGGCAGAGGATGGTAGCGAGGTCGTCTCCGTTCAAAATGATTTTGTTACGCTGCAGGATCTCAAGGTTCACACGGGGAACCACACGTTTACAACGGGGGCCTTTGTTATTCAGGTGATCGATGTTATCGGACGCGATAGCGTCACCGTTGATAACGTGGAAATCGTGGGCTGGACTACCTTTGCTGAGACGTGGGGCATCGGAACAGGGATACAAATCACTGGCTTCCAACCGCAAAACTCAACGAATATTGTTGTTAAGAACTGCACAGCCTATAACCTGTATAACTTTGCCCGCTTTGCGGGCGCGCAGAATCAGGTTTACGAAAACAATCTCAGTTACGACATTTTTCATAATCACTATTTTGTCAGCGGTATAGGCGCGCCGCATGATTTCAATACGGTCATTCAAAACAACGACATTCGTAACTCCTACCGTTCGGATGGTGTGCAGACTTCTGGCGGTGGTGCTCAAGGCGCTGGAAATCGAAACGTCCTTATCAGAGACAACGTATTCTTTGGTGGCGACGGGTCTGACGTAGATGCGGGTGGCGCTTTGGGCACGCTTGCCGAGAACGCCATTGACCTCAAGGGCGGCGCGGAAATAAACATTCTTAGGAATATTATTTCTGGTGTTGAGGGCGACTTTGACGGTGATCACGACGGACAAAACCAGCAAAACCCAACGCCGAACGCCATTCTTGTCGGCAATGAAACGGGCGCTACTCCCGACAATGTTTTAATCCGTGAAAACATTATTTTTTGATAATTCGGGCGGGGTCGCGGCCATTACTGGCTTTGCGGTCGTCAACAACACGTTTTTAGCAAACAATAGAGACTTTTCGGGCGCAAACTCTACCTATACCAACCCTAACAACCCGCCACTGGCGCACGTTCAAGTGGGCGTTAACGCCTTGAGATGCTCACACAATATTTTCGGCTTCTCGAACAACCAAAATATCAGGGTTGATCAAGGGTTTTCTGGTGTCTGTGATTCCAATTTGTACTTGACAGATTTCTCAGACGATCCTGAGTACACATTTGATGACGGGACCAACCCCGACCCTGTTTATACGTCGCTGGCTGCTTGGCAGGGCGCGACGGGGCTGGACACGAATTCTGCGGAGGGCGACGCGGCATTTGTTGCGCTGCCCGACCAAGACCCGCAGGGGGATTATGCCACCCAAGGATATGACTTTACGCCAGGTGGCGCAGCGGCAATAGGGACGGCACAGCCTCACACGCAGACCAACGGCAGTGGATCAGGAACTACGATCAATGTGGATGACGGGTCTCCCTTTGTCGCCAAAACATACACCGTTCAAGGCGTTGACTACGAGGAACGCGACTATATTGTTGTGGGGGCTAACAGCGCGGTTCGTCTAACCAGCATCAGCGGCAACACGCTGACGTTAGAAACGCCTATCACGTGGAACGATAACGATGACGTTTGGATATCGGATGCCTCAAGCGTCATTATGGACGACCTCGGCGCTGTGGCGGGTGTCGCGCCACCTCCCGCAGAGATCTATATCTCACCGACAGGCGATGACGTAACGGGCGATGGGTCGCAATCACTGCCGTGGCAGTCCGTCGCAAAGATTAACGGTCTTGCCCTCGCGCCTGGTACAAATGTTTATTTCGAGCGCGGGTCCACCTTTGAAGAGGCGCTAGTCCACTCAAGCAGCGGAACTAGTGGGTCACGCATTACGTTTGGCGCGTACGGGTCGGGCGCAGACCCAATTATTCGCAGGAGTACGATTAGCGGGGACTATGTCACGCTGCAAAATCTTGATATAGACAACGATCAAAATTCTGCTAGCGCACGGATTCTTGAGGTCCGAGGTGACAACATCACAATAGATTCCTGTAGCGTGCACAACGCGACGAGGGACGGCATTGATATTCGCGGCGGTGCGACTGATACCATCATCCAAGATTGTGAAATTTACGATTTGATGGCAGGGGCATGGACTGATCCATCAAACCCAGACGCGCATGGGATTGGTATCCGTGCAGGCAACGGCAATACTGTTGACGTAACCGTGCTAAGAACGAATATTTATCGTTGTTCTGGCGATTGCATACAGACAGACCCGGATCGAAGCACGAACGCGACCATAAACCTTACGTGTACTGGCCCAATGAACTGGTATACGGAGTCGTTGACGACCAACTTTAACGCGGGCTGGGTGATCGGCAATTCTCCGGGAGAGAACGCGATTGATCTCAAGTCTGCAAGCTCAAGCACCAACAACATCACAATCACAGATCTTACAACTTGGGGCTGGTTGAAAGACGGAAATGAGCATTCAGAGCTGTCTAATCGCAGCGCATTTAACCTGAAAGAGGACGCGACAGTCACCCTAAACAGGGTAACAGTTTACGATTCCCACAATGCTTACAGGCTTAGAGGCGATACGGGCAACGGAAACCCCGATATAACGATCAAGAATACCGTCGTTTACGACATGACCTATGCGTTTCGCCTAGAAAACAGCATCGACAACCTGTTGGTATACAACAACACTTTCGGTTCTCCCGGCACCTCGTTTATAGACACTTCTAGCATAGGCACTGGGGACGACCTTAGAAATAACGCCTTCTTAGGTACAAAGCCTACAGAGTTTAGCGACGCGACTAATGTGAGTGCGTCGGCTGGCGATTTTGTTAACTCTCCTGGGGGTGATTACAGATTACTGGATACCGCGACAACTCTGGTCGACCAGGGCGACACGATAGCGTCTGTGGTATTGGACAGGAACGGCACGACAAGAACGGGCGCTTACGAGGTGGGGGCTTACGATGGATTTATCGTCTCTGCTCATGCATATTTTGATTCATTGGTGGCGCACCCTCAGCACTCGCATTCCAACCCAATGCGTTCACAGGCTGACATTGATGAGGCAATTGCGGAGCTATGGGATACCCCGGCTAATGCCTATTGTCCGCCAGAGTACAATGCGGGCATAGATTCAGCGCGAACACTCAACTTTGGCGCGCTAGAAGATCTTGACGACCCAGCTAGCGGCGGGACTTGCGCAACCGGTCCGCAAGGTATACATCTATACGGACGCAGTTTATTTCCCCTTACGCCTAACAATGATGCGCTTTCATCGGGCAATGTATTTGTTTTTTGGGAGAGCTATTGGGATACGGGGTGGAAAACGCGCGCAGATAGCGGCGTGACAACTATTAAATGCTGGCAGTTTGGTACGTATGGCGTCGAGGATGGCAGGCGCTTGGAACTTAGAGTTAGATTCCAATCGTGGGGCGTTTCTGACCCTGGTGAGCCCATCGTTGCGCCAGGGTTGTATGTGTGTGACATACGAGCGTACAACGGAGATGGTTGGGAATATCCGGGCGGTGGGCAATGGAACCCGGCGCCACCAGACAATGCGCATATATTGAAGCAGGGCGAATGGATTAGGAAATGGATGTATGTTGACTGGGATTCGGGTGATTTCTCTTTGTGGGTTCAAGGGGAAAGCGACCCATCTCCGATTCAGGTTTATGACCGCGCAACGCCAACGGTAATGACGGGAATTCTGCGGAGTCTTTATTTAGAGGGCCGAACGAGCCAGAGCGGGCCAGTCACAGATTTGAGTAATTACATGGCATATAGAAATTTCGTGTCTTTGCGTAACTTGCCGGGTGGGTACACAGACGCGTCAACGTTGGTTTCAAATGGGAGCTTTTAGTGCGAGCTAGAACCCCTTGTGGAGATTGCCAACTGTGCTGTCAAAGCACGTCCGTGGCGTCACTCGCGCCAGGAGAAGAGCAAATATATGCGTCCGAAATACATTTAGGGCAACTTGTTATTGCCAAAAAAACTAACGGGGATTGCGTTTATTTAAATGAATCAGGCTGTTCCATTCATGAGGATGCGCCGCTTGCGTGTCGCAAGTTTGATTGCGCGGCTATGGTCAAGCTTAAAGTGCGCGTCGGAGACGAGATTTATCGGCGAGGTAAAGAGCTTTTGCGGCAGGGCCACAAACCACAACTTAAGAAGGTTGCAGCGTAATGGCGACGCCCGTTATTGCATCGATACAGACCGGTTCCGTTACCTTCGATAACGCGGGTACGACCGTACCGATCACGAGCGTCGATTCATCAAAAAGCATTCTGCTGTTTGAGGCCAACCCTGCCCAAAGTCTAATGAGTCCCTTCTGGGGGGAGCTAACTAGCGACACACTTATCACGTTTACCGGATCGGGTGGGCAAAACAACAATAAAACCGTCAACTGGCGGGTGATCGAGTTTTCGGAGGGCGTAAGTGTTCAAAGAGGCACCATAACCCCGAATACGTCAACAACCGCGACATTAAGTACTGCCGTTACCTTGGCTCAGTCGATTTTGATCCCTGGCGGACAAGATGCGGGCGACAACAACTACCTGGCGTTCTGCCAAAATGCCTTGGAGCTGACGAACAGTACTACCGTTACCTGGCAGGGGTTCGACAACACTCGGGCAGAGGTAAACGACTTTAAATTTCAGGTTGTCGAATTTGATTCAGCAAGCGATGCCGATGTACAACGCGACTCGACAACGATTTCTAATGGCAACGCAAGTGCTACGCAGGCAATTACGGAAGTTACAGATACAGCCGCGACGATGATTATCGTTCAGCCTCATTTTGAAACTGGCTCCAGCCCTGGCAACGGATCTCCAGACGAGCTGGGTATTCAGGCGACGTTTAATTCGACAACAGAAATTCAGTTTGATCGGTCTGGCACAAACGGGCAGATACAGGTTGACTGGCAGGTTGTAGAACTGCCGTCTGCTGAGTCGTTGCAAACTGTTGACGCTGCATTAACCACGGCAGAGACGGTGGATACACTGACTATATCTAGCGTTGACACGGATAACGCGTTTATCATCCCGCAGTCGTGGGCGCTGCATGGCGGCGGCGAGGGGCTGTCTGCTGGAAATGATGCAGACGATTTTGGTTGCGCAACCGCAAGATTTGCGTTAGCCAGCGCAACGTCTGTCACTGCGACACGTACCACGGTAAGCGATGGCAGCGGAGACTCGCGGGCCTTGGATGCAACGGCTTATGTTGTAGAGTATGCCGCGGGAGCTGGAAGCGGTTCTACCAGCCTTAGTGATTCGGTACTTCTCAATTCACCCCTTCTTAACTCACCTTTAATCAGGTAACAGACTATGCATTTAGGCGACTATCAGGCTGGGGCTACAATCCCCGTGGTTTTTAACACGTACGGGTCTAATGGCGAGAGCCTAACGATGACCGGTTTAGCTGTCACCGATATAGAAATCTATAAGGGGGCGAACATTACAGCGGGTAATGAGCGGACCTCGGATAGTGGCTATACGTTGATAGATACGGACGGCATAGACGTTGATGGCATTACCGGTGTTCACGGGTTTACCATCGATACATCCGACAACAGTGTTGCTGGTTGGTGGGTGCGCAATGAGATTTACCACGTCATAATAAATTCGATCACGGTCAATGCCCAGACGGTGCGAATGTCGTACTCCTTTACCATAGAAATGGACCCGCCTCGGGACGGCACGCTAAGGGGCGAGATCGCCACCTATACATCCAACACCAGTTGGACCGGGGCCTCTGGCGAGACGGGCGCCGACGATGACATGTATAACGGTTATCGCGTTAAGGTCGTCGCCAAAGAGGTGGCCGAGCGCGAGAAGGAGTACACCGGCATCGTGACGGATTATGTGGGCTCTACTAGGACGTTTACCATCGCGGTGACACAGGGCTCATTTACAGCTGCGGCTTCGGATATATTTTATCTCACGCCGCCGCAGTCACTCGACCTTGAGCAGACTCTTCCGAGCACGGCAACAGCCGACACGACAGGCGATGCGCTTAAGCAGGCGACGCGCGAGATCACCGCCAAGAAGAATACTGCGCTCAATAATACGTATATTTACTTGGTACAGAGTACAGATCACGTCACGCCGCTCACAGGGGCTACGCCAACAGTAGAAATCTCACAAGACGGTGGGGCATTTGCGGCCATGAATGGCAGCTCTGCGATTGCGGAAATCTCAGACGGCTTTTATCAACTAGACTTAGTGGCCAGCGATATGAATGCAGATACGCTGGCTATTAAAGTAACGGCTACCGGGGGTGACCCGGTTGGCTTAACAATCTCAACAGTGGAGTAATTTATGGCAGGTCTAACTAACGCTGCTGAAACCAACCTTTTGGCCTTACTGTTCACAAATGTGGCCTGGGCGAATGTAGGCGACGTATCAGGCCTGCAGCCCTCGGCTACGGCAGGGAGTATGTATATAGGACTACATACGTCAGACCCTGGTGAAACAGGCGACCAGACGACCAACGAGGGCGCTTATACGTCGTATGCGCGTATTGCGGTGGCGCGTTCTGCCGCACAATGGACGGTCACCAACGATACGTGTGAGAACGACAACGCAATCACCTTCGCGCAAGCGACGGGCGGCTCTGAAACCGAAACACATTTCGGTGTTGGGTCGGCCCTTTCGGGTACGGGGAATTTGTTCATCAAAGGCGCACTCAACAGTTCTCTCGCGGTTTCGAGTGGCATCACGCCGGAATTTGCCGCCGGTGCGCTCGATATCACCGCGGCATGATTGCAAAAAAAGTCCCCTATGATGTATTGCAGGTCAACGATCAAGTTGTACTGAAGATCGGCAATGCTGAAATTTCTATGGCGTATACAGATGCAATTGTTATAGGCCAAAAGCTGCGATATAGGGGCAAGCAGGCTAAACAGTTTGCGGGTGATGTGTCTCGGCATTGGTCGGTGATTGCTGAGTTGGGGGATGCGGAGACGCATGAAAAACTAGGGTATAAGTAGTGGCGTTAAATTTTAATTGGATAAGGTATGACCAGCCTGGGTATCGGTACCTAACCAATAAAAAGGTAGCCAATGTCCTAGAACTTGTAGGCACCGCTTCTGTATCGGTGAGTGCGAGCGGCACGCTCACGAATGCGACGCCTGCAGTCGCGCCGAATGTCGCCCAACCGCTCAATGTCTATGACTTTAACCGTTATCAGGTTGGGTACCGACTCGTAACACCTAAGACAGTTGTTTCAATTACCTCTCAGCTGAGCGGTAGTGCAACGATTAGCGTCAGTGGTTCTGGATTAGCGGTATCTAAAGGCGCGCTAGAAGGTTCTGCGTCGATTGCGATTACGTCTAGTGCGGCTGGTAACGGGAGGACTGCGCTTACCGGGACGGCATCTATTGTCATCGATAGCAGTGCGACCGCGACCACTCAGACGGGATCGTTTGGTGGTAGTGCAACGATATCGGTCACACCCGGCATTATTTTCCTTAACGGTAAGGGTGAACTCGCTGGTACTGCATCAATCGAGGTGAATGCGGTCGTTGCGAATGCCGTAGATCGCGGGATTGTGCTGCCGATTCGTTCCGGATTCTCGCATTACGTTCGTGTTCCTGGTGCTGCCTATCTAACAGATAGCCGCATAGCCGCAAGACAGGTCTTATCTGGCAGTACCTCGATAGAGATCTCGTCATCAGCCGATCTCACTGCAGCAAGTGCACCTGGTGCGATTCAAGCCAATCCGGTTATCGCGATTACCAGTTCGCCTGATCTCACAGGTACAGGTGAATTGGTAGGCATTACCAGCATGGCGATCACAGCAACCGCCACGCCGACGAATGCCAGTGCTAGCCCGATTGTTGGTGCAAGTACGATAGCGATCAATTCATCGCCTACGTTAACTGCAAAAGGTGAGTTGCAGGCTACCGGCACAATAGACATTACCACCGATGCCCGGTTAACGAGTGGCGCGATATCCGGTTCGGCAACGATTCAGATCACAACGGATGCAGAGGCGAATCTCAAGCGTGTGACGGGTGGTACAGCCTCCATTGTGATTGATTCCGACGCAGACGGCAGGATACTCGGTGGTCCAGATATTTCAGGTACCGCGACAATTGTTATATCCTCATCCGCTGAAGGTCGCATCGTTCCTGGTGGCAGAACAAGTATCGAGATCACAGCGACAGGTACATTGACAGCCAAAGACTGGACAGAACAACCCGGAGACAACAGCGTGTGGACAGAACAACCTGACGAAACCAGTACTTGGACGGAACAGGCCGCATAGATGGCTCAGACGGCAGCGCAAAAAGCCCGATCTGTTAGGCAAGAAGCTTTAAGAGAGTTTCTGAGCAAGCAGAAGCTTGTTGAGCATGTCTTTGATTTGTGTCAGAAAATCGAGGATCTAGAGCCCAAAGAAATTGAGGTAGAAGGGCGCGACGGTAAGACTTACTTAACCGACCAAGCCGAGTTCGATTTAAAGA
>FUIF01018202.1_pt1 | contig 43271 bp, 65 predicted proteins | sample 1003461 | NCBI WGS metagenome assembly FUIF01 (sample SAMEA80401918, study PRJEB19352) | marine metagenome
GTACAACATGAAATTGAAAACGCCGACCCAGCTAGAGAAGGTAATATCTGCTGGGCGGTATATTATTTTGAAAGACGAGGGGCATATTACGCAGCCGGAAGGCAAGCCTATAATGGTCCCTGACAGCGACTCACGCCCGGCAATTTCCACGCCTGGCGCTTTTGAAAACATCGAGGACTAAACCATGAGTAAAGGTAACAAAGTGCAAGAAACTCTACGGCTGAACAAGGTACGTATCAGCTTCCCCCGCCTGTTCAAGGCCGAAGCCATGAAGGACGGGGATAGGCCCGCCTACTCCGGCAAGCTGCTAATGAAGAAAGGGGATGACCAGCACAAGGCTGTTATGGCCGCTATCAAGACGGTAGCGCAGGCCAAGTGGGGTAAGAACTGGCAGAAGGTCTACAAAGAACTGAAAGCCAAGGACCGTATTTTCATTACGGACGGCAACAACAAGACCGACGACGACGGTGAGATTATGGACGGCTATGAAGGTAACTGGTGCATTAGTGCCCGGTCCTACGTGAAGCCGACTGTAGTTGACAGGAACCCGGAAGTTCGCCTGGCCGAGGAAGACGGCAAGATTTACTCCGGGTGCTACGTTAACGCATTCGTCGCTATCTGGGCCCAGAGCGGCGAATACGGTAAGCGCATTAACTGCCAGCTTCAGGGCGTGCAGTTCTGTGAAGATGGTCAGAGTTTCGGGGGTGGCAGAGCCGCAGACCCGGGCGTATTCGACTCCCTGGCAGATGAGTTCGACGGTGAAGACTTCGACGGCGACGACGCCGATTACGATGACGCCGACAGCGGAGACGACTTCGACGACGATATTCCTTTCTAGTGATCGTCTGGACGGACATAGAGACCTTTCACCCGCGCCTCGACGTTACCGACGTAGGGGCGCATGTCTACGCTAAAGAAGCAGAGATAATACTATGCGGCCTGGCTATAGACGATGACGACCCGTGGATATGGGAGATAGGGGAAGACCCGGAACCATTCCAGAAAGCACTGCAAGAAGCGAAGCGCATCATAGCTTTTAATAGCTTCTTCGAGCGTAACGTATTCGGGCGCCGTAACTGGGTCCGCCGCTCCGTGAGTGACTGGGGTTGCACTCAGGCCCAAGCCTACGCACACGGGCTGCCAGGCTCTCTCGACGGACTCTGTAAGTCTATGGGGCTGTCAGAAGATGAAGGGAAGCTGGCGGACGGTAAGCGTCTTATACGGAAATTCTGCGTCCCGAACAATGGGATTCGGATCACGAAGAAAGACGCCCCGGAAGATTGGGCTCTCTTCAGAAAATACGTAGGCATGGACGTAACTTCTATGCGGACAGCCTATAAGAAAATGCCCCGGGCCAATTACGATGCTGCGAGACTTTGAACATAAATTATGGGAACTCGATCAACGCATTAACCAGCGTGGCTTTAAGGCCGACCTGGCCCTGGCGAAGAAAGCAACCATACTATGCGCCCGCGAGAAGCTGGAACTAGATCGCAGAGTTAGTCACATGACGCGCGGCACTGTTACCAGTGGCACGCAGGTACAGAAAATCCGAGAGTTTCTAGCCTCCGAGGGCGTCAACCTTCCCGACCTGAAAGCTAATACGGTAGACCTGGCACTACAGGGGGACACGCTTCAAGGGAAGGGCCGGGCAGTACTAGAAGCCAGGGCGCGGGTGGCGAAATCCAGTACGAGCAAATTCCATACTCTTTTGAATGCTGCCAGCCTCGACGGTCGGTTGCGGGGTGGCGTGCAGTATTGCGGCGCGTCACGTACCGGACGTTGGGCTGGTCGCCTTTTTCAGCCGCATAACTTGCCGCGATCGCCGCTGAAACCAGACGAAATAGAGACGGCAGTACGAGCCATAAAGAACGGCAGCGCCGAACTGCTGACCGATAACGTACACGAACTATGCAGTAATGTAGCGCGCTCGGTCATCATATCCGAGAAAGGAAAGCAGCTACTGGTATGCGACTACAGCGCCATAGAGGGGCGCGTACTGTCCTGGCTCTGTAACGAGCGCTGGAAGCTAAAGGCTTACGCCGATGGCACGGACATGTACATAGAGACATTCCGGCGAACCTTCGGTTATGGCTCCGACTACAAGATAAAGGGAGACGACAGACAGACCGGTAAGGTTCTGGAACTGGCTTTCCAGTACGGGGGCGGCGTGAATGCCGAGCTTAACGCCTGCGATACATACAGAGCAGACCCTAAGAACATAGCGCAGGGCGCCTGGAAGGTAGCCAGTAGGGCAGTGCGACGCCAGGCCGACTTCAATTACGGACTGGCAATTAAGCGGGGAGACCCTACTGTACAGCACATGAGTAAGCGCCTATGGGTGCGGTTGGAGTCGGCTAAGATTATGTGGCGGGAAAGCAGTCCTGCTACCGTTAAGTTGTGGAGTAACTACGAAGACGCGGCCAGGGCTGCAATTGCTAACCCGGGGCGTTCGTTTCGGGCAGGGCGCTGTACGTTCTTTATGCGGGCCGGGGTATTAGCCATTCGCCTACCAAATGGTCGCCTTCTAATGTACTACAACGCGCACCTTAAGAAGCGCAAGCAAGGGAAAGCTGAAATTCTTTATGCCTCTGCCTACGGCGGCTATGAGAAGCTGTACGGCGGGAAGATAGCGGAGAACGTAACTCAAGCAGTGGCGCGAGATATCCTGGCCTATGCCATGTTGAAGGTGGACGGGCTGGGCTTTTTCATTATACTGCACGTTCACGACGAGATAGTATGCGAGCAAGATATCAACGACGACTATTACACTTTCGAACTATTGCGCGAAACCATGTGCAAAAAGCCAGCTTGGGCGACCGGGCTTCCATTAACCGCTGAGGGCTTTGTCTCGACGCGATACAGAAAGGACTGACTCATGAACATTAAATTTTTCCGACAATGTGTAGTACTGTGCTTCACTCCAACCTACGGCGAGAAAGCGCCGGAAGACGTAACGCAAGAAGACCTGTTGAACGAACTGCGGCAGGCTCTTAACAACGACGACATGACCCCGGCTATGCCTATGGACCTGAAAGTGTGGGGCGCCCGGGGAGCTTCATTCAATGGCTTGCCGCCTGGTATGGAATGGGACGAGGCCCGAGACGGCTTCGACAAGCATGTTATAGAGGCGCTGTTTGGTGAGAAGGTAGCAGCTATGGCAGCCAGCCCTGCGGGACGCCTGGCACTTCTGGCTGTATGTCAGCAGGCGCAACAAGAAGACGACGCGGCAGCAGCGGCTTCAGATAAGCCGGTAATTGCGCACTAGACTATGTTTGAGAAGTACGTAAGGCACGGCTGGCGCCTGGTCCCATTACTGCGCGGCGATAAACTAACCGGGCAGCGGGGCTGGAACGAAGAAGCGCTTACGCTGGACACCGAGGAAGACGTAGCCGGGGTCCAGCAAGCGGGGCTGGCGCACGCCTACAGCGGAACCTGTGCTATCGATATCGACGATATTCGAGAAAGCTACCGCTATCTTCTCAAATTCGGTATAAATCTGAAATCTATCTACCGCTCGCCCGACGCCGTGCGGCTACTGTCCGGGCGTAAGAATCGCGCCAAGCTTCTATTTTCACTCCCTGAGCCCTTAGCCAGTGTCAAGATAGTTACAGAAGTCAACGGCAAAAAGAAAAACATAATCGATTTCCGCTGCGCGACGAAAGGCGGCAAAACAGTACAGGACGCTCTCCCGCCGTCGATCCATCCGAGCACCGGCAAGCCTTACTACTGGGAATACGGCGACGATATGGTAGGGCACTGGAGCAACCTGCCTCCGCTGCCAAAGGAACTACTCGACTTCTGGCTGTCGCAGCAGACGCCGGAGACTGCCGAGAAGACGAAGGCGGCCGAGGATGCGTGGACAGCCGAAGAACTGCGCCCTTACCTTGAACGCTTAAACCCTGACGCCGACTATAACGACTGGCTGCATGTTGGCATGGCTATTCACCACGGGACCGGGGGCGCTGATTCGGGCCTAGACCTGTGGGACGAGTGGAGTAGCGTCGGTACGAAGTACCGGGGCAGGAAGGACTTAGTTCCACACTGGCGCAGTTTCCACGGCAGCGGGATAACAGTCGAATATCTCATGATGCAGCAGACAGCAGACCCGAGCGTATTCGACGAAGTTACAGAAGACCCCGAGGAAGAAGAGAAGCGCCGGAAGCAATTCGAGCCGGTTCACGTGGCCGAGTGGGTGAGCAGGCCGCCGCCGAAGTGGCTGATTAGAGACGTGCTGCCGGAAGGCGACCTGGCTATGATCTTCGGACCCTCCGGCAGCGGTAAGAGTTTCTTCGCCATGGATATAGCTATGGCAGTGGCGTCCGGCTACGACTGGCGCGATAACGTGACCATGAACGGGCCCGTATTCTGGATCGCGGCCGAGGCTGCCGGATCAGTCCGTAACAGGGCACTGGCCTATGCAAAGTTTAACAATATTAAACTTCCTGAGTCCGACCTGTGGATAGTAGGCGATACGCCAGCACTGGGGGACGTGAAGCACGTCCGCACCCTAGGAGAGCACGCAGCCAGGTTAAAGCCCCGTATGGTCGTTGTGGACACCCTGGCGGCCGCTTCAGGGGGAGCGAACGAGAACTCGGGCGAGGATATGGCTACCATCCTGGCGGCCTGTAGGGCGCTACATAAGATTTCTGGCGGCCTGGTGCTGCTGATCCACCATAGCGGCAAAGATAAGGACAGGGGCAGCAGGGGCTGGTCAGGTATCAAAGCGGCTATGGAGACCGAGATAGAGGTAGAAGAGCTTCCCACGGGAGAGCGCCGGGCCGGGATTACGAAGCAGAGAGACGGCGAAGCGGGCGTAGATTACCCGTTCAGGCTGGTCCCTATCACCCTGGACCCGTTCGAAAACGAGCCCCAGAGTTCCTGCGCCGTTGAATCTACCGAAGCTGTGCACGTAGGGGCCCCGGAATTACATCACGGCATATTGCACATGGTAATGCTGATACTCTACCAGCAGGGCCCGGAGACTACCCGCAGCGCGTTCCTGGCCGAGGCCCGGGAGGCTGCGACCCGTGCCAGGATGGAAGAAGATTTCTTAGAGGAAATATTAGACGAGGCGCTGGCAACCCTGGCCGAAAATAACTTCCTGATTCTGACCGACAGCGACATAGTAGTTAACCTAAGATGACGGCAGAAGTAATACCTTTATTTGAGTACGTGGCTACGTGCCCTAAATGTAACGGCGATAGTTTCCATATATTAGTCGATAGGCCGGATGGCGAGAAGACCGTACCGATACTAGGTACTGCTTGTGCTAATTGTGATTTTAGATTGCAATGGGCCGGGGTGGAAGATGACTAAAAAGCATTTCAACTTGAAGGCAGCGGCCGGGCGCAATACGGCTGTGCGCGAGAAGGAAGTAGAGCGCTACCTGACGCAGCAGACTAAGAAGCGGCTCGGGGGCACTGCCAGGAAGTACAACAGCCCGGGGCGCGCAGCCGAGCCCGATCGGCTCCTGACTTGGTTATCGTGGCGCGGCTTCTGCGCATTTGTGGAGTGTAAGAGACCGGGCGAGAAACCGACGCCCGCACAGAATAAAGCCATGGACAGTCTAAAAGAGGAAGGGCAGCTAGTGTACTGGGTAGACAGTAAAGGCGCCGTGGATCGACTGTTAGATATATTGGAGTTGCTTTGAAGTACACACCGAAAAGCTATGGGCCCGAAGCCATGAAGTTTTTCATGGACATAGGGCGCGGAAATCTCTGGCTTGATCCCGGGCTTGGCAAGACGAGTATCGCCCTGTCCGCTCTGGAGATTCTACACTGGCTGGGAAGTAATAAGTTCCCGGCCCTGGTCATCGCACCAAAGCGCGTAGCGCGCAGCGTCTGGTCGGATGAGGCAGAGAAGTGGGACCACCTTAAGCACCTAGACATTAGCTGCATGGTAGGAACCGCACAGCAGCGATACAGAGCGTTCAAAAAGCCCGCTCCTATTTACACAATCAACTACGAGAACCTGCCCTGGTTAGTTAATGGCTGCGAGGATAGCTGGCCGTTTAAAATAGTGGTATCAGACGAATCCACCCGGCTTAAGGGTTTCCGACAGTCGCACGGTGGGAAGCGTGCGGGGGCCCTGGCGAAGTGCTGCAACCTTACGGCCCGGTGGATAAATATGACTGGCTCTCCTGCACCTAACGGATTGATTGACTTGTGGGGGCCGCAGTGGTTCGTCGATAATGGCCGGGCTCTCGGAACTAGTTTCACAGACTATAAAGAGCGCTGGTTCGATGAAGATAAGTACGCGCAGACAATAACGCCTAAGTCATTTGCCGAGAAGCAGATAATGGAGCGCCTGGCAGCGACTACTTACAGCTACCGGGCCGAAGATGCGTTTGACCTTGAACCGATAGTATACAATCCAATACTGGTAGACCTGCCCCGTAAAGCCAGAGCCATGTATAACGACTTCGAGCGAGATATGGTGCTCGAACTGGAGAAGTTAGGCGAGACAGTAACGGCGAAGACGGCGGCCGACTTGTCGCTGAAGTGCCTGCAGATAGCAAACGGGGCTCTTTACTATGGCGAAGACAAACAGTGGTCGATGGTTCACGACGAGAAGATAGAAGCTCTTCGCGATCTGGTTAGTGAACTATCGGGTAATCCGCTGCTGGTAGTGTACCACTTCAAGCATGACCTAGAGCGCATACTGAAGCTTCGAGGCGCCCGATTGCTCAAATCCAAGAAAGACGAGGACGACTGGAACGCAGGGCGCATTCCGATAGGTGTAGTGCATCCGGACAGCGCCGGGCACGGTCTGAACTTGCAGCACGGAGGGCACAATATAGCGTTCTTCGGGCACTGGTGGAACCTTGAGACGTACCAGCAAGTTATTGATCGGCTCGGCCCCGTGCGACAGTTGCAGGCCGGTTACAATCGCCGTGTGTTCGTCCATAAGATAATGGCGCGCGATACTATGGACATAGTAGTAGATAGGCGACGCCAGACGAAGCACTCTGTTCAGGCATCGATCCGGTCCAGGGTGGCGAGGTAGCTATGGTAATAGATTCCATGCAAGGGCTCGGTGACAATATCTATCAGCGCGCTTTCGTGAAGCAACTGAAGGGGCCTGTAGTGATCAATACGCCGTGGCCGCAACTGTACAGCGATCTACCTAACGTGATATTTGCCAGGCGCAATACGACACTTCGCACGCAGCGCAAGAACGTAGAAACGGCTAATGTCAAATATGACATAGAAAACGACATTAAAGGTCCGCGCCGGAAAGCTCGGTACAGCGTGAATGGAGTACTGCCGGGAATGGCAGCTAGCCTAGGCGTGCAACCTGGCCCGATGGACCTGCCGAGCTTTGGAAAGAACCCGCACGCCGGAGAGCGCTACGCCCTGATCCGGCCGGTGACTGTACGCAGGGAGTGGGCAGCGCACAGTAGAAACTGCCTGCCGGAATACGTAGAGACAGCCGTAAAGATGCTGAAAAAGAGAGGTATTAAGACAATTTCTGTAGCCGACCTCGAACCGAAAGAAGAGTGGCTAGTAGGAGAAGCGCCCCTGACCGATATCCAGTATCACAAGGGCGAGCTTGACGTAGAGCAACTGCTTTCACTTACGCAGGATGCGTGGGTAGTTGTAGGTCCGGTAGGCTGGATTGTCCCCGCCTGCATGGCTTACAGAACGCAAGCCGTAATCATTTGCGGCGGCCAGGGTGGATTCAATCACCCTAGTAAGCTAACTGACGCCAGAGATAATACTATAACTTTTGCCATGCCTGACACCATGTGCATGTGTACGGAGAAAAGCCATGAATGTGAAAAGACGATTACCAAATTTGATAGCAAATTCGCAAGTTATTTGGATTCCCGAACTAAACGTAGGTTGGTGCCCCCAGGAACCGATACCATACGACGCTAACTACTGGGAAGAATGTAAGCGGTACGACCGCGATCCAATGAGCAAGCCACTCACGCAGTTTCGGCACGATTTCGTGCGCAAGCATCTTCAATGTATGCCGAAGCACATAATGGACGTAGGTATAGGCGGGGGCGCCTTCGTCGAAAAGATGGACTGCCGGGGAGTCGATATCAACCCGCACGCTATAGCCTGGCTGCAGGCCCGTAACAGATTCGGCCCGGCGCCAGGGGCGGACGTGTACGGTCTCACATTTTGGGACAGCTTCGAGCACATACCTAACCATGACGGGTATCTGAAATCAGCCGAATTAGTGTTCATGACAATCCCTATCTGCCAGGGTGCAGAAGACGTTCGACGCTATAAGCATTTCAAGCCCGGGGAACATATCTGGCATTTCACTGCGCTAGGTATCGTTCGCTACATGAATGAATATGGTTACAGTCTCATAGATAGTAGCGACGAGGAAGTAAGTATAGGACGGGAATGCGTCCACTCCTTTGCATTCGCAAAGGTAAGCGTCAAGAAAGGGGGATACTTATGGCCCTAGTTAGTGACGAGTATAAATTCGTGTTCGTCCACGTCCCTAAGACGGGCGGCACTTCGATAACCGAGGCCCTGGTGAAGGCTCACGGCTGCGAACTGGCGAAGCCCTCCGGCTACTACAAGCATAAAGGGCTGGGCCGCAGCCGGGGGAAGGATATACCGGCGCAATTCCGGCCGAACGGGATCGAACTCCACGACCCTTACAGCGTGATCTGTGAGAAGTACCCCAAGGCGAAAGACTACCGAGTATTAGCCATGGTGCGAAATCCATGGGAGCGCATTTACAGCTTCTACTGGCACAAGCGACGACGGAGAGACGCTAACCTGCCGGTGCAGGCGAGTGGGCAGCCGTGCGAACTGAATCAGGTTTTCAAGGTATCTAATTCGTGCCTTATCCAGCCGCAGATATGGTGGTTCCCTGAAGATGCGATCGTGCTGCGGTACGAGAATTTCCCAAGCTACGTTACGGACTTCTTCCCAGGTCTGCCCAGGATAGAAATCAACAGGCTGAATACAAACAGCCATCGCAGCGGCGCAGGCTGGCGAGAAGAGTACGACATGTACACCCGAAAACTGATAGAGGCTTACTACCAGTACGAGATTGATCGATATGGCTACCAATTCATCGACTTGGGTCTGCATAGCGAGCGGCCCTAGCCTGGCCGAGGCTGATATCGACTACTGCCGTTCCCGGGGCTGGAGCCTGGCTACGTGCAATCTGTCTTTTCGCCTGGTTCCGGACGTGCGCTGCTACCTGGCGACAGACGCCCGGTTCTGGAAGAAGTACGGCGACGAGATTCTATCGACCCTGGACGATTCCTGCGAACTCTGGACCGGGGCCCAGTGGGCAGCGTCCCGCTGGCCGAGGGTGCGACGGTTCAAGGATCAAGGGCAAGGAGCGTGGCCTACAGGGCCTGGCCGGGCCTGCTGGGGTGCATTGTCCGGGTTCAAGCTTATTCACCTTGTAGGCGTGCGAGAGACGCCCCCAGAGCGCATTATTCTACTTGGGTACGACCACATGCACACCGGAGGCAAAGCACACCACCACGAGGACTATACGGGCGGCTGGACTAACGCAGCTAGCCTGGAGAACCACACGCACAGATACGAGGCAATGGCCGGGGAATCGACCGTGCCTATAGTTAATGCTTCGAGGGAAAGTGCTCTGGAGTGTTTTCCGAAGGTGGAGTTAAAAAATCTCTGAGCCCGAAGGCTCAGAGTAAAGACCACCATGCCGTACTAAATCTGTAAATTGCCCCCGGGCTCGCGGGAAGAGCCCGGGGGCGTCCGACGTGTTGACGAGACAGCGGTTTTACCCGCCGACTACGATATTACCTATTACTGGCCTGTTTGGCAACAGGGCCAGACGTTCGATACCTGAACCAGATACCGGCCAGGGCCTGAAAGCCCGCTACAATAGCGGCTGCGTCAGCTTCGGGTACATCAACCCCGAAAAACGTAGCCACGGCGCCTACCAGCACCACGTAATTAAACCCGAGGGTTCTGGACCCACGGGCCATAGGGATTAGCTTGAAAATCTTATCCATCTGCTTTACCTCTCTAAATCAACAAGTAGCCGCCATTGCCCATATTGTCGTATTCAGGGACTGCCACGCTGCCTAGTGAGTTACCGACCGCAGCCCAGTCCGAGCCGTCCCAGTCGTAAGCCTGCAGCGTGCCTAGAGCATTTGAGCCAATGACTATCCGCGTAGCGCTTAAAGCCGCCATGCTAACATTCCCCAGGCCGGATATCGAGAGCGAGTTCCCTACCTGCTGGAACGTGCTAGCGCCCTTCTCGTAGGTTCTGAGCTGTCCGCCTGTGATGTTCCATACAGCGACCGTATCAGAGTCCATGGCGCACATACCGCGCGACGTGAAGCCTAGGCTTGTGGTAAAGGTCTCGTTCCAGTCGGAACCGTCGAATGTGCAGATACTTAGCTGATTGGTTCCGGCCACGATAGTAGCTACTTGATCGGCGGCCAGGGCGCAATTATACCGGCCTATACAGCCGGAATTAGCGTTCCCTACTGTAGCCCAGTCCGAGCCATCAAAATCATAACCCTGCAGCCCTGGTGAGCTTGTGAATACCAGCGCGGCCCGGTTTGCTCCTACGCCTGCTGGAGTTATGAATGAAGTCCCCAGGGTGAGTATGTTCCCTTCCAGGGTCCAGTCCGTACCGTCAAATGTATATTTACCCATTTCCCGATTATTGAAACCGTCGCTCCCTGCCACCACTACAGTACTGGTGCTGAGAGCAGATACGCCGCCCCGATCGGCTGACGAAATAGTGAGGGCGGAACTCGCGTTCCCTACGGCAGCAATGTCGGTGCCGTCGAAACTGTAAGCCTGTAGCTGTCTGCTGCTGTTCCACAACACGAAGTCGTAGAGAGACCCGCCACCCCCGCCACCGGCAGCAATGGTTCGTCTGTGTCTCTCTACAGCGTTGCGGACAGCAGTTGTCATCGAGACAGCCTGCGGTTAGCGTCAGAAATAGCAGCAGCGCGGGACATACCTGCGCGCCTGTTCTGCTGTACCAGTTGATCGAAGCGGCGAGTGCTAGCCAGCGCCGGGCCCCTTCCAGAGCCGGAACTTCTGCTACCGCTGTTGCCACTCCTACTTCGAGCTTGTGAAGCTCTCCGCTTCATAGAAGCTGCCTTACCTCCGATTCGCTTTTTAAGCTTGTCACCTACTCTACCAGCCATGGATCACCCCCTTACGTCTGAGATTGAAAAACTGCCGTTCCACCGGCCATTATACAGAAAAACTGTCTGCTGTAGTCCTGCGTCCTTCCGCCTATCGATATGGCAGAATCCATCGTGTAGGCCCACGCTCCACCCCTTACGCCACGCTAGCTGTGCGAAATCTATCTTATTCGCCTCCGGCCAGTGGCGCCACGCTATGTCCGCTGCTGCGCTTCCGTCTGTAGGGTGCGCCGGGTTATCAATTAGGTGAAGTGATCGAGGGTGACCTTCTACAAAATCATTATGCTTTGTACATCGACACACGCTGTTAGGGCGCAGCGGGGAATCCCATTCGTACCGGAGAATAACAAGATGCGCCGCCATCGACATATCCAACTTAATCGCGTCACAGCCGCACCGGCAGCGCAGTTCTTTCTCTGTGAAAAAGGGCAGCGGCCCTGTCCAGCTACTCACCAGTGAAAAGCCTCCAAAGCATCAAGCCGAGGCCAGCTAGGCCGGTCCAGGCAGCGCCCACGGTCATAAAAACCCCAGCCCAGAAGCCACTAGTTCTCGTTACGTGCGTGTGAATATCGCTCACCTGCTTACGCATAGGGTCGATTTTCTCACGCTCAAGACGGTGCAGGTCTCTTTCCAGTCTGTCTACCTTTTCATCGGTCACAGCTTGCCCTTGCTCCATTTGACGCATTCTGTCGTACAAATCTTCTGTCACTTCTACTGCTCCGCTTCGTCTTCTTCTGCTTCTCGGATACCTGTCTGTATGCCTCCGGAAATCTGCAGTGGTACAGAATTTATGACCGGGGCCTGCGGATCGTACCCCTAGGATTTCTCCCATAATCTGACGCTGCCGGGACGGAGATACCGCCCTAATCATTAAATCAATAGCGGTAAGGGCAAGATTCTTACGCACTGTTGCCTGCTGTATCTCATGCCCGAACATAGCCTGCGCAAAGCTCTCCCGGAACTTAAGACGGCTTACTGGGTTAGTCACGTTGATATTTGCACTGGCTATATCCCGTAGGTTCCCGAGCGCCGTAACGCTGTCCGGGAACAGTTCCTTAGCCAGGGCCGGTCGCTCGCGCACAAAATTATCGTAGTTTCTAATGAATCGTTCCAAATTAGGCGTTTCACTCATTAGAGGCTTAGTAATGTCGAATATAGCTTCTTGCCGTAGTGCAGTAAATGCAGGGCTCTCTCGGCCGACTAAATCACCGATCAAGCGGACCACGCTTGCAGCTTCTCGCCGGGCGCCTACTGCAGAAGCACCGAAAATCCAGTTTTTGATTTCGTCCGGGTCCGCCGCCTGTTCCCATAGCTGGCGAACTACCTTATTATCCTTGAAGTCTTCCGCGTATCGGTTGAATTCCGCCCGGGCGTCTTTCCACTTTTGCACGGCTGATTCGTCACCGATAATCATATCCCGATTAAACTGAGCGTCCACGAATTCGTCTAACTGCCCACGCAATAAGCCGAGGGCTAGGTTCTGTTTTGTGTCGGCTGCGGGCGGCCTGTTCTGAGTAAGGCGCTCTCGGAACCGTGACAGTGCATTGAGGCTTACCGCACTGTTCGGCGGAAGTTCTCGGATTTTCTCCAAGTCCTTGAGCCGGGAATTCAGGAAGGGCATATTCGCCCGGTCAAAATTCCGAACGGCATCTATAGCTACATTACTGAAATTGACTAACTCAGGAGTCAGCACTGCGGCATTTGTTTGGCGCGCTTCTTCATACAGCCTGTTAACCACACCCTGCCGTAGCTGTTGGTTCTCCTGCAGTGCCAATTGAACCAGTTCAAGGTCTTGCCCTTTGACTGTCTGGCCCCCGGTCTGCTGCTCTACTGATTGAGCTATTTGCTCACCTTGACGGCGCGGATTTGCCCCGGGCTCTACGCCGGTAGTATCTCGGATATCCTGAGTGCGGGCTTCCCCTTCTACCTGCTGCGCTCGGCGCTGCCTGGTGCCGCGTATACCTAATAGGCTAGGGAAGTTCTCTATCGCAGCCTGCGTGCCAGTGGCGAGAAGCGGAGAGCCGGTAGCGTCCAGTACCGTGTTACCCGCCCCTTGTGAGGCGTCTGCAAGTATTTGGAACGGCGTAGCTATTGTCTGTAGCACTCTCTGTCCGCCTTCCGATCGAGGCTGGAAAGTGCCGCCTTCCTGCACGTTGCGGATTCTGTTAGCCGCAGTATCTAGGAAATCATCGCCGTGAATCAGCGCTCGCCACGCACCCTCGCCTAGGCCAGCCAGGCCCGCTACGGGCTCTGACATAGCTCCGGTAAGGAATGTTAGGGCTGTTTCGCCAGTACCCAGGACTATCTGCCCGGGCGTCAGAGGTTGAGTTTCAAGCAAGCCGCGAGCGTCCGCCTCGTTAAAGGCGGCTAATAGCTGCGGGGGTAGTTGATCCTGCACCCCGCGTTCCTTCGCCTGGCGCAAAATCTCTAATACTTGCTCTTCTTCCATCGACCTTTACCTATTGGCTGAAAAGTTCACCCACGGCTTGTAAGAATTCGTCATCCTCCAGGCCGCTAAGTCGCTCTGCAAGTTCTTGCGGAGTTTCAGTTATATCCACTCCTGTTCCTGCAGCAGCGGCGCCGCTTCTTACCGGTGTTTCAGTTCCGAAAATCTCACTCAGACCGAAATCGCCTTCAAACTCCTGCCCGTCGTTTCGAATCTCGAAATCGTTTCGGAAGTTGTCCACGGTTCGGGTGGCTACGTCCTGAAGCACGGCTGCAAAAGCATCCGGGGCAGCGGCGTTAGCCCCTACCTCGCCGATGAACCTCTGCACGTCTTGGTTCGAGATATCCCGGCCCGTCTGGTTATTAGCAGCGGCTGCCTGGAACGCTAGCGACGTAATAAGGGACTGTATCCGGCGATTGGTTATTCCCAAGTCGTCGAACTGTTCAGCGTGTGAAGCCGGGTCCAGTACGGAAGTATCGAAATCCATACCGAGTTCGTTAGCCAGAGCGATACCTTCCTGCTTCAGGTCTTTGACGACTGCCGCTGCACGCGCTACGAAGGTGTTCAAGTTGGGCTGTTCCTTCAGAAGCTCGATAGTGTTTCCAACTGTGGAAATAAAGTTCGTGGCAGCTACTTGACGGTCGCGCAGTGCCCGGGCTTCGTTCTGCCCGATAACGTCCTGGCGCGCGCCCGAGAAGCTGGCACTTTCAACTATCTGTGATCCGGGGGGAACCTGCACTGGTTCCCCGGCCAGGTCGAAGAAGTTCCCCTGCCCGTCTGTCTGTATGGTCTCGAAACTATCATCGGTAACCAACTGAACCAGATCAAGGTCCGGGTCTACGTCTCCGCCTACCATGTCGTTTACGCGCTGCATAAGGATATTGAACCGGGTCTCGTCCCCGGCCTGCCTAAACTTCTGCGCCTGTTCGAACGTGGCGTTAATTTCGTCCAGGGTAGCGAACCCAGTACCCTGCTGTTCCTGCGGCTGGGCCATCTGGTTTAACTGCATGAGAGTTTGCAACTGCCCCGGGTTCTGCATCAACTGCGCGAACGATGCGGGATCGGATGAAATCTGCTGAATGAACTCGGCCCCCGGGCCTGCCATCGCCCCGGTGCGTTCCTGCAGAACTTGGCGGATAGGGTCGAACCGCGCTATCAGTTGATCCTGTTGGCGCCTGTTTTGAAACCCTGGCACAAATCCAGCAAAGAGACCTTGCCCGGCTGCAGAGCCGAGTTGCCCGGCCCTGCTAGGTACTGAACCTTTCGCTACTGTGACCATTAGTTTTCAACTCCCGGTATTAATCCTGCCAGTGCTCCCCCGAGCGGGCCGCCTACGGCAGCGCCTGCTGCTCCTAAGAGGGGTTGTAAGAAACCGCTGGTTCCTTCGGTCCCTGGAATGTTGATAAGTTGTGGCGAAGCCTGCCCCATCGCCGAATTGAGTAATTGCAGCAGTGTGTTCTGCTGGCGCCCAAATTCCTGCTGACCTCTATCGAGACCAAGCTGCGTAATGAGACGCGGCAGAGCGGCAGCGCTAAGGGCATTATTCAAGGCTCCTATCTGCCCGCTCTGGAATGGAACCTGCGCGTTCGCGGCTCGTAGTGCTCGCTCCTGGCCGCTTTCGAAGGCGTTACCCAGCAAGCCGAACAGGTTCTGCTGTCGATCGCGTTCCCTGTTCACGTTCTCGGTAACGATGCGCGAGGCGGTATCGCCTACTGCGTTCGCTACGCCTGATTGAAGCCTGGCACGCGCCAACTCGAACGGACTGGAAGAGCCAGGCTGCACAAACTGCCCCGCCTGTGTGGCAGCGCTACGCAGGTTTCCTAGATTCTGGTCAAAGGCTTCGAATATAGGACGAGTAGCTGCGGTGATCTGATTCTGAATAATAGGGTTATTCGGGTCCAGGGTACGTCCTGCAGCCAGGTCGCCTATACTCTGGGCCGCTTCCTGAGATACGCCCGGTAGGCCGCCTGTGAGTGTCAAAAGCGGGCTAAGCGTGTTCCCTGCCGTGATCTGGTTCAGCCGGTTCTGCCCCAGCCCGAGGCCGAGGGAGCGCGAGGTATTACCTATAAGCCCTTCCAGACCACCAAGCAAAGAGGATTCTAGGCCAGTTATGGGAGCGGCTGAAGGGCCTGTGAACCCGGGTAGTCCGCCAGATTCCAGAGCACCACTTAAGAACGAGGTAAGCTGATTCCCAAGAGCGATCTGCTCCGGTGTTCGAATGTCATCGACGCGGGCTGCCTCGCCTTCGGTGCCGAAAAAGAAATCTTTAATGCCGCTCACAATAGACCCCCGTCTATTTCAAATATGAAGGTCTCGCCTCCATACCGAGGCTCGCCTATGCTGCTGAACAGTCGCCCAAATGCCTGCGACTTATGGTTAGTGTCCATACCTATAATCTTCGTAAATCCACCGTCTCGGGTGAATCTATCCAGAGCCCGTAGCATTACCGCGCGGGCTTCGGAGTTACTGCCCTGGTTATAGAAGTGAATCACTACGCACGCTGTATTGAACGCGCTATAACTCCACTGGGCCAGGAACATTCCGTACCAATCTTGAGCTTCCTGATCGCCGATCATGAAAAGCCCTATTTCGTCCCGGCTTAGTGACATTTGCAGTTCCTGCATTGCTGCCGGTACGTCTTCTATCAATATGCTAGAACCAAGAGCAACTTTCAGAAATTCCCGTATTTCTGGAACTTGAAAAAGCGCAGAGTCCCGCACTCTGTATGCTTTCATAATTATTCACCCTAAATTTACCCAACTGGTCCCGTCAGACCCCCTAAATTTCTGCCCTGCGGCCCCGTCTGACACATAAATAGTGTGTCCCTCGAACTCCGTGGCATCCGGTAGAGTCGCCGTAGTATAGGATTTTAGCCCGAAAGGGGCTTCCATTACCACTTCCCCGTCTTTATGGAGGGAGCCGTTCAACCGCTGCCCCAGTGAATAGAAGACCGGTTTAAGGGACTGCGCGATAGTAATTGCCCACTGGAAGCCTAGTAAACTGGTACGCGCGTCACCAGCCGGTGAAGGTATCTCTACTTGTTCTGGCACTGGCTGTGGCATTCTTCGTGCTCCTGCTCTATTTCTGAAATCGTCCCGGTAAGGGTCTCGCCGCAGCCTGGACAGGTCCAGTACATGTCGTCACGTTGCGCATTGCGCTTGGCTATGCGCCGGGCTTTCCCTCGATCCATTCCCCGTGCGCGAGACACGGCAAACTCTCCATTGGCTTGTGGTGTGTTCATCTTCCCGCTCCTGGCTCTGTTTGTAATGCGTATCCAGTAACTCCCCAGTAGTTCTGCTGGTCCTCGAACCCTATTTGCACTTCGGCGAATCGGGTAGACTTTCTAGGAGTCACAAAATGGCGCGTCTCCGGTATGCCGGTTTCGAAACTCTGTGCCGAAAGCTGAGAAGCTACGCCCTCCATTGTGTCCGACCCGTACAGCGTTATAGTTACTGTAGCTGTCGATCCTATTTGCTCTTCGATGTAGGGATAGATGCGAGATATTACAGACCGAAATTCAATACTGCCTGCTGGTATCCTGGCGAACCGGGCGTAGCTGTCCATAGTAGTGCCGTTCTTCGTGGTCGATTCGTTCAGAATGAATACGTTCCCGTTCTCGTCGCCGAAGAGCGTAAGCGGAAATAGCTTCAAGAAAAACTTATCGTTCCAGCGGTAGTTATAGTCCTGCCAGTTCTCGCTGATCTGATTCCACGTAAGGGTATTGTCGCGCTTGTGGTTGCCGAAGCAGAGCGCGGGCAGTTCTCGCAGCGTATAGGGCTGCGGTGCTCGGCCGCCCATATCTTCCATGTAGTGCCGCTGGTAAGCGCGTTCAGGTACGCCGTTCTCTCCGGTATCCGTGTCGGTGTTAAGAGGAACTACGTGCAGCAATTCTCCCTGCTCTTCGTCGAAGTGCGTATGAAAGAAAGCTGTCCGTTCTGGTGTTATGGTTCGCAGAACTTCGCGCCATACGTGATCGTCCAGCGCTTCCGCGTTGGCTCCGTTGAACCGGTACATTCTGTCCGGTGCTACAAAGTCGTGAAAGTCGGGGTACACCGAAATAGCTCGCTGAGATATAGGCCCGTATTCAGAGATTACCGCACGGAAGGCGTAAACCAGAGGCAGGCCGATGTACTGGGCCAGGACCACATGAGATTTCGCATAGATGGCTAAAAGCTCACCGATAGGTTCAGCGGCCAGCAGTTCGTCCGGCCCGTCATGCACGATAAGTTCCGTAGCTTCGCCGTTCACCGTGTCTTCTGGCTTCCCTACGTCACTGGTTCGAATCGAGAATTTCTTATCCTCCCCGCTCACGGTCGGCCCTACGTACACCATTCGGTTCTTGTGCCTGCGCAGATATCGGCAAGTGTCCACATTTCCGAGTGCCGGTTCGTAAACTACGTCGTCGTCGCCGTCCCAAGCTATGACAGCATCGATTCCGTTAGTGGCGTACCACCTGTCGCCCTGCGTGGAGCCTGAAGTTAGGTCGTCGGCATTGTAGAAAGTCTCTGTGAACCACGGGTTTTTTACCGTGCCCTGGAACACCTGGCGCAGCGTGTAGCTCTCCCCGGATGAGGTAGCGCCCGGATAATTAACCGTCAGTTCCAGTTCAGTGTCACTGGTTATGCTGAGAATTTCGTACCAAGTCTCGGCAGGGTCATTTTCCCCTGTTCCGCCTACGTATATGAAATCCCCCGCCTTAGCTTCCGTGAGCCAGGACGTGCCGGTGCCCATAACCGTAGCGTCGCCGTTGGTAACGTCTATAGTTCCAGTCTCGTAGCGCGGCGTGAGATATGCCACCGTCTCGGCCACGCTATCGTATTCGAAAATGTCCGTCGTGTTGCCGAAGATAGTCTGTATAGTGCCGTCGCGCTTCTCAAAGCTATCTATTAGAGTAACGGGCTTGCTATCTAGGTTTATGGCCGAGTAGTCGTTAGGGAACGGCGCCCAGCCCAAGTTATCATGCACTACTCTCTTCTGCTTAATGCGGACATTAAGGCAGTCTATAAGAGCGCGGGGCGGACGGGCGCCATGCGGCATCCCCAGGTATAGACCTAGAGTTGCATCGAGAATGTTGTTACCTCGTCGTATTGGCATTATCCGTCACTCGATAGTCTGTAAGAATTACCTGTAAGGTTGTTGTACTCCGGAACTGCAGCGGCCAGGGAATTCCCTACAGCAGACCAGTCCGAACCGTCCCAGTCGTACACCTGAAGGGTGTTTAGGGAACTTGACGCCAGCACTATACGAGTAGCACTTAAAGCCGCCATGCTGGCATTACCTACCCCAGCTATAGCCAGGGCGTTTCCTGTCTGCGCCCAAGTGGCGCCCCTGGAAAATGCTTTAAGCTGGCCGTTTGACGCATCCCAGACTGCAGCAAGTGTAGAAGTCATAGCGCATAGCCCTCTAACTACAAATGCCTGGTTAGAGCTATTCGATATGGTCCAGTTCGCTCCGTCAAAGGTGAGCGTTCTGATTCTGTTGAATGAAGTCTGGTTAGAGATAACTTCAGTTGAGCTTAAGGCATCTATTGTTCTGGATTCCCCAGAAGTATTAGAAGAACCTACCGTAGCCCAGTCAGTGCCGTCATGGTCATACGCTTGTATGCCTGGTGTACTTGCAAACGCTATAGCGGCTCTTGTCGGCGTCAGTCCTGCCTGCGCTACAAACGATGTTCCTAAGGTAAGAATGTTGCCGTCTAGAGCCCAGTCCGTACCGTCGAAGTCATACTTACCCATTTCCCGATCATTGAAGCCGTCACTTCCTGCAACCACGACAGAATTAGCACCGAGAGCCGATACGCCTCCCCGATCGGCCGATGCGATAGTCAGGGCTGAGCCTGCATTACCAACAGTAGTTATATCAGTGCCGTCGAAGTCGTAAGCCTGAAGTTGCCTACTATCGTTCCATAGAACGAAGTCGTAAAACGCCTCCGGGGGCGGCGCTTGTGCCGCACTCTGCCACCATGCCGTAGCCTTGGTCATACTACCACCCTGAATCTATATCAACTGTTCTTGGGTCTGTAGCTGCGTCGATAGAATCCAGTAAGTCGGCCGCTTTGTCGTACACACCCTGCACGTGATTATCTACGGCGGTATGCAGTGCTTTGACTTGAGCGTTGGTTAAGGTGTAAGTCTTGCCATTACTCGCTACAAACTTCCTGCTACTTTTGCCACCTTCCACAGCCCCGTTAAGTCGGGAAATACCGGCAGCAGTCGTACTAACTCTCATACCATTTACGGTGATACCGGCGTCGCGCTTCTGCTCCAAAAGCATGTAAACCGCTTTCTTCATAGCTTTACGCTCTTGCGTAGCATTGAACTGCTTCTCAACGGACCACGACTGCTCCCAACGATCGGAAGTACTGTTGTACGTGACCCCTTCTACGCACCGGTCGAAACGATGATCGCAGGGGGCTTGAGCCGTGGGGTGTATCGGGTCGAAACCGATAATGTCCAGTATGTCCGGGGTCCACATGGCCGGATCATTAGCCAGGAACACCTGATAAGTAGCGTTGTTAGGCTTTACGTAGGATCGCACTTGCGCCTCCGTGAATACCTCCCCGTCACTTCTTCGTCGATATTTCATCTTACGTACCTGTGCCGAAATTCGGAATAATCGAACCCAGAATGAAACTTCCGTCGTGACTTGTGGCTATCGCCAGGTCTTTACCGTCAGTTGTCCAAGTGGGTGCGGTGTCGTCTCTCCAGAGAATTGTATAGCTGGAACTAAGCGTGATTGTGTAGTTCCCGCCATTGATGACTTCGAGCAGTATAGTCTGCTCTTCCTCGCTCGTAGTATCTGGCATGTTTGCCAGCGTTACCGTGATATTCTCGGTCACAGTGAGGCGGAACAAAGTCGCGGCTTCCCAGTCGATTTCTACGGCGCCGGAATTAATCGGTACGTCGATCACTCGGCCACGGAAGAACGTCCGGGTTCGCAGGGAGTTCACAATTACTTCCGTTTCCTGCAGGTTCACTACCAGTTCGCCTTTGTACGTCAGGCGAATATCGTTACCGCTGCTGTCCATGTAGTACAGTTCAGCATTGCTCTCGAATGTCTTGGCATACAGAATTCCCCCGGCAATAGCCGTGGGCGTGGTCTGAGTGAGCATCCTTACAAGCTTGTGAAATCCCTGTGTGCTTCCGGTAGCCGTCTCATGGTCGATACCCATGATAGTCTCAAGGAAGGTCCGCAGTGCTCTCTCGTTGGCCGGAAAGGCGCTGATAATGTCCGTATCAGCCGGTTTGGAAGTATCGTAGCTCACTGTTTATAGTCTCCTGTATCTGCCCCTGCCGAGCCGTGGGCGGCGCCCTGGCGAAAATACGCCCGGGTTAGCGCTAAGGGAGCGCCCGTTAAGCCTGGCGCGCTTCTGCTTACCTTTGGCTTTCCTTAATTGCTGCATTGCTCGCTTTTCCCAGTACTGGGCGCGCCGCTCGTCCCTATTGAATTCGAAGCCGAAAGCAGCGGCCTTGAAGATCACATAGAAAGGGATATTCTGCGTGAACCAGTTCGTGCTGTTATTCGAGCTTCCGTCAGTGTAGCGCCAATACGGAATACGTATTCGGTACTCCCCGTTGTCCCAGTTGCTGTTACCGTCCGGCAGCGGGTAAACCTCTAATTCGAAATCGTCGTCGTATTCGTCATACCGGCCCAGAATGAATGCGGGCTTGTCCGCCCCTAGGGTAGTGTCCGTGCTCGACTCCGGGGACTGGGCCAGCATGTCTTCGAACGAGGCGGCCCACTGTATCGGCTCCCGGTCGCCGTCGCTGGTGAGTAGGTACGGGTTCCCTCGACCTTCTTTGTAGCGTAGCGGCTCGTTCAGTAGCTCACGGACCCCTGCTACGGTCTGTATACGGGCTTCTGCCTGCATGTGGTCGAAGTTGAAATCTTCCTCTGCCTCGCGCACGGCTCTCTCGATCCAGTCTGGGATAAGAGCCTGAGTTTCGCTCGGTAAGTCGAGTAAGTAATTCTCGACGTTGGTTTGCACTTGCGCGAAATTCATAGAACCACCTTAAAAGAAAAAGGGCAGGGCTTGTAGGCCCGGCCCTTTTCTAGGATATCACTAAACCTGCTGCCGACTACAGAAAATCGTCGTCTTCCGTGTCGTCGTCTGAGTCATCTTCCAATGTAAGATGCTCTTCCGCCAGTTCCACCAGTGCAGCCTTGTCGATGCTGGCGGGCGGAGTCACTTCATGCTCTTTCAGCATGGCGCGGAGTTCCTTCGCCGTGTAGCTGTTGAAGCCTTCAGAGGCTGCCGGAGGCTCTTCCGGAGGCGCTACCCACTTGTTGCCGGTAACACTCTCGTAGAACTCCACGGCTTCGTCGTAGTTGAACAGAATCTGGCAAGCCATGTTGCCGCTACCATCTACGATCGCGAAAGAATCAGGTCCGCCGTGCTCTATAATTCGAATACCTGCTACTTCTTCCGTGGACATTTCCGAAATACGCTGCTCGGCTTCGGCGAACTTCGTAGCGATCTGCTGCTCAGTTCGGCTCTTGACCTTGGTCTGCGTAGCCAGTTTCAAGTCCGCTTCTACGTCGAACCCGGCCTGTCTGGCAATATCCTTGCTCAGTTCGTTACCGTTTTCGTCGTAGTACCTGCCAGGCTCGTCTACGTACATTACGCACCTTGCCCCTTGCCCGTACTTCCGTACAAGCGCTCCCCGGTCTCTGTCAACACTCATTGGAACTTCTCCTAGTTTCTCCTGCGTCCGATCACGACGACGGAAACAGTTTCGTTCGCGTCACTCGCAATCAATGTAACGTCGTTGGCTGCAGTCGCCTTCCAGCCGTAAACGGTCACGTCGTTACCACTAACACCATAAGACAGTGCAATAGTGGTAGGCGCCGTCGCCTTCTTGACGGTCGCCACTACGGAATCGATATTCGCGAAGGGAGTAGAGATAGCGAGTTCTCCGGAAGTATCCAGAGTGCCTTCTTCTACCAATACTTCCTTACCTTCGCGGACTGCTTCCGCTACTGCGCCCTGTAATGACATGAACGTATCCTCGTAAAGCGTGAATTAGTTGAACCAGAAGACTACCGTTAGGCAGTCTTCTCGGTGTAGTTGTCGATCAGGTCGCCGACGAAAGGCTGTACTTCGTACTCCAGCCACAGGTCCGCCGTACTGGCAGCACCTGAGTCAACAGAGACAGCGATAGTAACCTCGTCCCCGGCCTCGACCTCAATACGGGAACTGGCCCGCTTGAAGTAACCCAGACCGCGAGCAACAGCGGCACCGAACGTCAGGGTTTCCCCGGAGATATCGGCAGCCGTGCCGGTTTCCTGCGGCACCTGTCGAAGCTTCAGTACTCCGGCAGCCAGCAAGCCGTTGGCCGAGTCTGCGATGGCGCCGAAACCAGTAATGACGGCAGGCGCCTCGAAGACTTTCGTAAGCAGGACAGTGTTAGCCGCCTGGTTCAAGTCTGCGGCGAGTGCCTGTGCGTATGTTTTGTAACGTGCGTCGCTCATGATCTGCCTTGCCTCCGAATCTTAGATATAAGAGCTACCAGTTCGAACCAGCCCTGTTACAGGCTGGTTACGTGAATTACGCGGGAGTAAGCCGCCTCCGTCCAGATAAGCCCGGCCTCGACCTCGCCTACCCAGCCAGTGTCGCGGAAACGTCCCAGGTCTTCTGGAATGCCTGCGCGCAGTTCCGGCTCCATCACGCTTGCGAGCGCTACAGAGTCAGCACCGAAGAACACAGCCTCGCCGAGAACGGAGCCAGTACCCAGGGCGTTAGAGAGCGCCGTAGAGTGGTTCGTTTCGATGAGAATGAAGCCTTCCACGTCACGCAGACGGGCGTCCATGAACGGGCCGGAGCCGGTAGGCGCCTGCCAGTCCTTGTACTCGGGGTCATTCTTGATCCCACGAGCCGCCTTCGTGGACAGAATCCCGATGTACTTGCCGTTCCGGAAGGTCGGAACCTTCAGGTCGCGCAGTTCGTCGTGGATTTCTCGCAGGTCCGCGATGGAAAGGTTAGTGTCCGCAGTACCGCCCGCAGTACCGGTGGTGGAGAAAACGCCACCAGTGGTAATCGGGGTGTACTTGATAAGTGTAGTCTTGTACGCATCCGCCACCATGTCGTCCAGGGTGAGGCGCATCTGATCGCGCAGAACCACCTGAAACGGGTTGGTGAGGTCGAAATAGGTTAAGTTCTTTTCGAACTCGGTCATTGGGATTTTGAAACCCCACTCAGACACGGTAATTTGCAGCGTGTCGATAGCGGGCCGCCCGGAAGGCAGTCGCTCGATTTCAGAAACCCGAGTAGCCAGGGGAAGCGGGAAAATCTTGGTAATGGTAATGGACTGACCCTTACCCTTACCGAAGCCGCTTTCTGGACGGGCAAAAGCCGCAAACTGTGCGTCCGCCACGGCTGCAATTCTGATATTAGAACTCAGCGCGTGATCTTTGTATACGCCTGTCGGCGCGTCCCATTCCCACATTGCTACTTCCTCCGACGTGATTAACTATTGTGGTGAATTAAATCAGTCCCATGTCAGACTGTTGCTGACGTAGTTCTGCAATGAAGCCCTTCGGCTTCGGCTTTTGGTCGCCTCGCTTGGACTTCGTTCGTCCGCGCGACGGCTGCCCTAAAGTCTTTGCCCTGCTCTTGGACTTGGCACGCTTCTTAGGGGCGGGCTTCCCGCCTCCGTCTTCGTCCATTCCAAGGTCGGTGCGCATTCTAGTAGCGACCTTCTTCAGGAAGCCGTCCCGGTCTGCCGAGATAGCCGCCGTAGCGTCGAGGCCGCCTGTACTCATGGCCGCGATTTCGTCCGCGACTGCTGCCTTAAACAGCGTATTCCTGCCCGTCAAATCTTCGTAGTCACGGGCGAACCGGTTGTTGAGGTCCGTTTCCAGCGCATTGACATTCTGCGCGCTATTGGTCCTCTGGGACTGGGCGCTTACGTGATTCTTGACACGAGTCGCCAGTTCCTTGTTGAAGGCTTCGCGCTCGTTTACCGGATCGGGTAAATCATCGAGGTTGAAATCTTCGTCTTCCTGGCCGCCGCCTGAGTCCTGTCGGGTAATCAGGCTTGCAGTCAGTTGCTGCATGTACTGGTTCTGCTGACCTACGGTCTCGCGCAGAGTGCCTAGCTCCTGTTTCAGAGCAGCAACGGCGGGGTCGTCTTCGTCTTCGTCGTCTTCCCCTAGTTCCAGTTCTTCTTCATCCTCGGTCGGCTCGCCGATTGTTCGAGGAATCACCATGTCTTGAAATTCTACTTCATCTTCGTCCATCTTCCCGTCTCCCGTCGTCGTCAGTCGCTAAAAATATAGCAATTTTTTGCAAGGTAAATCTATTCCGCCGCCGTGTCAAGTTTTCGCCAAAAATTAGCGAAATTCGCCACCTACTGCGCCTGGGGCGCGGGTGGTCTTCCTTCCTGGCCGCCAGCGGCGCCTTGCGCGGCCTGCTGCTCCTGTACTTCAAGCTGCCGCTGCATACGCTCGGCTTCATCCATATCGAATTCGCCAATGTCCAGGCCGAAGAGAGTAAAAATAGTCTCAATAAGTCGCTTAGGGCTCATGCGGCTAAAAAGTTCCTGAGCGAGCAGCGGGTTTTGCGTAATTATCTGAATTGTCTGCAGAATGTTCTGCAGCTTCTGCTGGCGCTCGATTACGCCGGAGATAGCGCGAACCTGAAAAGTAAGGCTTGCGTCCATAAACTCTTCGCGGCGCTCGTTCAGCATTTGCGCAATTTCTGGCCCAATAGAATCCTGAATAACCATGAAATCCATGAACTGTAGGGCCGTTTTCCAGACCAGCGTCAGCACCCGCTCTACGAACCGCGTTTCTACCGTGCGGGCTATGGAGCGGATCATGCTGGAGCCGGACTGTGAACTGATCTGAATTTCAGTCGCCGTAGTTCGAGCGTTAGGTGCCATCTGACCTAGCGCGATTTCAGATAACTTTGCACCTTCCCGTAATTCGTTCTTTAATGCTGTCCATACTTGAAAAGCCTCCGTAGGCAGATTGCCTAAGTCGATTGAGTGAATGAAGTTCTGCAGGTTCTCTATGTCTTCGGAAGACTGCAGCAACATGTTAGGGTGGATACCCTCGTTCAGTTGTGTCGGGTCGTTCAGTAGTTCCGGGTTCACAAGGAACGCGCGAATAGTGGAAGTATAGGCGCCGTCCAGTATCAACTGGGTAAGCTCAATAAAGGCGTCGGCTACGTCGCTCCATTCCTCCATGTAGGTACGCCCGTAGATAGCGAGCGGGACCGTAATCATGGGAGTAAAAACTATCCAGTCGCGTTCGTGCCAGAACGGGTTGTCGTCCGGGCCGCGAATCATCCAGTTATCATTCGCTACGATGGTAATCGAGTTGCTGGCAATAACATTGCCGTCCGGCATTATAATCGTGCCGAAAAACTCTTCCATCTTGATAGGCATCCGACCGTCTGGGCTGGCGTCACCTTGATAGCTGCCGCTTGAGGTCTCCTGATTATTGCGAAGGGTTTCGTCTTCCTCCGCTCGGAGCCTGGCTATCTCTTCCTGATCGTAGATATCTTCGCCGGTCTCTTCGTCGGTCTCTTCCGCCAACTGCTCAAGCTCGAAATGGTCCATTTCATAGACGCGCCTGCGGTACAGGTTCCGGCCCTTCGGGTCGTAGTGAACCTCGCGCGGGTCCACGGTGTTAACTCGCGGCCAGCCGTCCGGCGCCTCTATGTCTTCTTCCCACGTCACCGACGCGCAGCAAGCCATCAAGGCGCCCATCTTCATCTGATCTTCGAATACGCTGGAGAAGTCTACGGCGTGCCCGTCCACCGTCCGGGCGCACCTTGACAGTAAGACTTTCATAACCTTTTTTATATGGGGATCGAGCGCTGACACTTTGCCGGTAGCGTCGTGTACAGAAAAGAAATCGCTGGTCCTATCCAACGCCTCGCGCATAGCTGAGGCCCACCTATCCACTAGCCCGGGAATCTCTGGCATAACGTGCTGCGATTGCCACGCCGCCTTATCCGCGCTGAAGTAGCGAGACCAGTACCGGTCCCAGTTGTTAGTCCAGATTGCGTCGCGAGGATTATCGCCAGATAGGCGCGCGTTCTCTGCCTCGTCCGCATAGCTGCGGAGAACCTGCACGATTTCTTCCGTTGTGTAATCGGAGATATCGCCGGTTTCGTCGGCATCAATTACCGCATCTGTATTATGGTAAGCCGGTCCCACCATGCGCTGTTACCCCAGGATAGCGGAAGCCGTTATGATGTACGACAGGTCAGTACCTGAAGCCCCGCCGCCTGTTGGCGTGGGTCGTACAAGCTCGGTATTCTCCCAGATATAATGCAGCCCGGGTCCGGTAATGGCTGTGCTGCCGTCTGAAGTGAGGGCTACCCAAGTCGTGCCCCCGTCGTTGGAGCCTTGCAGGCCGGAAGCCGCAGTATCCTCCGTGCCGATAATTTGCACGGTCTTGTTCGGGAATTCTCCCATACCCACGGCTGCGAAAGTGTCATTTGCTACGCCGTTAGACCATGTGGCTTTCCGGGTTTTGCGGTTCGTAGTCTCTACAGTCGGTTTAATCTCCGCCACTGTCCGGACCTCCTATAATTCGGGCTTCTTTAGGTACTCGCGCGTTCGGCCGGGACATACCTATGGACGTTCCGGGGTGTGGCGCGCGGTTGAAATAATGACCAGCTTCGCGAATTTTGGCTGAATTCTTGTCTCTTTGCAACTGTCCGAGCGGAAACAGCACGCCCGCACCGTATCGGCCGCAGTCTCCGGGGTGACTGTGTTGGTCCTTCACAATCTCCCCGACCACGCCGGTTCGGCTGACGTGATAGTGCCAGCCGCCGCGCAGAGCGTACCACCCGTGCCTGCAGCGCTGCTTGTCTACCTGTACGAGGCCGGTGCCATTAATCGTGCGCGTCAATATGTAGCGAAGCGGCTCTATCCCACCGTCCAGGCTATCGGGCCCGGGCTTGAACCGGCCGCCCAAGTTGTCTTTAATGGCTTTGACCGCGTTCATGCGGGAATTCCCTTGGTCCGGAGTCCGCAGATTCGGGTCGCCGATGTGGCTCCACGTGTAGTTCTTGTACCGGGCGGCCATCACTGGCGCTACCACGTCTTCGACAAGCTGCAGCATACCGACGCCGCCCTGACTGAAGCTCTCAAGCCAGAGCCAGAAACCCATAGTCGTTACCTGCGTGATTATGCACGTAGGGTTCAGGCCGCCGTCCCATAGCAGATAAAGCGGCTGCCCCTTCTGCGGCTGCAGGTCTATTGCTAGGTGCATGTTGTCGTTGAACTCGGGGGTGACTGCCTTCCCGATCTGCTGGTAGCCGTACTCACCCTTTACGAATCGCTTCACTAAGTCGGGCCGGTGAGCCCATCGACTCTGCATCGCGTCGTAGTAACCGGCCGGGAGGTTCTTCAAGTTCTCCGGGCGCTTGGTCTGGTAAGCCTTAAAGCCTCGCTTCTGCAGCGGCGGCAGTTCGATCGGGTTCCCGTCCTTGTCGAACTTGGGAGTCCCTTCGTAGCCGGGGTCAACAAAGCGTCGGTGTGTCCAGTGGGTTTCGTCCGGGTTATTCTGAGCGAGCTTCACTGCGTACCACTTCATGCCAGGCTGTCGAAGCTGGGCCATAGCCGTATCGAAAGCGTACTCGCTTACCCCGGCGCTGGAGCCATCGGCCGGGCTCGGCTCGTCAACTGCCAGGCCAGCGAGCGGCATGGATGCAATCTTAGAGGCGTCCTTTTCGTCATCGACGCCCATCCAGTAAATCTTCCCACGCAAGCCGGTGCGGGCTGTGTTCCAAGTCCACATTTTCTTGCCCGAGTGATAGGTGCCGTACACCCCGTCCGGGAACCAGAAAAAGAATTCCTCCATGGTAGTGCGCTGGAGATTTTCAAAGGTGTCACGTATCACAAGCCAGTGCGCGCCCGGGTTGTGTTTCGTGTGGAAGTAGATCGACCAGACGAGGGCGGCGGACTTGCCTTCACCCTTCCGGCTACTGAACAGGTCGGCTTCGTGGCGCGACTCGATGAAGATTTTCTGCGTCGGGTTCGCCGCGAATTTCGTTTCGTGATCTTCGTATAGTTCAGCCATCTAGGAAGCCGCCCACTGCTTTTAACAAGGCGTCGTCCTGATCGCCGGTAACTCTGTCACAGGAAGGGCGACATTCAAGAACGGCCGGTACGCCTTTTTCGTTAACTCGCTTAAGGTAAGAGCCTTTTTCAGTGGCTTTACATACGTCGTCACCGCATAAACTGCATTTAGGTATGCTCATGTTGTGTTACTCCCTCGTCAAACAGTTGAACTATGGTCCGGTAGCTTGGGTCGGCTCGGTCTCTGGCAACGCGCTCGGTATTCTCTTTACGCCACTGTCTAATAGCCTTTCGAACGCGGCCGACTTCGGACCCGTGTAATGTGAAGGGATAGTAGAAATTCCCCTGGTAGTAATACAGTCGGCCTGACGGACCCGCCATAGCACGAACGCTAGGCAGTATTGTAATGTCGTCTTCACTCACAGGAACTCCGATGCTGGGTTATCGTCTTCAATCTCCGCGTATTCCGCTTCGATGGCTTCTGGCTTCTGTCGCCTTTCGGGCCCTTTGGCAACTAATTTATACTCCCCGTCCAGGGAATCTTCTTCAACTGCGAGATTGGTATAGAGAATCAGGTTACCCCCGCCCCCGCCTGGCAGATTCATGCCCGCTTGCGGCGCCACCTTCACGCGCGCCAGTTCCATGATAGCGTCCCCGGCTTTCATCCGGGCGGCTGTGGAGTTGTCCGGGTCGTCGGCAATTTCCTTATACATGCGGAGAATATCCGCCACGTACTCGCGCGCCTGCAGCAGTAGCTCTTTTCCATCGTCTTTCAACTGGTGCTTGAGGTCTAAGACGTGCTTGTGGAAGCTGTTCTGGCCCTTGATGTATTTCACCTGGCCGAGCGTCAAATCATACCGCGTGCAAAGCTCTTCCTCAGTGAAGAAGTCGTTCGCCACGTCAAAGGCAAGTTGCCGAACCATTTCGCGGCTCAGCGTGATAGTAGGTTGTCCGCTCATTTTTGCTACCCGTCTGTCGGAATCACTACTTTACCAAGACCGAGGCGGCCAGCGCTAGTCTTTCTGCGCTTCTTCGGCGGGGTAATGTGGTAGGAAATTTCGAGCATTGTCTTCGTAACTCGCAAATACAGGGTGTTCAACCGTTCGAGCTTCCGCTTCTGCCCGTGGTCCTTCAGCGCCGCGAGGTCTTCAATCTCCGCGCGCTCGATTTCGTCTTCGAGCTTCGAGGCAATACGCGCGAGCCAAACTACCCGGCGCAACATTAAGTCGCGCAGCCTGGTCACGCCGCCGCCCGTGTCCTGTTCCCGGCGCAGTTCCATGTAGAGGTTGCGAAGATGCTCCCGCAGCGGCTCATTCTGGAGCCGGTCGATAAAGTCTGGGTGATAGTCGGTAGGCGCGTCGCTCAGCATTTCCACCCACTGCTGCGCGCGCCTTTCTTTCATGTGGAAAAAGTCGCTCATTGTCTCGCCCCCGCGCCGAGCGGCCATTATCCAGCAAAACCCCCGAGGGCCGCAAGCGCGAATTTAGCCTCGCAATTTTTTACGGGGCTATTAGCGGGGGTGTAAATTTTTGCAATGTAATTTTTTGCTTGTAAATTTTTTCCTAGGGGTCGGATGGCCGCAGGGGCCCCATACGTAGTCGACGCACAGGCCCCGGCCGGGGGGCATCGAAACTCACAGCCCGGCCCCCCTGCGCTATTTCCGGTAATTACTATTACCGGAACTAAGGGCCCGAATAGTAGCAAAATCAAGGGCTTACGGCCGCAGGGCTCAGGGCCGCAGGGCCCCGGGCGCTGCGCCGGGCAGCAAAAAGGGCCCTATTGTGGCGTAGCTCGCCAGATATTAGCCTATTACGCCAAAAAGTGGCGAATCTCGCCAAGCGCAGGGCGGAGGGGGCCTATTCCCCCTGAGTCCCTGCGCCCTGCGCCACGCGACAAGGGCCAGCGCTGAACCAAAGCTAGCACCTAAAAAGCTATGCTCATCTGGCGCCCTTCACTGTCCCGCTCAGACGTGGGCACCCTGCTAAAGTCTCTCTACAGGCCCCACAAGGGCCAGAGAGACGTAGCAGGGCAGGCGCCGCAAGAAATTACCACGGGACAGCACGGGACAGACAAACACGCATAGCCCCGCGCCGTGCGGCTTACAGCTTGTCCCGTGTAAACTTTTACGCCACGGGACAGCACGGGACAACGGGACAAGCACCCATCAATTGACCCCGCCAGCGTCCGCCTTGTCCCGTGCGTAAAAAAGTGCACGGGACAGCCAGACCCCGCGCGCGGCTAGGGCTGCAGCGATTCATGCTGGATTCTGTCCCGTGCTGTCCCGAACTGTGAACGGGACAACACTATTAATAGGTACACTAGCCTTGCACAATGGGCAGCGCTGCGCTATTATTAGGGTGTAGTTTCATCAATGACAGTAAATGAGGATACAGCACTATGCAGCAACATACACAACTGATTGATTTCTTGACCGAAATCCAGCGGCAGAAGGACGCCAAGCGCGACTTTACGACCAGCACGCAGGACAATGTACGTATTGTCACTGCAGAAGACGGCGGGAAACCGCTCAAGCTGGTACTGTTGGGCGGCGGCGGGAGTGAGATAGTCGGTAGCTTCTCTATTAGTGAGAACGCGCACCGTCAAATCTGCGCCCGGCTGAAAATGGGCTGGCACTTTTACCAGCGCTGCCTGGAAGACCATCCCGACATAATCAGCGACAACTGTAACAAGCTGTTCGAGCGCGAGCCAGAGTCACGGATGGTCCGCGTGCTGGACGGCACAGTGCGGGCATTCCTGAGCGATCGGTATTTCCGCATCGATAACGCCCCGGTGATTGAAACCATGGCGGAGCATATCTTGCCCGGCGTCGAGTCTGGCGACCTGCGCATTATGTCGGCCTACGCTGGCCCGGACAAAATGTACCTCAAGGGCATTTATACCGGCGATGATCTGGCGCACACTGTGGCGGAAGGTCCGAACGGCGAGCCCCGCGTGATTCGCCCTGGCTTCCGTGCCAGTAACAGCGAGACCGGTAACGGTAGCCTGGATATTCAGGGCTTTTTCTTCGACGGCTACTGTACTAATGGTTGCGTGTGGGGCATTCAGGAAGCGTTCACGCTGAAGCGCCGCCACACTGGGCACCGTGTGCTTGAGAGTGAAGGCTACATAGTCGAGAGCCCGGAAGCGCAGAAGCTTGAACTGCAGGCTATCCTGGCACGCATCGGCGACGCTATCAAGTCAGTTTCCAATAAGGAATACGTAGACCAGATGGCCGCAAGCCTGCGACGCGCCGCGCAAACTGACCAGTGTCAAGCGCCTGCCGGTGCTGTGGAACTGGCCGTAAAGGAACTGGACCTGCTGGAAGTCGAGTCGAGCGGCATCCTGCAGACCTTCCTGCGCGATCACGACTACTCGCAGTTTGGTCTCGCTTCCGCTGTCACTGAGCAAGCGAACACGGCGGAAAGTTACGAGAGAGCCTGCGAGCTTGAGGATATCGGCGCGCAAATTCTCACGCTGAGTATGCGACAGTGGGACCGCTTTGTAACTGCACAGCCTGCAGCACTGGCTGCGTAGTCTTCACTGCATAAGCGTACTGGCCCCGGCTAGTGCGCTTACCAGTGCAGACTGCACTACCCTAACACTCAACATAGGACACACTAGCATGGCAACATTACAAGATTTACTCAACGCAGCACAGACAGCAGCAGGCAACGCGGAGCCTGAAGGCGCCCACGATATGTATGACAACACCCTGCGCAATCCGGCAGGCACCGTTACCGGCCGCATAATAGTTGAAGGGCCCGAACTGCAAAGCCTGCCCGCCGAATCAGGCCCGGGCGATGACGACGGCGACGGCGGCGAGCCTGCGCCTATCCCTGAGCCGGTAGAAGAGCCGGAAGAAGAGCCACTGCCGCTCGCGGCTAAGCTTGTCGAGCCGGACGATATGCCCGCAGGCGTGACCATTCACGCGGCTAAGGCTATGCGCTTCGACAATGTACTGGAAGCGCGCGCCCACGTGCGCGAGATTCGCCCCGTCTGGACCCGGGACGCTAAGATACTGCAGGCGATCGAAACCACGGACGGCGACGCCGTTATCGACGTTCGCAGCATGGGCGGCACGTGCTGGATAGGCTTTATCGAAAAGCCGGAAGCTTCTAACGTGGTGCATATTGATACGGCGAACGCTGAGCGCGAAGTATTGCAACAACTGGCTGACGGCGTAGAAGTCGAAGAAGAGACGACAGACTACGCCATCACTGAGCAGTTCCACACTAAGCGCCGCGTGACCTTCTACCAAGTCGAGCTTGCCTCACGGGTCAGCCCGCAGCTATTCAAGCTGCTGCGCGTCGCCTGTATCGCTGGCGATGGATGGGGTAATAAGCCCTACCGTGGCAAGCGTGGCGGATTCGCTTTCAAAACTGAAGCGCAGGCGCAAGCGTTCGCCCGGGAGTATTTGGGCGGGAACCAAATAAGCGAAGTTACCACGGCTGACGACCGGCTATGGGGCCATCGATAGGTTGCTAGTGCCGGGCCAGGGATGGCCCACTTATTCGGAGCATAGGACAATGGTTAGAAAGCGAGTGCTACACTATTACAAGCTGGCGCGAGAGCATCAAGCCAAAACTTACGGGCTGGACGGCTTGCACGTACCAGACGGCAACGGCGGCTATAGGTCTGCCAGACAGCACACGGGCGGCGGCGCTTTTTATCAGCACCACGCCATAGCTGCTTACAATTCGGCACGTAGCCATATTCATTTCATAGACAATTTCCCCGGGCGCAAGCGCGCTCGAAGGCGGTAAACAATGGGCAGATATACATGCGACGATCCAGACTGGATCGAACGAACGGTTACAGTAGTAACGCCGCACGCCATTAGCGTGCGTAAAATCCGCGAGCCAAGCGAACGCCACGCCCGCGACCTGCGACGCGCGGCCAGGGTCAAGCGTAGAGAAGAGAAAGCACGGAGGGCTAGCTATGCGGACTTGCTTTAAACGCACGCAGAATCTGATCAACCAAGCAATGGCGCTAGGAGACTTCAGCCCCAACAGCGACCGCGAGATTTACTACGCTGAAGATGGCGAAGTTAACGTCAAGGTCCTGATCAGAAAGCACGCCCGGTCCACCATTTTCAGCATCGGCAGCGAGCGGACCTCTCGCCGGGCAGCCGAAAGGTTTCTCCAACGGCAAGCCAGCAGCATTAACGCCCCGGGGATATTCTGGCCGGAGCATAAGTGCTACCACTGCGGCGGCGACTGCGCCGGGCCTGATATGGAACGCTGCAGGCATATGCACGCACTCGCAAGGGCGCCAGCAGCGCCTAAGATAAAGGCGGACGGGTGCGACTGGCTCCATGACTATGGCAACTCACCCACGTACATAGATTAGGTGACTTATGTTTATAGAACATGAAAACGACGGCTTAATATGGGAGTGCGGCGCGTGCGGGGAAGTACTGGACGCGCCTACCGATAGGCGCACACGTAGAGCCGTGTCCCTTCACTTGAATGCGTGCGGACCTTATCAGGAAGCCAAGCGGCGCGAATCCGAGATAGAAGAGCAGCAGCAGGAAGCGCAAAAACAGTGCGACTTTTGCTACCAACTAACCAGCGATGGTCATTTCTCGGAAGCGCAGGCACGCGCACTGTATTATGCTCTCCAAACTTTATAGGTAGGAAATCATGGGAGCATTCAAAGACATTTACAAAGTGAAGCTAGCCAACGGGCAGATAGTTACCATGACTGATAACTGCCTATTCCATTGCTATCTAGGCAATGAACGTACTGCGAGCATTATTAAATTCTACTGTCTGGAGACAGAATCATGAAAGACGAACTACCGAAAGCACTTGAATTACCAGCCGACGCTAAACCACTGACTAAGGCGGAGTGCTACCACGTGTGCCGCTCTCTGCTACAAGGCATTATGCGCAGCGAGGTTGATGCTGGGATAATCACAGAACAGGAAGCGCAAGGGCTGTTACTCTACTTCGCCCCGAGCGCTGGCCGAGTACCGAAAACGCCGCAGGACTACGTAGCTAAGTTTGCTGCTAACCCTAAGACAGAACTGCGAGTAGTGCTGCAGTTCCTGTACAGCGACGGGCGCCACTTGTTCGGCACTGACGGACACACAGCGGCGTGGTGTGAGACGGACCTAGAGCCAGGATTGTATAACGCCCGTACTATGGACAGGGTAGCTAATTTTGACGGCAAGTACCCAGACATACGGCGCCTGCTGCCAAAGAAGGAAAAGCACCGGCCTCTTAATCTGGATGAATGGGAAGCGAACGAGACAGGGGGTGTAAAGTCTCCATTGTTATATTACAGAAACCCGGAAGGCGTCGCATTCAATCGGGACTACATAGCGCGCTGTCTAAAGGGCTCCGTCCTGGCCCACTACCAGCCAGCTAAGGACGCGAGTAGTCCTATGCGCGGGCGCGTCCAGTTCAAAAGTGGAGAGGCGGCGTTCTTTGTAGTAATGCCGGTGCGTGTATGAGAATCGTATGGGGCGCAGCTCAACGCCGTGACTGGATAGAACTTTACGTTAAAGCAATGGGTCCAGTTTCTGTAGCTCACGCTCAGTTCCATAAAGACTATAGCGAAATATTTGGTAGCAGACATATGTACTGGGGCAGAACAGGCCCTCATTGGTACAACACAAGAGCGCAGTCGGATTTAGCTAAACTAGTTAAGCAGCGCCGACTGGGGCGCTACAAAGTTAAATTCAAAAACCCTGCACCGGGCCATCCTATGTGGTTATGGTGCTATCACCAAAGACAGGAGATTTAAGATGATTACATTTATAGCATTCCTACCTGCAATATTTAGCTACGTGCTGTTTGGCCTGGCAGTCCTGGCAGTCTGCATGATACTGAGCCCTGGCAGTAAAGTTACATGGCTTGACGTTCTTACGGTTATGGCTCTCTGGTGGAGCATTCCACTCATTATGTTATTCCACTGGGCTGTCTATCGCAGGCAGTGGTGGCGCCATCGACAGAAGCGCAAGCTATCGGAGTTTGACCAGAGTCGAAAACCTGCCCGAAAGGAACGAAAGCGGCCCCAATACAGGATATGAAGTCGAAATGCGCAACAATTGACACCTGTTGCGCCTAGGCGCTACTATGTTGCACTAATAACGGTGCAGGAGAATAAGCATGAACCATGCCAGTAAGCGATACGAGATAGTTATCTACACCGGGATTGCCTTCGACCTAGGCGACCCACGCCCGGAGAACGTGCACGTAGAAGACATAGCCCATGCGCTAGCCTATATGTGCCGATTCAATGGGCACTGCGAGCCGTTCTATTCTGTGGCGGCGCATTCCCTGTACGTATCCGAACTGCTGGCGCAGCGAGGGTACAGCCCCGAGATTCAGTTCCAGGGGCTATTCCATGACGCCGACGAGGCGTATACCAATGACCCAACGACGCCCTGGAAGCGACTGCTTAGTGACAGGCTAGGCCAGCAGTACAATAAACTGACGGAGCCGATATGGTTCGCTATTGCCGATCGATTCGGCATGTCGCGAATCAGACACCCGGCCATTAAGGAAGCCGATACCGACGCCTACCGGCGCGAGCGCTACGAGCTATTTGTACCGGAAGCGGCAGCCCTGGCCCGGCAGATAGATAACGTGGCAGCGACTGAGCGGCACGGGCTGGCGTCCTACCCTGACCTACCACTGCAGCGGGCATCGAAAAGCGTTATGGAACGAAGGTTCCTGCAGCGCTACGAGTCCCTGGCTTTGCAAGTGGGGGTCTCGTAATGCTCAGCTTCGCCTGGAATGTTTTAGTGTTCTTTTTCATGCTGCCTTTTGTCGTAATCTTCGCAATTGTGGCACTGGTAGTGGGCATAGTGGTGTGCGCTCTGATACTCGCAGGCTTGATCGCTTTATTGGATTTGTTCCTATGAGCTATGACGCATACTGCCACTGTCACACGTGCAATAAGACTATGCACTCCATGGGTATAGCCAGGCATCGGGCTATGCACAGGGATAAGCACGAAGACTGCACCATAACTTACTCGGGAGGCGACACCTACACGTCGGAGTTCTCTAAGCACAAGCACCGAGTTCAACTTAATGAAGAGCACGCAGATAGTATGCGGGCCCGACTCAAACTAGGGAAACTACCATGAAAAAATTGCTATTCTCTTTGATAACTATTTTCTTCACTGCTATAGGTTTTGGCATGGCGTGGCTTATAGGTCAGCATCAATCGTCATCGGCCTGGGATTTCGCTGTGCTTATAATCGTTATCACTGCCTATTGCACGGCGCAGCAGTTGCGCATTATTTGGAGGCGTTAACATGTCCATACTTAACGGTTTTTTCGACATATTCCGGCTGGCTGCCGCCCGCAAGCAAGGCCAGTATCACGGTTACGAGGGTAGTTATTCGTACCGTAAGAAGCAGCTACCGTGCCTGCAGTGCGACAAGCCGACAACGCACAGCAAGCAACTGTGCTCGACCGAGTGCCACGCCGAGTACGGGCGTAATCCCGTGCTGTGCCGCTCGCTGCAGTGGGAGCGCTACTAGGGTGAAACGATCACTAGGACTAGAATGGCTCATTGTAGCGACATTGTTCTTGTGTATGTTGGCGCCGGGCGCAATCCTGTTGGCGCAGTCGTGGACCATGCAGGAACTGCAAGAAATGGAAGAGAACATGGAGCACGTGTGCCAGAACTCCGCGCCCGTGGACTGCATCAAAGAACTAACCTTCCTGCAGCGGGTTCACTACGGGCCCTACACCCTGCGGCAAATGCCGTGGGTTCTCGACATGCACGAAATGTACGAGCGGGCCCAAGTCTGGGACGAAGCCCTGGACCAGATGCACATGGCGCGATGGCTACTGATTCGCAATGAGTTCAGCCTGCAGCATTACCGGGACGTGATTAAGGCTCTCGCTACTATTCCCGAGCTAGGGGAGTGCGGCGAGCGCACCGACGACGGACTGCTGTATCGAAACCAGACTGACCGCTGCACTGCCCGGCGCCTTTATTTCGCCGACACATTAGTTAACACCCTCGAACTGCAGATGAAGATAGCCGAGCAGACTGGAGACCGCGCGGAATGGCAAGGTGTATATATCCTAGCTAAAAATGCGGAAGCCGTAACACTCGGTATACGGGGGCCCGACTTTATAATAGATGACCGCACGTTAAGTATGGTCCCTAACCATAGCATAGAGCCGCGCTACAGATGGCGGCGCTACACTGACATAGCGCGAGAAGCGCAGGAGATACTGCAATGATGAAGACTCTAAAAGAATGGGTTAATGCGTTTATAGTAGTGCTATGTATAGTAGCTATTGTTTGTCTTCTACTCTACACGGCGCCCAGCCCTGTTTATGAAACAAGGGTTCCGCAGAAAATGGAAATACCGGCCCGCGCCCTGTACGGCGCGATAAACGATTGCACGGTGATAGGCCAGGGGCTCGACCGTGTGTGGGTAGAGAAGCACCGGGACGGCAGCATAGAAGTTACCGCGCGATGCGGCCAGGGGCGCATTATGCACTTCCAGTATGAACACAATCATATGGTGCAGCTATGAACAGCTTCGACTTAATGCGGCAGGCTGTAGCGGAAGCGAATCAAACTATGCGGGCCGCAGACGATCAGGCTAACGCTATGGCCGGAATACTTCGCGGCAGGTTGCGGAATTGTTCCGAATGGAACCTGAAAGCGTTGAAGCGGGAACTACGGGATTTCAACATCAAAACAGGCAGGTGGAAAGATGACTGAACGAGACCAGAAGATGAAGAAGGACGAGGGTAAAGTGCGAATGGAACTTATCCCGCCCGAGTTTATGTTTGCCCTGGCGGCAGTGCTGACAAAAGGCGCCGAGAAGTACGAAGACCGACTGTGGGAACAGGGTATGTCGTGGTCCCGTGTGTTCGGTTCTTTCATGCGGCATATGTGGGCGTGGTTCGGCGGCAAGCTGCCGACTTCTCATAACTGGTTACTCGGCGACCTTGATCCAGAGTGGGAGTTCTCCCACCTATGGCACGCTGCCTGCTGTCTGGTGTTCCTCGTGGCTTATGATTACCGGCGTATAGGTGAAGACGACCGGCCTACTATGCCCGAAGGGATGGAAGAGCCGCCCGAAATTACTCCACTAAGAAGAGCACCGGCCACGACGAATATGGCGCCGCTGGACGTAGGCAAGAAAATGACGCTATATGAAGTGCGGTACAGGAGAGAGGATACTGTAGACGCGGAGTACTCCATGTTCTACGAAATGGAAGAGCTACAAAACGCCAAACATGCACACCACTTAGAAGAGAGCGGTAATCTAGATAAAGGTTTTATCGTGTGGGAAATATGGCGGGTAGAAATGGATCGGCCGGACTGCCCGTGCAAGACTTACCCTAACTGTGAGCACGGAGCCCGCGCCTGCCTGGACGCCACGCGCCAGGAAAAGATAACGCCGCAAGATATCTGGCCCGAAGGCTCTCTAGGTCACACATTTGAGCATCACGGGGACGGTACGTGAGTAATTTCAGGAGCAAATTTCTACAGCCCGCCAGCGAGAAAGAGCGGCTGCGTAAAGACAGACTGGACCCTAGGAAAATGGGACCGGTAGGCGAGCGTCAGTTCGAGGAACAGATGCTAGCCCACTTCGACGAGTTAGGCGATATCGTGAACTACAAAGCCCAACTTAAACGGATGCGGGAACAGGGCATGGAACCAATGGGGTCCGGAAAGCCGCAGCCAGGTAGCCCCCTGGAATTCTACGGCAAATAGCAGAGAGATTTTATATGAATATTTGGGAATGGGATAGACTCCCAGCAGAAGCAGAAGACCTACTATGTTCTGAGCAGCAGCGGACAGTATTCCGACTACTGCGCAAGGGCCTTAGCCAGCCTGAGGCGGCCAGCTATCTAGGAGTTAGTACGAACGCTGTCAAGCATATGATAGCCAGGATGAAGACGCGCCTTATGCGGGCCGGGTGCGACCCTGAACACGACTACCAGATGACGGCGCCCCCGCCCTATGATCTGGTTAACAAGACCGTTCACCGGAGACGGAACAAAGAGACCGGGCAGTTAGAAGTAGAACAGATATGGGACAAGCCGAAGCTGGACCAGCAACATATAGTCGAGGCTTATAAGGATTCGCTGGCTGCCATCTGTCAGGAAGGCGTGAAGCCTTTCAAGCCTAACAAGAGAAAACCTAGGAGTGACGCCGATTACGTGAGCGACTACACGTTAACGGACTTCCACTTAGGTATGTACGCCTGGCTAGAAGAGACCGGCAACGATTGGGACATGCGAATAGCAGAGACCGTATGGCTTAATGCTATCGCCGATATGATGGACGCAGCGAAACCCAGCAAGACGGCTATCTTTACCCAGCTAGGCGACTTCATGCACTGGGATGGTATTTTCGCAGTTACGCCTATGTCTAAGCACGTGCTGGACGCCGATACGAGATTCCACAAGCTAGCCCGCACGGCGGCCGGTATCTGTGTCAAGGCTGTAGAAATGCTGCTGAGAAAGCACCAAAAGGTGCACGTCATCTGCGCGGAAGGGAATCACGACATGGCGTCGTCAATCTGGCTTACCTGCATTCTGGATATGATGTTCCAGAACGAGCCGCGCGTGACGGTAGATAAAAGCGCTTTCCCGTACTACATGTACCGGTTCCATAATGTGTTTCTGGGCAAGCACCACGGACACCTTAAGAAGATGGCGCAGTTAGTCACGCTGTTCTCTACTGAGCCCCGGTTCAAGAAAGACTTCGGCGAGTGTGAGCACTGCTACATTCACACCGGACACCTGCATTACGAGAAAGTAGTGCGGGAGGATATCGGCGGCATTATCGTGGAGCAGCACCCCACGCTAGCCGCCAGGGACGCATACGCAGCGAGGGGCTTCCTATTCTCGCAGCGCGGCGCGAAAAGTCATCAACTATCACAAGGACGACGGCGAATCGAATAGAGCCACGGTGCGTCCACGGTTCCAGAAATGAAATTCATCCACACAGCTAATAGCTTCGTATCGGGTATCGAGTACGACCCGGAAGAGATAGAGCCGGTAGTGCAGTACGTGGCGGAGAACGCTAAAGAGAGCACGCCCTATAACTGCGTCAACTTACTGCCGCCTATAATAGGACAATGCAACGCGCACGGCATCGAAATAGACCTACTGGCAGTAGCCGGGGGCGTCTTTCAGGAACTGGTGCAGCGACACGGGTGGTACACCGTGAGCGAATACCGGTTCCTGGCCTATGGCCCGACCGATACTATCCTGCGATCGGTGCTCTACGGCTCCATGATTAGCGGGCTTAGCTGCGGGGTTCCTGCCATATCTGAAGTGGTGGAAGAGATTACCGGGGAGCAACCCGACGCAGACACGCTGCGGAAGAATCTGCAGCGCCTGGTAAATGCAGGGAAGTTTGCCCGGACAGAGAAGGGCGTTTACAGACGAGAGGTAAAAGGACTATGAGAGTAAGAACACCGTTGGATAAAGCGGCAGGGGATTGGATGGTAGCCAAGCTGAGCACACCGGAGGGCATTCCAGTGCCGCTGCTGTGGTGGTTCTGCAAGCTGTACAAGGGGAACGTGAAAGCCGCCGTAGCGGATATGAACGAAGCCTGCGGCACGAACTACCCCGTGCGTAAGTTCCGAGAGTGGGAGCGCGGCTACATGAAGATTCCGGAGAAGCACCGGAAGTATATTATTCAGGAAGTGCTGCGGGCTAAGTTCGGTAAAGCGCTGAGCGATTGCCTAATCGATTTCATGGACCTGCGGTTCAAGGCACCGGACTATGCGGATTTGCTGTGACTGCACGAATCCATAGAGAGCGGCCACGGTTGCTGTGCTGGGCGCTTTCCCGCTCAAGATATTGTATACCGTCTGCTTTGAAAGTCCGGTCTCGTCGGCGATTACTTGTGGCTTATATGCCTTCAGTACCTTTACTAACTCTGTGAATGCGTTCATACTGTTGACTCCATAATTGGACTATAGTATAAATCTGTTGCTATTTTTGTCAAACTTTATAGGATTCGACCATGTTAGAGAAACTACTGCGGGAATTGATTGACGCCCTGAACGCTAACACAGCAGCGCACACGGGCGGCCAGGGAGGTAAGGCAACTGAACCAGCTAAACGGGCCAGGGGCGATCGAAGTTCTACCGGCGCATCGCCGAGCAAGAAGGGTCCAGCCGGGAAGAAAGGGCCAGCTAAAAAGAAGGGCCCGGCCAAACCCAAGGATGACGACTGCGACGACACCGGAGGCGTGACTAAACAGCAACTGTCTGATTTAGTGTCACAACTGGCGCCCCATGATCGGGAACTGACCGGTAAGATTCTCAAGAAGTACGGTAAGGCCGATAAGGTCCGCCACGTAGAAGAGAAGCATTACGCCGCCTTGAAGAAGGCGCTCGAAGCCGCCCTGACCGAAGCCTTGAAGAAGGCAGAACAGTGTGACGACGAGGAAGAAGAACAGGAATCAGCCGACGACGACGGATTAGATTTCGGAGACGAGCCCGAGACTGAAGACGACGAAGACGAAGCCGACGATTTGGACTTCGACGATTCAGATTTCGACTAGGAACTGGTAAGTGAGCTAGCCACGGATGGCATTTAATTAGACGACGACAGCGAGACCTAGCCATGAGAGAACAGCGACCTTCCGCCGCAGCATGTTTCCTGCGGTGTATCGGACAACCTGCATTAGTCGATAGTTTGGACCTTCCTCCGACACCAACAACCGACTATGCGGCGGAAGGCTCCGCTGCTCACATGCTGGGGGAAAAGTGCCTTAACGAAAAGGTGGACGCCGACAGCTACCTTACTAAATTCCTAGACGTGGACGTAGGCGTGACTGCTGAAGGTGAGCGCGACGTTCGGCGCTTCCTAATTACCTGCGAGTTCACCGAGCCGGTGCAGAAATACCTCGACATAGTTAGGCGCGAAGCGCACGGTAACGTGCTGCTGGTAGAAAGAAAGTAGACGTTAGTGCTATTCTGGGTAAAGACGAGGAAGGCGAACCTCGCACCGGGACAGCGGACGCTATTGTAATCCCGCGCAACTCCAAGCACCCCCTGCAGATTCACGACTACAAGCACGGTAAAGGCGTGCAGGTAGACGCCGAGAGGAATTTCCAACTCATGATTTACGCTGGCGGCTTCCTTATCAGCAACCTTAGCAAGCTGCCGCACAAGACTATTCAATTATGGATTCACCAGCCACGAATCAGTGACGAGCCGAGCATGTGGGAGATATCCCGTAACGATCTTATAGACTGGTGCAGGAAAGCGCGCAAGCGTTCACAGATGGCCGACGACTGCGAGGTAGGCGACAAGCTGACCCCGGGCGAGACGCAGTGCCGCTGGTGTCCAGCTATGGGTAACTGCCCTGCTGTCGAAGACGAGGTAGCGGCAGCGTTCGAAGATATCGACGAGGCCAGCGGCGCCATTGAGCCGCCCGAGACTGACGAAGAACTAGGCGAGCGCCTGAGTAGAGTACCGCTACTGCAAATGTGGATCGACGCAGTAAAGGCCGAGGGCTATCAGAAACTTTCCAATGGCGTAGCTGTGCCAGGGCAGAAGCTGGTAGCAGGGCGCCGTGGTGCACGCGCCTGGAAGGACGAGGAAAAGGCCCTCGCCCGTGTCAAGAAAATGAGAGTCAAGCGGGAAGACATGTACAACATGAAATTGAAAACGCCGACCCAGCTAGAGAAGGTAATATCTG